>WNFI01071016.1_pt2 | contig 24855 bp, 34 predicted proteins | sample 5400471 | NCBI WGS metagenome assembly WNFI01 (sample SAMN13153348, study PRJNA577476) | soil metagenome | isolation source: 100 cm saprolite on Douglas fir-dominated hillslope | place: USA:California | collected 2013-09-17 | reverse complement strand
TCCGGGGCCCCGGCCCCGGAACCATCCTCAACCCGGCATCATCGGCCCAAAGCCGGCCAGCGCATCGCCACCGAACTACCTGACGCGGTATACCCGCAACGCCACATCGGCGACCCAGGCACGGCTGCGGCTCTGGTCTCGGCGGCCGAGAGTATGTGGGGACGCCTGGTCAATCATCGCCACCCGCTATGCCACCGGCCAGACGCTCCTGGTCGATGGCGGCCTCGGGCTAATGATCTGATCGCGCACCAGATCACCCGCGAGGGATGGTGTCATCCCCGCCGCCCCGCCGGACTGTAGAGCAGTCACTACTTCTGATGCCGGCCTCAGGGTCGGTACGCGCGAGAGGAAGCTGCTCATGAGCTCAGCGGTGAACATTGAGGTTGATGAGGAAACCAGGAACATGCTGTCGGGCCTGGCGATGGGAGATCTCGAGGTCCTCGGCGAGGCGTTCGAGATGCGCGAGGCCGTCAGGGAGAACAGCGGCCTGGATGCCCGCAGTTTCGCCCTGGTCAAGATCGCCGCTCTGGTGGCGCTGGACTCGCCACCCGCGTCCTACCTATGGCAGATCTCGAACGCTGTAGCGGCTGGCGCGACGGCGCAGGACATCATGGGCGTGCTGCGTGCCGTTGCGCCACAGGTCGGCGGGCCCAGGACGGTGGCGGCGGCGCCCGAGATCATGGTTGCGCTCGGACTGTCGCTACCCGCCGGTCCGGAACTCTGAATGCAAGCTCGGGAGGCACGATGTTCGTTAGACGGCGTCCGCTCCTGCGCGCCGCAGTCGTAGGCGGAGGCGCCTACATGGCGGGCAAGCGGCGGGCCGAACGCTCGGCCCAGGAAGCCGGGCAGGGAGCCCGAATCAGTGATCTCGAAGGTCCGCAAGGAAGCAGTGCGGCGGCTGCCGCGCTCGTCGAGGACCAGCCGTCCTTGTCCGATCAGTTCGCTCAGCTCAACTCCCTGCATGAGAAGGGAGCCCTCACGGACGCCGAGTTCGCCGCCGCCAAGTCCCGCCTACTCGGCAGCTAAGCCGGCTAGCTAAGTCGGCTACAAGACTGGCGGTCTCGGAGGGTACTGCTACGCACTTGCCCGGTTCAGGCCTTTACTGGTAGACCCGCTAGGGAGACGCTGCCGTATTTCGCTTCCAGGTGGCGTGTGGTGATATATCTCATCGACCGTCGGCGGGCTGCCTAGGCACGTCTGGGCACATGCAGGCAAGAGATGAGGGAGGAGGTTCTCGTGTCGGTTGCCACCATCACCCCTGATGGAGCAGGCGGGTATCGGCGCGACCACGTCAATGGCGGACTGAGACCGGGCTGGGGCGTCAGCCCGGAGCGGCAGCAGGCGATCGTCGATACGCTCAAGAACTTCGTGCAGCACACCGGCAGGCTGTCACCGGCCCAGCTGCGGGCCGTGACGCTAGAAATCGCCGCGCGCCGTGACTTGTGGGCGGACCTGGTTGTCCGTGACCCTGACGTTCGCTGGTACCTGCCGCTGCACCGTTCCAACGCCTGTGACGTCTGGCTGCTGGCCTGGGAACGCGGTCAGGACACCGACTGGCATGATCATGGCGGATCATCCGGGTCGTTCGCCGTCGCCGAGGGAAGCCTGGTCGAACGGTACCGGCAGGCGAGTGGCCGGCGACTCGGCCGCCGGCGCATGCTGGTGGGCGACGCGGCCGCGTTCGGACCGGCACACGTCCATGACGTGGCCCATGGCGGCGACAGTTCGGCGACGAGCATCCACGCGTACTCACCGCCGCTGCTGGCCATGACCTACTACACCCAGTCGCTATACGGCCTGATGGCGCGGGAGACCGTCGCCATCGACGGGCCGGAGGGTGCACGTGGGCGCGGCGGCGCGCATACCGCGCTGGCGGACGCGACGGCTTCGGCAGCCGAGCTGACGTCCGAGGTCCTGCCTGCCGGGGCGCCCAGTATCGACGAACTACCGGCCGCGATGATCATTGGCCGAAACGTGCTCGAATGGCGGTGCGACCCGCGCAGCGAGGCCAGGATTCCGGCTCTCGCCCGGCCGGATGCGCGGCTGATCATCATGTGCTCAGAGGGCTATGCCTCCACGCTGGCCGCGGCCAGCCTGCGCCGGCTCGGCCTGCTCGACGTTACTGACCTTGACGGGGGCTTCAAGGCGTGGCGTGCGGCCGGCCTGCCGACACGTCCGGCCCAGTCCCTCGGCTGACCACGCTAACTACAGGGTCATGAAGCCGGATTCCTCGCAGGCCTCGAGCATCGCGCGAATGTCATCGTAGGAATTCGGCCCGACCCGGACGAACCGTTCCACCAGCCCCGAGGAAAGACGCTCGCGTGCGGCAGGGTCGTGGTGGAGTGAGACGATCACGTCCGTTATCTGTTCGCGCAACTCGAGCGGCAGCCGTTTGGAAACGGCTACGGGCTGGATTGTCGACGGTCCGAGGGACGCTACGATCGTCAGCTCCGCGGCCAGCGCGGGATCATCCTGCATGGCGACCGCCAGAACCTGAGAATCGATGGCCGATCCGTCGATCTCGCCCGCTGCCACGAGCGCGATGGATCGCAGGTGGCTGCCGGTCTTGACTACCGTGCCGAAGAAGCCCTGTGACTCCCCCAGCTTGAGCAGGCTGTACCGAGTGATTCCGTAGCCTGACTGGGACAGTGGCTCGCTGTAGGCCCAGGAGTGGCCGCGCAGGTCAGTGAAGCTCCTGATCGCGCTGCCGCGGCGCACGATCACGTCAGAGAAGTAAATCGGGCGGCCGCCGTAACGGCTGCCCGCCAGAACCGCCGCGGCGACGGGAATGGCCGGCGAGCACCCACTGCGCTCAAAGTCCACGTACGGCAGGCCGCAGACGAAGCAGACGTCATATTCATCTTTCGCCCAGTTCTCATAGCTGGGCTCGGCGACGAGGACCGCCTGGCAGCCGAGCGCGCGGCCGACCGCGTCCGCCACAGCCTGATAGACCGGCATCGTTCGCGGCGCCAGGTACGTGGCGAAGCGCAGTTCAGCCGGGACCATCCCGCGCCCGCCTGGCCGCATCGCCGTGCTCCTTTGCAAATCCCTCGAGGATCGGCGGTCTGCCCGCCGCGATGGCCATCTTGCCATGGCAAGCATGGTGCTCTGGCAGACTGCGACGATGAGCGACAGCGCGCCCGACCTGCATATGCTCAATGTGGTTGTCGGCGACATGGCGGCCAGCGTGGACTTCTATCGCCGGCTCGGGGTCGTGCCGGACGCCACGGACACGTCCGCTGCTCACCTGCAGCTGAAGATGCCCGGCGGCTTCAGCCTGGAGCTGGACACGGCGGAGTCGGCCCGGCTCTGGCATGCGGGCTGGCGCGCGGATCCGTCGAGCGCGGGCGTGGTGATCGGGTTCTCGCTTCCGAATCGCGCGGCCGTCGATGAGGGCTACGCGGAGCTGACGGCGGCCGGATATCCGAGCCGGCAGCCGCCCTTCGACGCTTTCTGGGGGGCGCGCTACGCGATCGTGGCCGATCCCGACGGCAATGATGTTGGCCTGATGAGCCCCATTGAGCAATCGCGCCGTACCTGGCCGCCGCGAGACTCCCCGGACCCCGGCACCCCCGGAGTGAGCTGATCGCGACGTCAGCCGGCGCAGACCCGGGCAACGCTGCGGATGCCGTAGCTGATCCGCAGCGTGCTCGCCACGACAGCGAGTGCGACAGGCCAGCGGGGCGTCAGTGCGAGGCTGGTGCTCAGGCCGATTATGAGGATGTCCAGGACGGCGATGCACGTGCAGCCCACTACCGCTGTGTGGCTGACCGCGCGGTAAGACTGACCGAACGCTGCGCAGGCTAGCAGGGCGACCGCGAGAAAGAGCGCGGCGCCGAACACGCCTCGTGCCGCATCAGGAACCGGCCACGTCCACGCGCGGCTGGTGATCAAGACGATCCCCCAGCACAGGCCGGCTCCGGGGCCAGCCACGAGCAGCCGACGCGCCGCGCGCCTGGCCGGCCCGGCCGCGGTGAAGCTGGCCGCGATGAGCTGCGGATCGCCGAACTCCGCGATGGCGGCACGCGCCGCGGCCTCGTCGCCGAGCCCTCCGTCAAGGTAGCGGCGGTAAGTCTCGTCCAGCCCGTCCGCCAGCTCCTCGACAATCCGGGCGGGCAGGCGCGCGGCCAGCGCGGCAAGGTGCCCGGCGATCAGGCTGGATTCGGGCATGGCGGTCCGTCTAGGGCGGCGCTGATCGTCGCGGCGAACTCGAGCCAGTCAGCCCGCTTGCCAGCCAGGGCCCTGGCTCCTGCGGGGGTGAGCTGGTAGATCCGCCTGCGGCGACCGGCGCCGATTGACCACGAGCCGGCGATCAGCCTGGCCTGCTCGAGCCGGTGCAGCGCTGGGTAGATCGTGCCGGTCGGCAGGTCGAGGCGTCCGCCGGTTGCCTGTCGCAGCGCCTCGATGATGGCGTAACCATGTCGCGGCCCGCCCTCGAGGGTCGCGAGCAGCACGCTGTCGAGGTGTCCTTTCAACTCCTCGGCCCCCATAGGTAGTAACGCTACACACGGCCTTCCTCGTGGGCAAGACTGCCTGTAGACTCGCCCATATGTAGCGACGCTACGTATAGCGATGCGAGCATCTCAGGCGGGAGGCAGACGAGTGCACGACGCTGGCCGGATCCTGGGCACCGCAGTGGGCTCCACGGCGCCGCTCTTCCTGGCGGTCCTCGCCGTGCACGTGCTCGCCGGGCTGACCGCGGTCCTGACCGGCGCCGCCGCCGCCCTGAGCCGGAAGGGCTCGCAGCGTCATGTCCGCAGCGGACGTTGGTTCTACCGCGCCATCACGGTGGTGTTCGCGACCGCCGCGGTCCTGACCGCGATGCGGTGGCGGCAGGACTACCACCTGCTCCTCATCGGAGCTGTCGCGTTCGCCGCCGCGGTGACCGGGGTGCAGCACCGGCGCCGGCACCGCGCAGGCGACACCGGGCACATCGTCGGCATGGGCACCGCCTACGTCGCCATGCTGACAGCGTTCTACGTCGACAACGGCCCACACCTGCCCCTGTGGGACCGCTTGCCGCCGCTGGCGTTCTGGTTCCTGCCCTCGGCCGTCGGGGTGCCGATCATCATCCGGGCGGTGCGCAGAGCGCGCGAACGTCAGGTCACGAGCTAACCGGTGGGCACCGGACACTTAACTGCCCCGCTCCCCGAGCCAGCCGGCGAGCTTGCCCGCTCGGCTGACCGCGCGCAGCCGGCGCTCGGTTTGCTTGCGGACCGAAGGCGCTGTCACGATCAGGAGCGAGTCGCCTGCCCGCAGCGTGGTCGTCGGCTGCGGGACAAGTCCGCGCCCATCGCGGACGATCAGGGCGAGGTTGGCTTCGGCGGGCAGCCGGAGCTCGAAGATTTCGACGCCGTGCAGCCTGGATTTGTCGGGGATCTGCGCCTGCAGCACGTCGGCCGGCATGGTCTCGAGCGGCGCGGCCTCGATGTCGATTTCGAGCGGCTCCGCTGGCGTGATCAAACCCAGCTTCCTCGCTGCCCAGGGCAAGGTCGGGGCCTGCAGGATCGTGAACACCACCACGACGACGAACACCATGTCGAACAGGCGGGTCGCACCGGGCACATGCGCGCTCATGGGAATTGTCGCGAGCACGATTGGCACCGCGCCGCGCAGCCCCGCCCAGGACAGGAACGCCTGCCAGCGCCAGGGCACTCGCCAGGGCAGGGACGACATGATCACCGCGGCGGGCCGGGCCAGCAGCACCAGCACAGACCCTATGATCAGGGCGGGCAGCACCCCGCCGGGCAGCCGGGCCGGCGAGGCGAGCAGCCCGAGCATGACGAACAGGCCGATTTGGGCGAGCCACGCGATGCCCTCGGCGAAGCCGCGGGTCGCAGGTCGGTGCGGGAGCCGCGCGTTGCCCAGCACGAGTGCTGCCACGTAGACCGCGAGGAAACCGCTCGCGTGGGCCAGTGACGCCGCCCCGTAGGCTGCGACAATGAGCGCGAGAACCGCGATCGGGTACAAACCGGAGGCAGGCAGGGCCAGGCGCTTCAGCGAGATGGAGCCGAGCAGCCCGGCCAGCAAGCCGATCACCGCGCCGGCCGCTAGCTCGTAGGCCACGAGCCCGGCGGCTAGGGCCGGAGCAGGCAGATGAAGGGCCTCTCCGCTCAAGAGGATGACCGCGAGCACCGCGGGAGCGTCATTGAACCCCGACTCCGCCTCGAGCATTCCTGACAGCCGGGGCGGGAGTGGCAGCTTGCGCAGAACCGAGAACACAGCCGCCGCGTCGGTTGGCGCCAGCACTGCCCCGAGCAGCAGGGCGTTGCGCCACCCGAAGAGCAGCAGCCAATGGGATACGGCCGCTATAACCACGATGCTGACCGCCACGCCGACCGTCGCGAGCGTGAGCGCGGCCGGCGCTGCCGCCCTGACGTGCGCCCAGTTGGTAGTCAGGCCTCCCTCGGCAAGGATCAGCACTAGTGCGCTCGTCCCCAGTGCCTGCGCAACCTGGGCGTTGTCGAACCGCACACCCAGGCCGGCTTCCCCCAGCGCAAGGCCGAGCCCCAGGAAGACGAGCAGGCCGGGCAGGCCGATCCGGTGCGTGGTCCGCGCGGCCACCACCGCGCACAGCACCACGACCGCGCCTACGAGCAGGATCAGGCCAGGGTCTCCCGCGTTCATGGCAGATTCCCCATGGCCCAGCCCCCGTGTCACCGCTCTCGGTGATCATCAGTCTGCCAGACCGCCGATCTTGAGCTAGAACCCCGAGGACGAGCGAAAGGAAGCGGACTAGCATGCGGCGCCCCGCGACCATGTTGCGGACACGAGGCCGTCGGAGTTTGATTGGTGGCAAGCACGGCGCTGCAGTCAAGAAGGATCTTGGTAATGACCGGCGGCAAGCGCGTTATCGCGGGAGTCAGCGGCTCGCTAAGGAGCCTGGGAGCTCTGCGGGCTGGCGTGGCCGAGGCTCGCTCGCGCGGAGCGGAACTGCTGGCGGTGCTCGCCTGGGCGCCTGCAGGCGGCGAGGTCGCCTACATGCGAGCTCCTTGCCCGCTGCTGCTGAGACTATGGGAACGCGCCGCCAAGGAGCGCATGCGCGATTCCTTCGACGCAGCATTCGGCGGAATTCCGGCCGACGTGACGGTTCGCACGATGGTCGTGCGCGCCAGGCCGGCCCCGCTCCTTGTCGAGCTGGCCGATCGGCCCGATGACCTGCTGGTGGTGGGCTATGGCGGACGGAGCCGACTGGGCTGCGCTGTACACGGTGCGGTAACCCGTTACTGCATGGCTCACGCGCGGTGCCCGGTGCTAGCCGTGCCCCCGCCCGAGCTCATTGGCGAGCTGCGGCCCTGGCGTCATCACTGGCGGCCGGAGGACTTTACGGTCCCCCTGGCTGGCTAGCGCGCCTGGCTGTCCCGGCGCTTGCATCACCCGGAAGGCCTCATGGAAGGAGCCTTTCCAATGTCACATCTCCCGCCCGCCTACCGAGGGGCGCCGTACCACCAGCCTCGCCCTCCGTCGCGCAAGCGCCGACTCCTCAAGCAGCTCCGGCTTGCGCTGATCCTCGGCGCGGGAGCCCTGCTCGTCATTCTCTCAGTGGTTCTGCTCGCGCATACCATGCCCTAGCCGCCGCAGCGGCGGCGGCACTGCCCGCCGCCCAGCCGACGGCGAGTGCGCGCCGGAGCACGGGTCGGCTGAAAATCCTGTCCGTACCTTGTCGATGGCTTGCCCGCGGCGGTGTCGTATTAGTGACCGGGCGGACCAGGAGCGACGAAGGAGCGGTCAATGGAGTTCATGCTCATCTTGTCCGAGGATCCTGACCTTGTGGCGACCGAGGAGCAGCGCAAGCTGGCGGTGCAGCAAGTCGGCGAATACGCGATGGGCCTGGTCACCGACGGCGTGCTCAAAGGTGGAGCGCCGCTGCGCCCGGTCAGCGAAGCCAAGAAGGTCCGGACCCGCGAGGGGAGGCAGCGCGTGCTCGACGGGCCGTTCGCGGAGAGCAAGGAGGTCATTGCCGGCTACTTCGTCATCGACGCTCCAGATCTCGACGCGGCCGTGGCGATTGCCGCCCAGTGCCCGAACGCGCTATTCGGGTCGGTTGAGGTCCGCGAGATCGTGCCGATGGGATGAGCGAGTTCCTGCTGCTTGGCATGCGGCCGCAGAGGGACCGCGAGGTATCGCCGGCGGGCCTGGCATGCGACGTGGCTGCCGCGGCAGCGTGGCACCGCTGGCTGCGCCGCTGGGGGGTCCTGCGCTCCTTCGCGCTGCCGTGCGAGCCAGTCGCTGACCTGCGGGCATGCCTGATCATCGACGCCAGCGGGCAAGTGGCGGCCACGCGGATGGCGTCAGGTTGGGAACGGGTGAGCGGGTACCGGGTGACCGTGACGCAGCTCTGCGATGCGGTGGCCAGCGGAGGCCGGGCTTGACCGAGGCGGCCGACGCAGCGCTCTCCTCGGTGCTCCGTGAGGAGTGGCCGCGGCTGATCGGCGCTGCCCTGCGCATCGTCGGGGACCTGCAAACCGCCGAGGATGTGGTCCAGGAAACGCTGCTTACGGCCTTGGACAGATGGCCGCTGCAGGGCGTGCCTGACCGTCCGGGTGCCTGGCTCATGACCGCCTGCCGCAACCGCGCGCGCAATGTCATCCGGGATACGCGCCGAGGCAGGCAGCGGATCTCCTCGGCTTCCTACGCCGCAAATAACCAGGAGCCGGCTGATGCGAGGCCCGGCGTGATTGCTGATGACCGGCTGCGGCTGATCACGCTCTGCTGCCATCCGCTGCTGCCCGTCGACGGGCAGGTGGCGCTCACCCTGCGCATGGTCGGAGGTCTCGCCACCGATGAGATTGCGCGGGGCTTTCATCTCCCGGCCGCAACCATCGCCCAGCGCATCGTGCGCGCCAAACGTGCGCTCAAGGCACACCGCGCCGACTTCACCAGCCACGACCTGGACATCAGCGAGCGGCTCCCTGCCGTCCTCGACGTCATATACCTGGTCTTCAACGAGGGCTACCTGGCTGCCGCGGGCGAGACATTGACCCGGGGTGACCTGGCCTACGAGGCCTACCGTCTGGTCTGCCTGCTGACCGACCTGACGGCGGCAGAATCTGAGGTGTGGGCCCTGCGAGCGCTGCTCTCGTTCCAGCTCAGTCGCTGGACAACGCGCAGCGACGCCGACGGTGCCCCGCTCACTCTGGACGCGCAGGACCGTGCCAAATGGAACAGCCAGCTCATCCAGGACGGCGACCGCTCGCTCGGTCGTGCCCGTGCGGGCGGACGGCGCGGACCGCTCCTGCTGCAAGCCGAGCTCGCAGCCTGCCACGCCACCGCGCCGACTTTCGACGCGACGGACTGGTCAGCCATCGTCGCGCTCTACGACGAGCTGACCACACTCCAGGACACGCCGGTCGTGGCCCTGAACCGGGCTGTCGCCGTCGCCATGCGCGACGGGCCCGCGGCCGGGATTGCCGCGCTTGACTCGCTGGTCAGCGACCCCGCCCTGCGTACGTCGCACCGCGTCTGGGCGGTCAGGGCCGACCTGTACCGCAGGCTGGCCGACAACGCAGCTGCGATCGCGGACTATGACCGTGCCCTGCAGCTGGTCAGCAATGACGCCGAACGCCGCTACCTCGCAGCCGCGCGCTGCCGCCTGACCCAGGAACGCAGATGAGAGAAAGGCTGACCAGCGATGCTCCATGCTGAGCACTCCGTGACGATCGACCGGCCATCCCGGGACGTCTTCGACTATCTCGCGGACGGCACCCACAATCGCGACTGGCGCGACGGGGTCATCGAGATAGAGCGAGTAAGCGCCAGCGAGGGCGAGGGAGCCACCTACCGTCAGGTCCTTGCCGGACCTGGCGGGCGGCGCATCGACGGCGACTACCAGGTCACGGTCTTCGAGCGGCCGAGCAGGCTCGAATTCCTGGTCACCGCGGGCCCGGCCCGCCCGACCGGCGCATTCGAGCTCTCCGAGACGCCCGGCCACGGCACGCGGGTTAGGTTCGCCCTTGATCTGCAGCCTGCCGGGTTCATGAAGCTCATGACGCCGATGATCGCCAGGCAGATGCGGTCCGAGGTCGCCCAGCTCGACACCCTCAAGGCGATCCTCGAACGCACCGTCGACAGCGCTTAGTGCATCGGGATCAGCACCTTGTTGATCACGTAGACGGTGGCGTTCGCGGTCCTGACGTTGCCGCAGATCACCTGGGCGTTGTTGACCTCATAGACCGAGCCCATCTTCGCGCCCTTTAGCGAGCTGCCCTCCAGCGTCTTGAGCGTCATCCCGCTGGCGAGTTCCGCGGGCGTGACGCGGCCGCTCACGACGTGGTACTTCAGGATCTTGGCGAGTTCCGCGGCGCTGTGCATCATGGTCATCTCGGCGGCTGGCAGCTTCTTGAATGCGCTGTTCGCCGGGGCGAACACGGTCAGGGCGGGCATCGAGTTGAGGTCGCCGGTGAGCCCGGCCATCTTCACGTCAGCGGCGAAATTGGTCAGCAGCGGGTTGTGCGCGGCCGCGGTGAGGACCGGGTCCATGCTCATCGCGTGGAAGCTGCCCGTACCCGTGCTTGGCACCATCCCGCAGTCAGACCCGAATGCCGCCGCCTCTGTCATGGCATGCGAGTGCGCGGGCATCGGATGATGGCTCGTTGCTGAACCGGACGCACCTGGCGATGCCGAAGGTGAGCTGGAGCCGCAACCAGCGACCGCCAGAGCCACGGCCCCGGCGGCGACTCCTGCGGTGACAAAGCCACCGCGATGTGTTCGATGAAGGACTCTCGCTCGCATGTCGTCTCCTGTCCGCGGTCGGTTGCTGCGCGAGACCGGCGCGCGCCGGTCCCGTATCCCGGATTCGACACCGGAGCGGCTGGCTATTGGTCCTTCCTGCTGGCTCGTTCGGGCGGCCGCTGGCAGTCAGGCCACGAGCGGCCAAGACATCACCTGTTCCTGCGACGAATGACAGGCATGGAGACTGGGCCCCGTCCGGCGTCGCCGACCCGCGGCCGCGGCATCGTGACCATTCCGGCAGAGAACCTCGTGTCCCTGCTCGCCCGCACTGCCCAAGGTGACCACCGTGCCTTCGAGGCCATCTACGATCAAGTCGCCGCCGCGGTGTTCGGCACCGTCCGCGGCGTGGTCCGTGATCCATTCCTGTCCGAGGAAGTCACCCAGGAAGTCTTCATCGAGATCTGGCGTACCGCGTCCCGGTTCGACGCCGGCAAAGGCAGCCCGATGGCATGGGTGGCGACCATCGCGCACCGGCGCGCGGTCGACCGGGTCAGAGCCGAGCAGCGGTCGGCCGAGCGGGACAGGCGCGCCGCGTCGCACCCGATCGCATACGACGAGGTAGCCGAGAGCGCGGAGCACAATCTCGACCGCGAGCGGGTCAGGCACTGCCTGAAAAGGCTCACCGAGTTGCAGCGCCAGGCGGTGACCCTCGCCTATTACGGCGGTTACACCTACCGGGAGGTTGCCGGCCTGCTCGGAATACCGTCAGGGACGGTGAGTACCCGGATGCGCGATGGCCTGATCCGGCTGCGGGACTGCCTGGGAGTGGGATCGTGAGAAGCAGTCAGCCGCAGCCGCACTCCCTGGCCGGCGCCTACGTGATGAATGCCCTCGATCCTGCTGAGCTGCGCAGGGTCGAACGGCATCTGGCACGCTGCCAGGAGTGCGCGCACGAAGTCGCAGACCTGCGCGAGGTCGTCGGATGCCTCGCCGCGGCATCGGTTAGCCGGCCGCCTGCCGAGTTCAAAGCGCGACTTATCGCGCGAACGCCCATGATCAGGCAGCTGCCGCCGACCGTCGGCCAGCAGCAGGCTGGCCGCTGGAGGTATCTGCCTCGGCCACGATGGGCAGGCTCCTGGCCGAAGCGTATGCGCCGGCTCGCGTCGGCTCCCGTCCTCGCGGCGGCGCTCGCCCTCAGTGTCGCTGTGGCGGCTCTTGTCATCGCGGTGACCGGACTGTCGGTTCAGCACGGGCCGGCCCGCCAGCGCCACGCTGACGCAGCGATCACGGCGATCCTGACCGCGCCAGATGCGATCATGATCAGCGCGGCCGTCCGGACCGCGGGAGCCGCCACGGTAGTGATGTCCCGCAGTGAGCGCGCGCTCGTCTTCGCCGCCGCCGGACTGCCGACCCTGCCGACCTCCCATTGCTACGAACTGTGGCTGATGGGCGCCCGCGGGGACCGGCCAGCCGCTCTACTCCCCATGCCCAGCCACGGTATGACCGGGCCCGTGATCGCACATGGCCTGCGCCGCGGCGACCATCTCGGCCTGACCGTGGAACCCGCCAGAGGATCACGACGCCCGACCTCCGCGATGATCCTGGTCCTCACGCTCTGAGGCGCCGCCCGAAGAGGGCGCCCCTGCCCCGGCCATTACTGCGAGGATGACCAGGTGACCGAGATATACCTGGAGATCGGCGCCCGCAAGGTTTTTGCCTGCGCTAGCTGGTGGCCCGGCTGGTGCCGAGCTCGCCGCGACGAAGACGCCGCGCTATCCGCGCTGGCCGCTGCCGCCCCTCGCTACTCGGCTGTCTGCGGCCACGCGGGCATCCCGTTTGAGGCGGCCTCAGCCGCTGCCGGGTTCGAGATCATCGAGCGCGTGACCGGCTCGGCCACGACGGACTTCGGCGCGCTCGACGTCGCGCCTGCGCTCGACGGCAAGCCCGTTACGGCGGCACAGCTTGAGAAGCTGACGGCTCTGACTCAGGCAGCGTGGCACCTGTTCGAGCAGGTCGCGATGGCGGCGCCGCCAGTGCTTCGCAAGGGCCCGCGCGGCGGCGGCCGCGACCGTGACGCGATCATCGAGCACGTCAGGCAGACCGAGCTTCTGCACGCGCGCATGCTCGGGATAAAAGAGCGGCCCCTGTTGCCCGGCGACGTTACCGCTATCACGCGCCTGCGTGCCAGAATCCTGGCCGAGATCGAGGCCAGCGCCACCGCCGCTCAGGGCGGCGACCTCTCGCGCTCGCGCCGCCCTGCCTTGTTCGTGGCTCGCCGGACGGCCTGGCACGCGCTTGACCATGCCTGGGAGATTCAGGACCGGCACCAGCCGTAGACGCGCAGGATCGGCCTGTTGTAAACCGAACGCTACCTGCGTAATTGGTACCTCTACCCTCCGGAAACGGCTTTACCAGCTTGCCCTGCCCGGTCATGCTGACATGAAATGCTCAGCGAAACTTATGCCGCGACCGGAGGCAATCGTGGGTGACCAGCAGCGAGCGCCCGAGAATGGCTTGATCAGCCCGGCGGGAGATCAGGCCCGCACGCGAGCCGCGGCCGGCGCAACCAGGCGACGGCTGCTGCAGGCCAGTCTTGTGGCCGGGGCCGCGGCCAGCCTCGGCGCGTGCCGCAACGGTGTCAATGCTGCGCCGCGCCCCGTGCTGAGGCAGCCGGGCTCCAGGCCGGATCCGAGGCTGCCAGCAGGGACGGACACGCTGCCGCAGATCAAGCACATCGTTGTGCTGACGATGGAGAACCACTCCTATGACAATCATCTCGGCATGCTCCAGCGTCCGGGAGCTGACGGCTTCAAGCTCGGATCGAACGGAAAGCCGCTGGCCGTCAATCCGTACTCCGATGGCAGGCTGCAGCACGCCTTCCGGATGCCAACCACGTGCCAGCTCCCCTTGAAGCCGAACCAGACCTGGACGAACACCCACATCCAGCTCGACGGCGGCAAGCTGGACGGGTTTGTCAAGTCCGGCAGCGGGCCAGTCTCGATGGGCTACTGGCAGCGGGCGGACCTGCCGTTCTATTACTCGCTGGCGTCGGTCTTCCCGCTCGCGGACCGGTACTTCTGCTCGGTCCTCGGGCAGACATTCCCGAACCGCAGATACCTGATCGCCGCGACCTCGATCGGGATGATCAACGACACCTTTCCGAGCCTGACCGGATATCCAGCCAACGGGACGATCTTCGACTCGCTGCACAAGGCCCATGTCTCCTGGAAGGACTACTATTCGCGGACGTCCGTCGTTCCCACGCTGGCGCTGTTCCCGAAGCTGCTGGTGAGGTACCACGGACAGCTCGCGAGCACCGATGACTTCTTCACCGATGCCGCGGCAGGCACGCTGCCTGGCTTCTCCCTGGTCGAGCCGAACTACCTAACGGAATCAGAGGAAGATCCGCAGAACATCGCGCTCGGCGAGGAGTTCGCAGCGAAGGTCATCAACGCCGTCATGACGGGGCCGGGCTGGAAGAACACGCTGCTGATCTGGACGTTCGACGAGCATGGCGGATATTACGATCATGTGGTGCCGCCGCGCGCCATCGCACCGGACAATATCCCGCCTGCCGGGCCGTCCTACACCGGCTTTCACCAGTATGGCTTCCGGGTCCCGTGCGTCGTCGTCTCGCCCTGGGCCCGGCCCAATTACGTCTCGCACCAGGTCTTCGACCACACCAGCATCTGCGCGCTGGTCGAGAAGAAATGGAACCTGCCGGCCATGACTAGGCGCGACGCCAATGCCCACAACATGCTGGACATGCTGGACCTCAGTGCGCCGGCTTTCAAGAGTCCGCCGAAGCTGGACAAGCCGCTGCTGGACGCGCATCCGACTGCAGCGCTGAAATGCAGCGTCACTGGGCCAGGCCCCATCCCGCCGCCTGGCTCGATCAGCCCGGCACCGTAAAGTCGCTCGTCCGCTCGGCTACGATCTCGCTCGCGAGGTCGATGCACGGGGCGCAGATCCACACGCCGGGCCCGGCGACCAGCTGAACGCCACTGGCACGTGCCTTACCGCAGAACGAGCACCGCTGATCGTCCTTCTTCCCGCGCCGGTGATGCTGCCTGGGCGGGCTGATGTAGCACTCAAGCTCCTTCTTGATCGCCGGGATGCTGGCGTCGATGCGGATCAGCACCCGCCGGGCCCGGGATCCCGGATCGAGCACCAGCGCGCCCAGCAGATGCTCGGTGCCGACATAGGAGAGGCTGGCCCGTCGGGCGAGGCTGACCGCCCCGGCCAGGGCTTCCCGGGCTTCGAGCGACTCCGGGGGCGGGACCTCACCTGGCTCGCGTCCGGCCGGGAACATTTCCCGTGCGGCCTGGCGGATCGCGTCGACCCGGATCCCGAGTCTTTCCATGATCGCCGCCGCCGCCCCTTCCTCGAACAACCCGATGAGCTGATGATGGGTGCCCACCTCGCTGGCCCCCTCTGCGCGCGCCTCGCGGCGCGCGGCCTCCCGGCACGTCAGCAGCCTGGGCTGCTCGACCAGGTCGCCGGTGCCGTCGGCGATGTGCCGCATGAACCGCTGCCGGGCGGCTTGCTTGGAAACGCCGATCTGCTGGCCGATCTCCGTCCACGAACAGCCTGCCTGCCGCGCCTCGGCTACGAAGTGGCCCACCAGCTCATCGGCACCCGACTCCAGCTCCGCACTAAGGGCGAGCGCGGCCTCGATCCGGTTCAGCGGCGAGCCGGCAGCCCGCTGCCCGACGGCCGCTATCAGCGCGGGCATGTCTATGATCGCCATATCGACAATCTAAAGTTGCCAGGCGGCGGCGTCAACCTTAGGTTGTCCCGAGCGCGGACGCGACGTTGTCCAGCGCCAGGTGGGTAACCGCTCCCAGATAGGCCTAGTAGTTCTCGACAAGATAGCCCAGTACTAGCGCGCCGATCATGCTGGCTCCGACTATGTCGAGGATCCGGATTCCGGCCACCAGGCCGATGACCAGCAAGCCCAATCCCGCCACGAACGTGAGCGGCGCGTAGCGCGGCGAGTTCCTGCTGAGGAAGTCCATCACCCGGTCTGAAAGTACCGGGATCCACAAGATCACGCTCACGACCGCGATGGCCAGCAGGGCCAGCACGATCTGGCGGCCTGAAATCAGGGCCGCTCCCGCGGCGTATCCGCCATGATGCCAGAGAATCGGCAGCCGTTCCGACAAACCTGTCATGATGTGGGCAGGCTGACCTGGTTCAAGGGTGCCGAATCTCCGCGAACGGCAAAGAGTCGCCATCGGTCATGGTGGCGCTCAAGCAAGCCGAGACGGCTGACCGGGAAGGATTACGCAGCCGGTCGCAGACCGTCGATGACAAGATCGAATAGCCGCGCCGCCTGGGCCTCGCCGTCGTCCCCGGGCCCGACGCGCCACAGGAAGCCCATCAGGAGCAACACGTCCGCCGGGTCAAGTCCGGCTCGCACCACCCCCGCAGCCTCGCAGGCAGCGATCAGCACGCCGACCGCTTTGGTCACAGGCTCGTAGGTCTCGTTGACAACCTTCTGCGCGGCAGCGGAGTTCAGCGCCTCGCCGAGACCGTGCTTGATCTTGACATAGTCGGCAAGCCGCTCGAACCACACCCGGAAGGCCTCAAGCGGCTCATGCCTGGCGAGCACATCGGACACCGAGTCGACGAGCGCCTGGACGTCATGCCGGTACACGGCGAGGATCAGCGCCTCGCGGGTCGGGAAATGACGGTAGAGCGTTCCAGGCCCGACGCCCGCCCGCTTCGCGATCGAGTTCAGCGACGCAGCATCTGACTCTGCGAAAGCGTCGTGCGCCGCCTGCAGGATGTACTCGCGGTTCAGCCGCGCGTCGGCCCGCATGGTCTCGCGCCCGGTCATGGGCATAGCACCTCTTGGACTCGATTGGGCCATTGCTACGCGGAGAGTTCTCCGGTACGGTTGTAATGAGACGGAGAACTCTCCGATTACCTGTTTACTGTAGGAGCGCCCATGCGCTATATCAAGCTCGGCCGCACCGGCCTTGACGTGTCACCGATCGCCATCGGCGCCATGACGTACGGCGAACCGGGCCGCGGACACCCCGTGTGGTCGCTCGGAGAAGATGACAGCCGCCCCCTCATCAGGTACGCGCTTGAGACCGGGATCAACTTCTTCGACACCGCGGACATCTACTCCCAGGGCTCCAGCGAGGAGATCCTGGGACGGGCCCTGAGGGACTTCGCCGACCGCGATGACATCGTCATCGCCACCAAGGTGCGCCACCCCATGCGTCCCGGGCCCAACGGCAAGGGCCTGTCCCGCAAGGCGATCATGACCGAGATCGACCACAGCCTGCGCCGCCTCGGGACGGACTACGTCGATCTCTACCAGATCCACCGGCTGGACAACTCGACCCCGGTCGAGGAGACACTCGAGGCCCTCCACGACGTCGTCAAAGCGGGCAAGGCCCGCTACATCGGCGCCTCGTCGATGCACGCCTGGGAGTTCAGCAAGGCGCTGCACCTGCAGACGCTGCACGGCTGGACCCGGTTCGTCGCCATGCAGGATCATTACAACCTGCTTGCCCGGGAGGAGGAACGCGAGATGCTGCCGCTCTGCGCCGACGAGGGGGTGGGCACGATCGTGTGGAGCCCCCTGGCGCGCGGCCGCCTCGCGCGGCCCTGGAACCAGGCCACAGAGCGATCGGCCGCCGATACCTTCGCCGACATGCTTTACGCGAACGCCGACAGCGACCGCGCTGCGGTCGAGGCTGTCGGAGCGGCGGCGGAAGCCAGGGGCGTCACCCGCGCACAGATCGCACTCGCGTGGCTGCGGCGCAACCCGGTCGTTGTCGCGCCGCTGGTTGGGGCGAGCAGCACCGCCCAGATCGACGACGCCGTTGCCTCACTTGACGTCGACCTGTCCGACGAGGAGGCGGCCGCGCTCGAAGCCCATTACACTCCCCGCGCCGACTTCCAGGCCGTTTCGGACGACGCCGTGCTCGCGCGCATCACAGCTCGCATACCCGGCCTCGCGCCCGCCGGCGCCTGAGGTTTTCCGATGGACACCTCCTCGCGGCTGGCAACATCATCGTGCTCGCCGCGCCCGTCCGGCGGCGGTCACCCGGTGCTGCTGGCCGCCGAACTCGATCCAGACCTGATCGGGATGGGCGGCGATGTTGTGATACCAGGCCGGGTGGCTGGCGGATCCGCCCGCGGACGCGACGATCAGCCAGGCGCCATCGGAGTCCGGGAACCTGCTGACGGTGGACTCGCGCTTCTGGCCGCTCTTGGCACCTACGGTCGTCAGGTAGAGCAGGTCCATGCCCTGGAACTTGTCACCGGACCGCCGGTGCCACTTACTCATTATCTTGGTCGTAAATCGGTATAGCGGATTCGAACTCGCGGCGCCCCTGGCCCCACGGGTTCCGCCCGGAGTCTTCTGGAGGCTCATGACAACCGTCCTTCCGGTTGGCCTGGCACTGAAGTGAATCCCGGCCGAGTGCCCATGCAATGGTAACGAGCCGTCACGCCTGACGGCGTGACCAGGACCGCCCCGGGTTACGTCCGTCCCTTTCGTTCGTTCCGGAGCAGCTCGCACGGCGCTCACTCATCCGCGTGCCCGGTTCTCCAGCAGTTCCTTGAGCCGCCGGTAGGCGCCGTTGATGTTGCGCCGCACCATGGCGCGCATGGGCGCCTCGGCGACCCGGTAGAAGCCGCTCGGGTCGCCGCCGGCGACCTCGGTCACCCGGCAACGCCCCGCATCGGTCGGATCGAGCCGACGCGTGATCGTCAGCGGGAACGAGGAACCAGGGAGGGACGAGATCGTGACGAGCTGCCCCTGTTCCAGCGCGCTCACCTCGAAGGAGGTTCGGACCTCCTTCCCGAGGAACCGTGCCACCTGCTCGTACCGCGACCCGACCCGGATCGGCGGGTCCGTGATCCAGCGGCACGAGGACATGTTGCGCAGCCATTCCGGGTTGTGCTCGGCGTCCACCAGGTACTCCCAGACCACGGCGGGCGGCCGGGCGATCTCGATCTCCACTGTGACAGGCTTCACGGGCGTCCTTCCGGTGGGTATGCGGCTACATCTGTCCCGGCAGCGGCAGCCGCCAGGCGGGCCAGGAAGGCAGCCCAGCCCTCGTCGTGGATGGCTCGCAGGTCGCCGGGTAGGCGGTCGTGCGTAAGCCGCACCCGGGTGCCGCCATCGGTTATCGTGAGCCGCACCGAAACCAGCGACGAGCCGGGCGGCAGGTTCCATGCCGGGTCGGTCCACCCCCAGCTGAACGACACGAACGCGGGCGGCTCCACGGCTATGTAAGCGCCCTCGCAGAACTGCCCGGGCTGAATCTCGAACCGGAACCGGCCGCCAGTGACCGGGGACAGTGAGGCGGACAGGCCGATCCACCGCACCAGGCGCCGGGCGTCGGTGAAGAACTCGAAGACCTCGTCCTGGGGCAACGCGACCTCGATCTCATGCACCACCCGGCCGGCCTGATCGATCACCGCGATCCCCTGATCTCGTCCTCGAGGACGGCGAGCCGCGCCAGCCAGAAGTCGTCAAGGAAGGCGCGGAGTTCGGTGAGCCCTTCCCGCCTAGCCCGGTACAGGCGGCGGTTGCCATCCGCCCGCACCTCGACCAGTCCGGCCTCCCGCAACACCTTCAGCTGTTGCGATGCGGCCGGCTTAGTCCAGCCGCACGCGGCCGCCAGCGAACTAGACGAGCGCTCAGCTCCCGCGAGCAGCTCAAGGGCCCGCCGCCGACCGGGGTGAGCGAGCGCCCGCAACGCCGCCTCGCGCCTCTGCACCATGTTATTTAAGCACACATGCAAATAGCTCGGGCAGGACTCACGGCTTGCGGCGCGGCCGGGTCCCCGTTATCTACCGGACCTGCCTGCCGGTCCGGCACGCGACGCTGGTCGCATGACCAAGGCAGCTGTTACGCGTAACATGAGCTCATGGTCGACACTCGGAACTGCGACCAGTGCGGCGCGGTGTTCGAGCCGCGCCGGGAGCACGGCCGGTTCTGCTCAGCGCGCTGCCGCGTCGCATGGAACCGCGAGAACGCTGGTGACCGCGCCGCTGGAGGAAGCGCCCTCGAGTGGTCGATCAGCGCGATGCGCGACGCGACCTGGCGGTTGCTGCGGGCTCAGGCCAAGGACAGGTCCCGGGCATTTGCGGTCATCAGCGAGGCCGTCTGGTGGGTCACGATCGTCGACGGTACCCTCGTGCGCTACCACCCGGACGCCTATGATGCCCTGCTCGCCAGCTACGCAGCCGAGGATCGCCAGCTGATCGAGGGGACGCTGGCGGGGCTCCGGTTCGTGCGCAACCGGGCCGGCCAGCACGTCGACCACACCGACTTCATCCACCTGGGAGCGCCCGGCGATGGCCGGGTCGCCGCGTGGCGGTGGACCTCCATGCCCGAGCCTGCGCTGGCCTCGCTGCCGCCTCGCGGCCAGGCATGGGAGGCGTCCCGCTACCGCGACTACGAGGCCTACCTGGCCGGCCGCACCGTCGAGCAGACCTTCGGCTGCGCCGTGGCCTTCCTCGAGCGCGCTACCGCCAGCGCGACGTCGGCGCCGCCTGGAGATGCCCCGGCAGGCACTCCACCCTTTCCGGCCGTAGCCAGGCGGCAGACCGGGCCGGGATAGATCGAGCCGAGCTCGCCTCGCCACGGCGTGATGAGATGACCGTCTCACAGAAGAGCTGAGATCACGGCTAGGCGGCGCGGCCGGCCGCCGTATCCTGGCCTCGTGCGCCTGGTGTCCCTGCTGCCGTCGGCCACCGAGATCATCTACGCCCTCGGCCTGGGCGAGGATCTTGTCGGCGTGACGTTCGAGTGCGACGAGCCGCCTGCGGCCCGCGTGGACAAGACGGTGGTGGTCGGAGGGCGGGACACCCGCGGCATGAGCCCGGGCGACATCGACAGCTACGTCCGGGCCCAGCTAGCCGCCGGAGCTGACCTCTACACGCTGCACGCGCAGGCGCTGGCTGAGCTGCAACCTGACCTGATCCTGACCCAGGACCTGTGCCGGGTGTGCGCGCTGCCGTCCGGCCACGTCGAAGCCGCCCTCGACTACCTCGGCTGCCAGGCTGAGGTCGTGTCACTGGATCCGCACACCCTCGACGACGTGCTGGAGTCTGTGCTGACTGTCGGGGATCGCGCCGGCGTGCCGGGCCGTGCGGCGCGCCTGGTCGCCGGGCTCCGCGCCAGGCTGGACCAGATCGCGGCGAGGGTAGCCGGGCGGAGCCGGCCCAGGGTGGCCGTTATCGAGTGGACTGACCCGCCATATACCGCGGGGCACTGGATACCCGATCTGGTAGCGGTGGCGGGAGGCACGCCGGTCGCTGCCCGGCCAGGGGGCCAGTCCGTGCCGACAACCTGGGCCAGCATTGCCGCGGCCGATCCGGACGTGATGATCGTGGCGCCGTGCGGCTACCACCTGGCGGGAGCCGCGGAGCAGGCGCAGGCTGTGGCGGCGGCCATGCCAGGACTTCCCGTCTGGGCGATCGATGCGGACGGCATCATCGTCCGGCCAGGGCCCCGCCTGGTCGACGGGGCCGAGGCCATCGCGTCGATCCTGCACCCGGACGCGGTTCGCGCCGCGCCGCCGGGTCGGGTCGCTGCGGCGAGCTGATGAGCTCTCCCCGGCCGCCGATACCTGTCCAGCAACTGGCCGCCATCGGCCCGTACTTCAGGCTCGACGCCACGGGAGCTGGCCGGGGCTGGCGACCGGCGAGCGCGCTCATCGAGGATGCCGGGCACCTGGGCCAGGTCATCGACGACGTAGCCGCCCGGCTCGGCACGGCGCAGCGCTGGATCGCCGCCTCGATCTTCTACCAGGGCTGGGCCGCCCGGCTGACCTCGATCTACGCGGGATCGGCTGTCGTGTGCGGCGCCGTCCCCGACCTTCGCGCCGCCCTGGTCTGGTACCGGCCGTGCCGGTCAGGGCCAATCGGCCTGAGCGTCGTGCTGCCGCAGCCGCTGAGCACGGACGCGGGCTGGCGGCACCTGCACGATGGCCACCTGGTCCCGCTCGCCGCCGCGATCCGAGGCCAGGTCCGCATCGGCGGCTACCTGCTCCGCGGGAACGCCGCCTCGGCCCTGGCGGGTGCCCTCGTTGTGCTGGCCCAGGCGCGCAAGGAGCCGCTTGACGCGCTGATCGGCCACGGCTGGGCGCAGCCCGCTGACATCGCCCCGTGCGGCCGGTGGCTGCCTGCGCCCGGCGGGCCGCGCTATGCGCGTGCGACGTGCTGCGGGTACGAGCAGCTTGACCAGGGCGCCCGTTGCGGCGACTGCTCGCTGAACTGGCGCGGGCCCCTGCGCCCCGGTGGCGGGCAGCGGGGTTGAGCAGCCACCAGGGACCGCCAATCCTCCCGCAATCCGGATACGCCGGCTGCTCGCCTCGGCTAGCCAGCGCCGTGGTGGGCGGCGTGCACGTCCGCGCCGTGCACGTCCGGGCCGCCGCCCATCATCTTGAGCATCTGCAAGCCGCCGGATCGGAAGAACCGCACGATCAGCGCGGCGGCGAGCAGCAGGAAGATGATGTTGAGCACCGTGGTGTAACTCCAGCTGATGCTCGTCGCGGTGACCTTCGCGGCCCGCTCGGCCGGGATCAGGCCCAGGCCGCCGAACAGGAACTCGACGATGTAGCCAGCCATGACCATGGTCAGGTAGAAGATCGCGAGCAGCGTCAGCATCATCTTGGTGCCGTAGTACTTCCGGTATATGACAAGGATCGGGATGATGATCAGGTCGGCGAAGATGAACGCCACGACACCGCCAAAGCTGATCCCGCCATTCCACAGCACCGCGGCCAGCGGCACGTTGCCGATTGAGCAGACGAAGCTCAGGACCGAGACGACCGGACCGATAACCGGACCCCACAGCCTGGCCGCCACCGGATGCCCGGTCAGGAACAGATGCTGCCAGAACGTATTAGGTACCCACCCGCCGATGGCTCCCGCGATCAGCAAGCCGGCAGCGATGTCGCGGATGACTGCCGTCCATTCCATAACAAAGATGTGACTGACCGACGTGTATCCGTCGGCGCTCAGCAGCCGCCGCCAGAAGCTGCCTCCGGCCTTGATGCTCATGTCCATGGCGGCGTGCCCCTCCATCGATCCCGGCACCCCCTTGTCGGCCTGCTGGCGCGCCGCGTCGATCAGCCGCCGGCGGACGAAGAGCCGGAACCCCACCGCCATCAAGACGATCATGATGGGGCCGCCGATGAACTCCGCCAGCGTGAATTGCCAGCCGATCAGCAGCGCGAGGATGATGCCAAGCTCGATCACCAAGTTGGTGCTGGCGATCTCGAACGCCATCGCCGCGGTGAAGCTCGCGCCCCGGCGGAACAGGGCACGAGCGAGTGCCACGGCCGCGTAGGAGCACGACGATGACGCGGCCCCAAGACCGGTGGCGAGCGCCAGCGTCTTCGGCCGGTCCTCCCCGAGCAGCCGGACCACTGTCTCGCGCCGGACCACTGCCTGTATCACGGCCGACAGCGTGAATCCGAGAATCAGCGACCAGGTGATTTGCCAAGTCATCGAGCCGGCCAGGGCCAGGGCGTGACCCAACGCGTCAAGCGCGCGCGTCACCGGGCCGCCCGCTGCCACGGCCCGCGCCACCAGCGCCGCCGCTCCCGACGGCCGAATGGTCCGCTGCGGGCTGATGACTCCGGGTTAAAACAGACTTGCAGCGCCCGCCATGCGTGCTCGGTGTCCGGATTGCGCTCGTGGGCGGACCTGAGCCGGCCGGTGAAGGACGCGATGTCGGTCAGTGTCCATGCCAGCCGGTAGAAGCTGATGGCCATCGTGTCGACCGTCCTGCCTGTCGCCTTGGTGTAGCGGGCCAGCGCGCCGGGCGATCCGCCATCCAGCATCCACAGGTCCCGCTCCGGCGGAGCCAGGGCAACAGTGTCCCAGTCGATCAGCATGAGCTGGTCGCCGGCGCGCATGATGTTGCCAGGATGCGGCTCACCGTGCGTCACAACGAGGCTCGCGTCGCTGTCGCGCAGATGCGCTGCGAGTTGATCGAACGTCGCCAGCCAGCCCGTCACGGCTCCAGCGCTCGCCGCCACCGCGGCGCGAGCTTGCTCGGCGAACGGGCCGCCGGTCCACGGCTGGTCAAGCTCGCCGAGCGCGGCCTCAAGACCGGCTCGCCCGGGCAGCGCCGTGCCGCGTCGCTGGGCCAGTGCCTCGACGGCGGGTGTAGACCGGTGCAGTTCGCCGAGGAGGCGAGCCAGCGCGTTCCTGTCCTGCCTGGCGAAGTCAGTGCCCCACCGGCCGACCTGCCCCGCTACGAACGGGAACACAGCCAGGCTGTAGCGCTCCGTGAGGCGGCGCGCGCTCTGACCGTGCACCGAAGGGATCGGAGCGATAACGAAATCCAGCCGGGCCTGGTCGTGCAGGGTCAGCGCAGTGTCAAAGGCAGCGTGCAAGCCGCGGAACGCCGAGTCCGGGTCCGCGCCGAGCCAGGGTTTGTCCTGCAGGTCATCGACGGTCAGGAAGTACTGACGGCCGTCCTTGGCAGCGGCGACCCAGTGATAGCTGCCGCCGCCCAGCGCAACATACCGTAGCCCGCTGACCTGCACCCCCCAGCCTATGGCTACCTCGCCGACCACAGTCGGCGCGGCTAGGCCGAACGGAGCTGTCCGCACTGGTCCATCCTTCCGCTTCGGTGCCCTCACCGCCGCTCTCGCCCGAGCGACATTGCCGGGCCACAAGAATAGGCGGCAGTCCGTCCGCAGGACGCGGCCTATTGGCCCACGCAGGCCGCGCAGATAGGCTCAGCCGATGACCAACGACGCGACCAGGATGTACAGCCGTGCCTCGTCGCCGCTCGTTACCAGGTCGCGCCTCGACATTGCCGCGATGTTCGGCGGGGTCAAGCTGGTGAAGCCCGGCGTGGGGCGGACATCGCGGTGGCTGCCGCCGGAGCAGGTGCCGGTGACCGAGGTCCCGGATCTGTACGCGGGGGCGGGACGCAAGCCGACGGGAGAAATGGCGTCTGGCCGTTCCCTCGGCAGCTGAGCGATGTCTGCTGCCCTGGCGGTGTCGGCATTCCTCGCCGGAACAGTCGTCAGCCTGCTCACGAGCTTTCTCCTCGTGTCCCGGCTCGAGCGGGTCGGCGAGCGGCTCGGCTTCTCCGAGGCGCTGCTCGGAATCGTCGCAGCGCTGGCGGCGGATGCCCCGGAAGTGACGGCGGCCGTCACGGCCGTCGCTCATCATCAGCAGCGG
>WNFI01161007.1_pt2 | contig 24856 bp, 16 predicted proteins | sample 5400471 | NCBI WGS metagenome assembly WNFI01 (sample SAMN13153348, study PRJNA577476) | soil metagenome | isolation source: 100 cm saprolite on Douglas fir-dominated hillslope | place: USA:California | collected 2013-09-17 | reverse complement strand
CTTGCTATTGATGCCCGATGAGTCAGTCATGCGCTGCCACTTGCCATCTGCGCCCAGAACTACCAGTCCATAACGGCCCACTGGTAATTCCGTGAGCGTGAACTTGCCGTCCTTATCTGTTTTAGCCTGCTTGGTAAATGGATTGTCGCCACACGGCGAATCTCCGCTGAAGCTGCTGCCGATGAATTCGACGCAAACCTCAATCGTTGAATTGGCGATGGGATTTTTCCCGTTGACAATCGTTCCGCTCAGCGAGCCGGGTTTCTTACTCGTCACTTTTGGCACGGCTGGCCCCTTGCCATTGACAGCCAGTGCATCGATCTCATTGTCCAGGACATCCGAGTTATCCATCCGGTAAACGGTAAAATCTTTGCCGTCGAAGATGTCAAGGCCGTATTCGGTGCCCGCCCACAGCCGATCCTGCCCATCGACTGCCAGCACACGCACGTGATTGCTGCTGAGTTTGCTGTTAGTCCGGTCATAAGTCGTCCAGCTTTTTCCGTCAAAGCTGCTGACGCCATTTGAATAGGTTCCAACCCAGACAACGCCTTTCGAGTCGACGGCGACGGACTGAGCCAGACTCAGCTTATCCGACTTGATTTCTGTCCACGCCTTGCCGTCGAAAGTGAGAATGCCGTTATCCTCGGCAACGAACGGGTTGCCTTTGGCGTCAAGGGCAATCTTTTCGAGGAAGTAGTTATCGGCAAAGCCCTTGCCTTTTTCATATACTGTCCACGCTTTGCCGTCATAGACTGCGACGCTGTTCGACGTGACGACATAGACCTTACCCTCCGGGGCGACGGCTACATCTTTGACGAGGCTCACATTGTCACCCGTGCCAAGTTTGCTGGAGTCCGTTGTGTCCCATTTCCCATCAGCGAAGTGACTGACGCCCTTATAATGAGCGACCCAGACACCGCCTTTACGGTCACAGGCAACCGCTTCCATACTGGAAATGTCCGCAGTATCAATGGCCTGGGTTTTATCAGCAGTAACCTTCAGCAAGCCGAGTGTATTGGCAACCCACGTTGAACCGTCAGCGCACACGGCAACATCCGCAATCTGGTTGCTTTGCAGGTCAGATGAGCCTTTAACATAACTCGTCCAAGCGCTGTCGTCGAGACAGCTAACACCATAGCCAAAAGTTCCCACCCAGGCCGCATTATCCAGCTTGCAGGACGCCGCCTGTACTTTGATCCCCTGAGCGGGAATTGCCATCATGACGAATACGAGCACAGCGAACAACGATAGTTTCTTCCGATTCATGAATATCCCCTTGAACAAAATTGCCAGATAGATTCACAAATAGATTCAAAGGCTTTGCAACAAACCTCGTGAATCACGCTTCCTACTATGCCACAAAATGCAGCCGAGGAATAGTTTAAGACCAATCTGCGGTCTTCTAAGTTCCCTGAAAATCACTATTTGAAGTTCCCAGCCTTCAACGGGAGGGGTTGAGGGTGTGACGAATTTACTTGTAAAACCCCCTGATAAACAGGAGATAACAGGGACCAAGCTAATTTTTACAAACGAGATATTTACGGAAAGATCACCGGCATGAAACAGGCTACAGTTGGCCCTTCACAAGCCCTCTTAAACTCTATATACTGGTACGCCTTGTTTACCCAGGAGGGACATCCGAATGCTCGATAAGAAGGACGTTCAGTGGTGGGTTTTGGAGGCGCAAAAGCACCCGGAATCGGCAACCGACCTGATCCGAATGCTGGCGGACAGATTGGCCTTCCTCGACAAGCAAAATGAAGAATTGCGCGGCGAATTGATCGCCCTCAGACGGAACCAGCGCCCCGAAGGCAGCAATGCCGAGACTGCCGGATTGCAAGAGCGTATCCGTGAACTTGAGCTTGCCCTGCGACAGGGCGGCACAGGGCAACAGCTTCTAGTTTATGCCGAGGATCGCATAGAGAGCATTGCACCACTCAAAACGACACAAGCAGAAGGGTTAGGTCGAGCGCTATCCGACGGTGTGTCAATGCTGGTGTGCTATCCCGCCGCCAAATTGCTAATCATCACGACAGAATCGCAGGTGTTCAGTGGCAGCCTCAGCGATCTGCCCGTACCGCAGGATGGTCCGGCTATGCTCGGCAATCCGCGCAATGTCGCCGCCATCCTCGATCAGGCTGCGTTTGAGCGCTGCCGCTTCCTGACTCTGCTGACACGCGGCGGTTACGTATATAGCCTGCTTGCCGGATCGGTCAGTACAATCGCCAAGCGCCAGGACAAATTAGTCCGCAACATGATCCCCGGCGATCCAGTCATTGCCGCGATCCCGTCCTACAACGCCGACCTGTTTGCGATTTCGCAGAAAGGTCGCTGGATACGATTCCCGGAGAAGACGATTGCGGGCGCGGGTAGTCTCGTCATGGAACTGCCCAAAGGCGACGCAATTGCAGGTATCGTGCCGCTGAACCAGGACCGCGACCTTATTTTTTTGAGCACCGATGGTAAGTTATTTGTACGACCCTCGCACGACCTTAAGAATCGCCGAACTCCCGGCACATCGGGCGGAATGCTGTTCAAGAGCCAAACGATTCTCGGAGTGGCCGCAGCCGACGAAATCGCAATCCTTACACGGCAGGGCAAGGTCCTGACTGTCCGCTCCTCCGAACTCCCTTTCAAGGCGCAAACCGAGACCGGCGCACCTCTACCGGGGCTGAGTGCCGAGGACTCCATTCTCACTTTTACGGCTTATTAGGGGGTAAACATGCGAATCGGGATGGATTTTGGCACGACCAATTCAGGCGTTGCGGTCTACGACGGTGATCGAATCAACATTCTGGAGCTTGACCCCGTAGCTCAGTCCAGCACCATGCGCAGCGTGATCTATCTGACTCGCGATCATGAACTGTACATCGGGCAGGAGGCGATTAACCTGTACAATGCGCAGAACATCAATCGTGAGCGGCGTATGGTCCGCAAAAAGGTCGGGCGCATCGAAATGGAGTTTTCAGAAATTGGTCGGCTAGCTACGGACGTTCATATTATGGTGGACGAACTCGAACCGGGCCGCCTCATGCGGTCCCTGAAAAGCGCACTCGCGACGCCTTACAATGGAACCGTAATCTACGAAAAAAAGTACACGCTCGAAGAACTGATCGCGCTGTATCTAAGGGCAGTGCGGGAGCGGGCCAGCGAATTAGTGGGCCAGGAAATCACAGAAGTCGTACTGGGGCGACCTGTCCACTTTGTCGCCGCCGAAGATGAAACGGACGACCTCCGTGCGGAGGATCGATTGCGGAAGGCGGCACATCTCGCCGGGTTTGAGCAGGTGGACTTTGAGTTCGAGCCAGTCGCGGCAGCGAAGCATTACGCCCAATCGGTGAGTGCTCCGCAGTACATCCTGGTCTACGACTTTGGCGGCGGCACACTTGACCTAACAGTGATGAACGTCGCACCCGGCGAACCCACCGATATTCTGGCAATCGGCGGGGTGGGCATCGCCGGAGATCGCTTCGATCAGCGGATTGTTGAGCAAGCGCTGCTGCCCCATTTTGGCAAAGATGTGACCTGGGGTGAAAAATCGCTGCCCGTGCCGCACAATCTGGTTGATCAGGTGACGGCGTGGGAAGGGTTATCGGCGCTTGCCACGGTCGAGAATAGAACCTTCCTGCATCGTATGGAAACCAATTGCTCCGCGCCTGCCCGCCTGTATGCCCTCGAATCGCTGATCTTCAACTTCTACGGATTTGCCCTCTTCGAGAACGTGGAACACGTCAAGCGTAATCTCTCCGCTGCCGCGTTCGACCTGCTGCGTTTCACAGGGCAGGATATTGACGTGTGGCAACCCCTGACCCGTTCCCAGTTCGAGAGCTACATTCGCAGTGAGTGGCGGCGCATCCGTGATGCCGTGGTCGATGTCACCGAGCGTTCCGGCCTTGCGCCAGAGCAGATCGATGCGGTTGTACGCACCGGGGGATCGTCCAGCATCCCGATGTTTTTGGACACGCTCGGCGAATTATTTGGTCCAGAAAAGCTGGTGACGGAAGACCTGTTCACAGGTGTCACCGCTGGATTAGGCATTACTGCCTGGGAACGCTCATGATTTTTCAGTTTAGATATAATGATGGTGGACTTTGACTTTAACCCTATCAAATTTATCTATCCTGGAAGGTGTTATATGAAACTGCGTATTCCAGTTCTGTTGGTCGGTCTTATGCTTATTGTTCTGCTGGTTGCGTTTACGCTAACCCCTCCCAAGGTCGCGGCACAGAATGCGGGCACACCTGCCCCAACTGAAGCGGCAACCGAGGCTGGAACTCAAGCGGCTGCCAACAGTTGCTCCGATTTCGTCAAACAGGCACTTGCTGTCATGGACAAAGCGTGTGCGAACACGGGCCGCAATCAGGCGTGCTATGGCAGTGTGTCGCTCAAGGCCGATCCGCGCCCCGATGTTTCGAATTTCCAATTTAGCCAGCCCGGAAATATCGTGAAGTTATCGGATATTCAGACGCTACAATTGAGCGCATTGAATGCGGATGATAATACATGGGGCGTGGTGCTGATGCGCTTGCAGGCTAATCTGCCGGGAACAACCGCCGGACAATTTGTCACGATGCTCTTGTTTGGTGATGTGCAAATTCAGAATGCCGCGACGCAACCAACAACAACTTTGCCAGTTAACATTGCGAAAGCGACGACTGTGCTCAGTAAGCCGGTAAATGGTTCTGTGGTGGGCAGGCTGGCGGCGAATGATACTGCCACGGCGACGGGTCGTCTTAAAGACGATTCCTGGCTTCGTGTCCAACTGCCGGGTAAAGATGCCAACACGTCCATCATTGGTTGGATAAATATCAAATCGATTCCGGCGCTGGGCAACGTTGACTCGCTCGACGTCATTGATCCTGCCGCGCCTTTTTATGGACCTATGCAAGCGTTTTATTTTCAAACAGGTGTTGGGCAGCAATCTTGCGACGCCGCACCGCCAAATGGCATCCTGATTAAAACGCCTAGAGGCGGACCAAAAGTAACGATGATGGTCAACGATGCCAAGCTAACCATCGGTTCGTCAGCCTTTATCAATTCCGACAGCGACATGACGATCAGTACTTTCGAGGGGGCTGTCACAGTCGAGGCGAAGGGACAGCAGCAAGTTGTTCCCGCTGGTTTGCAGGTCACGCTGCCACTTGGTACGGACAAGAAAGTATCTGGGCCGCCTGCAAAGCCAGTGGCTTTCAAAGTGCAGGATTTTCAGAGTTTGCTGCCACCGCTCCAACACCTACCCAATCCGATTGGGCCAGCGTCTAACGCCAACACGCAGCCCGCCAACCAGACTGGCGGCACATCTGGCGATATTTGTCCGTCGGGAGTGCCCTATAAAATAGTTATTCCTCCCGTAATGGTTGATGGACAGATTGCACCAGGCTCGGGGACAACAACTGTTGCGCCATGTCATTGTGCCAATGGATCACATACAATCTCAGAAGCCGCCAATGAACAGGTACAGACGCTCGAAGATGTTTCGAGACAGCATCCCGCGCAGCGCAATGACCATTAGCATCAACCCGGCCCCGGCTTCGAGTGCCAGGTTCTGGCGCAATTCCGTGTTCATCACGTCGCTGCGCGTCAATCGCAACATTCCTGCCAATACTCGACAGAACCACACCGTGCGATTGCTCATGCCAATGATTTTTGGCACAAGAATCCAATCGGCAGCCATAATCGCATTGACCGCATCATGGATTTCAGCGGTATAGATCGTCGGCACAGACAGGCCAAGGGTCTCCCCGAAGGCGATGCCATATTCACGCGGGCGGGCAACTTCCACATTAGAGGGAACGGCAACATCACTCATGTTGAAACTGTCCTCCAATAAACAAATACAGTTTTGACATTATATCCTGACCGACTCCGGCAAAAAACGCGCCAGGATCGACGGCATGTTTAAGGTTGTTTGCGCGATTCCGCATCCATCACAGCCACGGCGGTCATCGCCACAATCGCCTCAACATCATCGCCTGTTTGCAAGACATGTACCGGCGCATCCAACCCCAGGATAATTGGTCCGATGGTCCGCGCTCCGCCCAACCGCGCCAGCAACTTGTACGCCACATTGGCCGATTCGAGACTCGGAAAGACCAGCACATTAGCGTTACGGATCGCGCTAAACGGGTAGCGCGTCTCCATCAATTCCGGCACGACTGCCACATCGGCCTGCATCTCGCCTTCAATGGCAATATCCGGGCGGCGGGACTGAACGATCTCGACAGCGCGGCGAACTTTTTGCGAGAGCGGATGAGGTGTGCTGCCAAAATTGGAAAACGACAGCATCGCCACGCGCGGCGTAATCGTCAATTGTTTGGCGAAATCCGCGGCTAAAATGGCGATTTCAGCCAGATCGTCAGCGTTTGGCTCGATGTTGACCGTGGCGTCAGTGAAAAGATAAACCTGATTGTGTACCGTCATCAAGTACACACCGCTGGCTTTGCGTGTACCGGGACGCGTATGGAATATCTGCAACGCCGGACGAATGACATCAGGATAATCGTAGGTCAGGCCAGACAGGAAGGCCTCGGCCTTACCCGATTTGACCATGAGCGGCCCGAAGAAATTCGGTTGGAGCACTTCCTGCTTGGCGCGGGCAAAAGTGACCCCTTTGCGCTGGCGGAGTTGAAAGAACAACTCGGCAAAATCCGGAAGATATTCAGAGGTAAGCGGATTGACAATTACGGGTTGGTAATCGAGGCCAAGCTCAATCACCCGCTGTTCGATCACGTCGGGACGCCCCAGCAGAATCGGATGCGCAATACCTTCGTCCTCAACTCTAGCCGCCGCTCGAATGATCGATGGCTCCTCGCCCTCGCCGTAAACGACCCGGCAAGGCGAGGACTTGGCACGGTTGATAATGAACGAGCGGACCTGCTGATCCTTGTTCTGGCGGAAAGTCAACTGCTCTATATATTCCGGAATGTTAATCTCTTTACGCGCTACACCCGTCTCCATTGCTGCCTGAGCAACGGCAGGTGCTTCGACCAGCAGCACACGAGGATCAAAGGGTTTGGGGATGATGTAGTCCGGGCCAAAGCGTAGCACCTCCAACCCATAGGCGCGTAGAACACTTTCGGGTACATCTTCGTGGGCCAATGCTGCCAGCGCTCGCGCTGCTGCCATTTTCATTTCGTCGTTGATAGCCCGCGCCCGCACATCCAGCGCCCCCCGGAAAATGAACGGGAAGCCGAGCACATTATTAATCTGGTTAGGGTAGTCGCTGCGGCCCGTGGCGACTATCGCGTCAGGCCGGGCGGCTTTGGCAAGCTCGTAGCTAATTTCAGGAGTTGGATTCGCCAGTGCGAAGATCATCGGGCGATCCGCCATTGACTTGACCATTTCCTCGGTGACGATGTTGCCAACGCTTAGCCCCAGGAACATATCCGCACCGCGTATTGCCTCGGCCAGTGTCCGCAGTTGTGTATGCGCCGCATAGCGCGCCTTGTATGGGTCCATTGCAATGCTGCGACCAGCATAGACCACGCCATATTCGTCGCACATGATGATATTTTGCTGCTGAATACCAAGCTGGATATAAAACTTGACTGTCGAAAGTGCCGCCGCGCCCGCCCCCGTCACCACGAGCCGCAGGTCCTCGATCCGCTTACCCGTTAGTTCAAGGCCATTTAACAGTGCTGCGCCTGTGATAATCGCCGTACCATGCTGATCGTCATGGAAGACGGGAATATCTAACAATTCGCGGAGCTTTTCCTCAATATAGAAACATTCGGGCGCTTTAATGTCTTCAAGGTTAATACCCCCGAACGTCGGTGCAATCGCCTTCACTACGCGAATCACCTCATCGGGATCATGCGCATCCACCTCGATATCGAAAACATCAACATCGGCAAAGCGCTTGAATAGCACCCCTTTGCCTTCCATGACTGGCTTGCCTGCCAACGCGCCACGATCCCCTAAACCTAGTATCGCCGTACCATTCGAGATGACCGCAACAAGGTTGGCTTTCGCGGTGTATTCGTAGGCTGTTTCAGGATCGCGTGCCAATTCCAATACAACATCTGCAACGCCCGGTGAGTAGGCCAGCGAGAGGTCATGCTGCGTCAGCACCGATTTGGTCGGAACCACTTCAATTTTTCCGGGCCGTCCGCCGTTGTGATAATCAAAAACCTCTTGCGTTGTGACCGCCATCTCGCGCTCCTATGAACATATCTTCTCACCGTTCATTGTAACCCATGTGTAGCAGGCTAGTGACGGGCTGAAGTGGTGATGCTTGTGGGAATCATTGAACTAGAGGCATAATCCTACCAATACGCTTAACGTAATGGCAGGTAATTAAGTTGGTCGATTTCAACACCTGGGAATTTGATTACGACGGCTGGACAATGGGCGAAGACGCTCTGTACATGCAAACCTTGGAATATGCTCACAAACTCGATGAGGCCGCCTGCCGCGAAATCATCGAGCAGATCAATTTATTGATGCGCATACCCAAGCGTCCTGATGGGCGTAACGGTGGCGCGGAAACATAAAGAACGACTCACCCCTGATTTTTTCAGGGGTGAGCTTGGCCTATTCTTACATATTGCCGATAATCGCCGTGGCAAACTCGCTGGTCTTGACTTCTTTTGCACCTGTCATCAAGCGGGCGAAGTCGTAGGTGACGACCTTCTGATCGATGGTCTTCTCATACGCTTTCGTGATCACGTCAGCCGCCTCGCGCCAGCCCATATATTCGAGCATCATCACGCCAGAGAACAACAGCGAGCCAGGATTCACCTTGTCCATACCTGCGTACTTCGGAACCGTGCCGTGCGTCGCCTCAAACAGTGCCACCTCGTCACCGATGTTCGCACCGGGTGCAATGCCGACGCCGCCGACTTCCGCCGCAACAGCATCCGAGAGGTAGTCGCCGTTCAGGTTCGGCGCAGCCAGCACGTCGAAGTCCTGCGGACGAAGGATCATGTGCTGGAAGATGATATCGGCGATACTGTCTTTGATGAGGATTTTGCCATCCGGCATCTTGCCATCATACTGCTTCCAGAGTTCGTCCTCAGAGATCGTCTTATCCCCGAATTCATCCTTAGCAACCTGATAGCCCCATTCACGGAAAGCGCCCTCAGTAAACTTTTGGATGTTGCCTTTGTGAACCAGGGTCACGCTCTTGCGACCACGCTCAATAGCGTATTCGATGGCGCGACGCACCAGACGCTTCGTGCCAAACTCGCTGATCGGCTTGATGCCCAGTCCGGCATTCTCGTGGAAATGCGCGCCGAGTTCTTCGCGCAGGAACTTTGCCAGCTTCGCATTCTCAGGCGTCCCGGCTTTATATTCGATTCCCGCGTACACGTCTTCGGTGTTCTCGCGGAAGATGACCACGTTAACCTTATTTGGCTCCTTGAGCGGGCTAGGCACACCCTGATACCAGCGCACCGGACGCAGACAGACGTACAAGTCGAGCACCTGCCGGAGTGTTACATTCAGGCTGCGGATGCCGCCGCCAATCGGGGTTTCGAGCGGCCCCTTGATGCCAACGCCGTATTCGCGCAGGGCGTCAAACGTTTCTTCGGGCATGTAATTATTGTTGCCATAAACATCGGCGGCTTTTTTCCCGGCATACACTTCCATCCACGAGATACGCCGTTTACCGGCATAGGCTTTTTCTACCGCTGCATCCCAGACGCGCTTGGAAGCGGTTGTAATATCTGGGCCAATGCCATCACCCTCGATAAAGAGGAGGATCGGATCATCTGGCACTTCCACTTTTCCGCCGTTTACCGTGATCTTGGTCCCGGTAGACGGCACGACAATTTTCTCGTAACCCATTGGTACTCCTTGTACACTCGATTGATTGATCACACCTGGATTTTCCAGGAAGAGGTCGCCGATTATAACATGCTGAGCAGTGCCGCTTGAGGATTCGGCATTGCCACTGAAATAGATTGTATCAATGAGCCTGTGGAAATCTCAAGCAGATTTTGGCTTCTCGAATTCAACAACCTATTGAGCACTGCCGTAGTAAGCGACAGCCACGTTGGGCGGCAATTGCGGAGCAAAGGCTTTGAGGTTTGACAGTAACGTGGTCTTTTGGGCTGGGTCAATGGCGTAAAATTTCAGTTCGGGATTTCCCACCACAATCCACGTGTCGATTTTCCATGATGCAATTTTGGTCCAGGAGTCTGGCACTGGAACATCCCACGAATAGATGGCGATAGTAGAGCCTCTCGCCTTAGCCAGGTCTGCCATAGCGTTGACATCGAATGCAGATTGCAAACGCAACCTCGCGACTTCGACATCGCCAAGACCCCAGACATCGAAGTCGCGTGTACTCGCCCGATAATTAATTATGCCGATATCATGCGTAGCCACGCCCACACCCTGATAATAGGCATTGAGGAAATCCGCCAGCGGGTAGTATTGACTATATATTTCATGTTCCGCGCCGGGTGTGTCGTGAAGAGCAGCCACGCCTCTTGTGATTGCCGGAAGCAGGAAGAAGAAAACTATAGCTGCAATAAAGAGCGGATCCCGCTTGAGCACCATCGGCAGCGTCAACTTTTCGGGAACTCGTGACGCTACTAGAACGCCAAGTACGCAAATTCCGAGGACTATGAGATACGCTTCATAACGGTAAAACCATCCGGTTCGGGCAAATTGCATATGAAGCAGTGTCGTACCCACGAAGATAACCGCCATCACAGCGGCGGAGTCTGACCAGAACTGCTGCTGTCGAACTCGCTGGTAAAGTAGCAGCAAAGCTAACAACACGAACATGAGGATGTGGGGAGCAGTGCTGAGTTGTTGAATGGCAACCAAGCCAAATTGAGTGACAATCCCCGATATATTGGAAAAATCGGGGCGGTATCCCTTAAGCAGTACAGAGTTGGGAATGAGCATTGAACCGTTGGCAATTGAGATCATCCCATACACGATAATGGGTATCGCGCCCGCAGCCGCAACGAGCACAGCAGGGGACCATCGCCGCTGGAGTAGCAGCAGGCCGCAGACGATGAATACGGCAAAGATGCTCTCGTAACGGACGCTCGTGATGAGAGCGGAAAGCACCATTAATAGGATAAGTTGACGATTGAAGCGAGGATGAGCAGCATTAGCGAGATTGGCGATGTATTGCCCTGCCACATACGTGAAAAGAATGATCACCAGTGTTTGTAGAACGTGTTCCAATCCTGAAAGTACCAATGTGGGAAGCGGCATCAAGAAAACAACCGCAAGCAATAAGTACCGATTGAGCCAACGTGGCATCCCATACCGGTGGAATATCCACGAGAGCAGAATGAGTATTGCAATGGCGCATACAACATTCAGTGCTAACGGTATGTAATCGTTTACGCCGAACAGTTTGTAAAGGATGCCGAGTATCAAAGTCCATAGGGGTGACGACGTGCTCGAGGAAAAATAATCAACGGCTACCAGGGCAATTGTAATCTCCAAAAACACCGATATCGCGAATAACGCAGTCTTCAGAGTATATGGGGTTTTGCTCGACACTGTTGGTCCTCCGTGGCGGACCACGAAAATGGTGCCACTGTAAATTTCGCATGGCACGCCACTTAAGTGGCAATTTTCTCATACGTTGTGCTCTAGCCTATTAACCAATTTCGTAACAATATCAAGTGTTAGGATCAAAGGTCAGCGGGAAAATTTTTTGAGACTAAATCATTCTTGAACATTTCCAAAGACACTTATTTTGTTTACAATTTGACCTCACCCATCTTCTCAATAAACGGACATCTACACAATGTTTAATTTTCTAACACCGGAATTTTTTAGTGCGCTGGTGTTGATTATTGCCGTGATTGGTCTTGTACTGGCAGCGATCCGAATCCGCAATGATTTTCGGCGTGGACCGCGCTGGCCTGATAATCCGCCCACCACGTCAAAAGAACCAGTGAGCCGCGACAACCTGGAGGAATTGAAACATGATTGACATTGCCCTGATCCGGGAAAAGCCCGAATGGGTCAAGTCTCAAATGCTGCGTCTACAGGATGAGGCAGCCGCCAATCGCATTGATATCATTGTCGAGGTGGATCAACGACGCCGGGCGCTCCTGACTGAAAGCGAGAGCCTTCAAGCGTGGCTCAACAAGCTCAACAAAGCGGTGGGGCGCTTCCGAGGGAACAAGCAGCTTCCCCTGTCGGCTCAGGCATACGCAGCCAGCCAGGCCGCCTATGCCATCGAGACACAGGATTATCAGACGGCGCTCGACATCCTGACCAATCCGCCCGCCGACGGGCAAGGTGATAATCCCGCACAGGCGCTTGATCAACTTACTAACGCGCTCAAGCAGTTGGGCGAAAAGCAGGAAGCGCTCAACAGAGAGGTCGAGTTGGTGACAGCCGAACTGCGGGACAATGAGCTGTGGATTCCGAATATTCCGCATGAGAGCGTCAAAACGGGCATCAGTGACGCGGAGAATATTATCTACCCGCACGAGGGGGAACTGCGTCAATTCGACTTTACGCCCAAGCCACATTGGGATTTGGGACCAGCGCTCGACATCATTGATTTTGATCGTGGTGTCAAGCTGGCAGGTACGCGCTTTTATGTGCTGAAAGGCATAGGAGCGCGGCTGCAACGTGCCTTGATCAGCTTTTATCTCGACACGCACACGCGACAAGGGTTCACTGAAGTTTACACGCCATTTTTGGTTAAGGAAGAAATGATGTACGGCGCAGCGCAGTTCCCGAAGTTCACGGATGTGGTCTACGAGGACAAGGATGCTGAATTGTACCTGCTGCCCACCGCCGAAGTCTCGATCACCAATCTGCACCGCGATGAAATTCTGGAAGCAGATAAATTGCCTGTCTATTATGTCGCCAATACACCCTGCTGGCGGCGTGAGCAGACAAGTGCTGGACGCGATGTACGAGGTATTAAGCGCGTTCACCAGTTCCAAAAGGTCGAGATGTATAAGATTACAACGCCGGAAACCAGCTATGCCGAGCTTGAATCGCTGGTTGAGGAGGCCTCTGATCTGTGCCGTGCGCTCAAAATTCCGTTCCGTCGGGTGGAGCAGGTGACAGGCGATCTGGGCTTTGCGGCTGCCAAGAAATATGACCTTGAGATGTGGGCACCCGGCAGCCAGGAATGGTTAGAGGTTAGTTCTTGCAGCAATTGCGAGAGCTTTCAGGCCCGGCGGGCACAGATTCGATACCGTCCAGCGCCGGGAGCAAAACCAGAATTTGTGCATACCCTCAACGGTTCCGGGTTGGCGCTGCCGCGCACCATCATTGCCATTCTGGAAAATTACCAGCAGGCGGATGGCAGTGTCGAGGTCCCCGAAGTGCTGCGTCCGTATATGGGTGGACTTGAAGTCATTCGCCGCGAAGACTGAGACCTCGTGGGGCAAATTTGCCTGACATGTCACAACGGTAAGCAATTGGTGATAGGTCAAATTATAGAATGCCCACATTCATAAAAGTAGAGTTAGCGCGGTCCTATGGAGCAACATCTAAAGCATCAAATTAAAACCCTCATAGACAGTGCACACCGTTACTGGCTCTTGTTGGAAGGAACCCGGCAAGCGTTGGAGCAGCAGCCCGGTAATGCGGTACTGCAAATGCGTGCCTCGGTGCTTGAGAAGGATATTGATCATACGCTGGAAAGTATTGAGGAACTGTGGCGTCAATTGAGTGAAATCCAGGGCAACCAAAACGCAAGTCGTTTGCCGCCCAAGTATCGTATAATTTGACACTGTGCAGACAGAGATTATGGCCCTGACTTACATCAGGGCTATTGCCGTTAGTTTGCCAGAAATGCGCGGATCACGTCCGGCACTGTCGTATCGAATCCGCAGATTGTCAGCGACAGCGCGTCGTCGGGTGCGGCGACGGTTAGACGGTTTGCAGCGGCTGCCACGACAATTAGCTTCGTGTTAGCCTGCACCTTTTCACGATAAGTCGCTATGGCCTGGTAGGGATGATTGCTTCCCGCCCAAGTTTCATTGTCAGTGTAGATGATGACCGCATCTACCTTTCGCTTCTTCTGCGCGAGCATATTGATCGGCGCACTCACATCCGTTCCACCGCCACCGGGAATATTACGCATCACATCGTCCAGCCGCTGGCGTGGGCTGATCGCCCATTCGTATACATTGGTATCGAAGGCAACCGCAGTATAAGCGCGTTCTGTTCGTGCGGTGACAAGTGCCATCGCTGCAGACGCCTGTGCTGCGCTGAACCCTGGCGTCCCGACAACGTTGGCACTCATACTTCCGGAGCTATCAACCGCAATCAGAATGCGCTTATTGAGCGGCTCGACTGCTGCAAAAGCAAGATAAAACGCGTCGTTTAACGCATCGACAATTTGCGGCACAACGGGCCACGTGCCGCTGCCCCTGACGCCTTGCCCGCTGGCATAGGTCTTGAGGGCAATCAGCAGCGCAATCGGATGTACACGCGCCTTCGTAAGCGCAGCCGGATTGGATAGCAGTTTGATAACCCGCTCGAATACCTCGTCGCCCGGATTTAGCATCCCGGCTTTGCTCATATTGCCCAGATTGCGGATCATCGCCGTGAGCGGTGCATTCTTTGCCAACGCACGCGCGATAATTGGATCGTTCAATTTGTCCGTCTGGATCATTTCACGAGATAGCCCGTTATCAGCAATCAACATCGCAATGTGCTCAGGCGTGGCGATCTTGGCAGCCTCGAAAGTCTGCACAATCGCGGGATAGGTTTTATCAACTTTGTAGCCATGCAGTGCCCAATCGAACAGCGCCGCCAACTGCGGATCGTCGCTGCCCGGATGCGCCTTGCGGATCAGGTCGCCATGCGACCACCCATCACGAGACTGGTACTTGACCATCTGGTAGGCCAATGCGTCAATATTCTCGCTGGCTTGTGCATCATACCAGTGCTGAATGGTCCCGCGCAGGCTACGTCCCCACCGACGCAACTTATCGGCATAGGCTGCAAAGTGGAGAATATGCGTTCCGGTACGGCACACGTCGACAATGGCGGATCGCACTGCTTGTTTAGTCGCATTGTCGCCGAAGGTCAGTGCAGCGGCCAGTACAAGGATAGCCGGATCGTTCTTGATCGCTCGTCCCTGTACACTGATGTCAGTTGCCAGTTTGACGACTCGTAAGCCGTCCTCCTGGATACAAGCCTTCACCGCATCCAGATTCTGCACTGTCAAATCACGAGCCGTGACGTAATAGGTTCCGGCCTCGCTTCCGATGAGCAGGAATCGGCTCAATTGCTGCCATTTGTCTATCGCAAATGAGAAGCCGCCGGCGTTGTTCCGCACCTGATCGGGCCGTGCTTGCTGCGATTGAGGTGTCCGATTCAATTTTCCCAGAAGTTTGTTGTAAGCCATGCTTCACCTCCACAAATGAAAAGCGCTATCGGTACGACAGCACTTGTGCAACAACAGTTGCCGACTGAATATCTGCGGATAAAGAGCGGAGACCGCGTTTTTAGTGCTCTACCACTGAGCTACAGAACACCCGAAGATGTTCTGGCAGGACTCGAACCTGCGACCTCTCACTTGACAGGTGATAACGATCTTCAATCGACCCGCAGATATTGAGTTGCTAAGGCTGTCGGATAAAGGTTGTTCAGGGCGTTGATCGGTTTCAGCGATAACCCTGAACTGCGACCCGACACGTCGCATTTTAGCAGAGAAGCGTGGCGCGTCAAGGGTGATTAAAGGTTCAATATGGACCAATATCGCCTTCAATCTTCTGCGCGTATTTATGTGAGGAATCAAAAAGCGCTGCCAAATTGACTGCGCTCAGTTGGCTAAAGTCTGCGGATAAAGGGTGAGGACCGTTTAATGCTCACCAATTGAGCTTCGTCAACTTGTGCTGACGGAGGGATTCGAACCCACTTTCGTGTTTAACGATAACGATCTTCAATCGACCCGCAGAATATTAGCGTACATAGGTGTCGGATAAAGATTGTTCAGCATTTTTATCGCTTGATGATAACGCTGAACTACGACCCGACATCTTGCATTTTAGCGTATATAGATTTGGTGTCAAGGATGTTCTAAGGCTCAAAATGGATCAACACTGTCCACAGGAGGACGTTCTCGCCGTAAATTCGGCTCCCGACTGAACGATCCACTCCCTATTGTTTTAATTCTCAGTGATATATCATGGTCATTAGCTGATACCCTGAAACTTTTAAGCAGCCGATAAAATTACGCGTACTTCTCATTGACAGGTAATAAGGGTAAAAATAAGGGAGATGATCTATAAATTTTCTGTAATGAGTTAGAGATGATCATGAGTTGAAGTGAGATCGCTTCGACTCTATAATATTGAGAATGAATGAGAATTCCATTGAGGACTTAATTAATGCGCACCCGCGACCAGGGCAGCCAAAACATTGCAACCATTCGACCTGTAATCTAGGAATAAACTTCCAAACATGGCAGCGCCGCCAGAGTAAATTATCGTTCTAGCTGGCAGTGTAGTAGAAATTTCCACCGCTCGACTACTCATTCTCCTGCTGTCTTAGCACTAAGGTCACTCCTAAACGTATCTGATTTTTCAACGTTCGCCACGCAAAATGACGCGTGGGCAGTTCAGAATATGCATCACAATTTCATAGGGGGGGATTGCTTGATAACCCGATAAGTTCGAATTAATCACGTTGCATCTTTCCATTAGCCAACCGAAACTTCTCGGTAGAAAACATTACGAATGACAACCATACTTCTTATTGAAGATGATGTTGAATGTGCCCGAATGGTGGGCAAACTATTGAAACCGTTAGGGTTTACTGTTGAACACACGACACGCGGTTTGACAGGTTTACAACTCGCTCGACAACTCGACGTTGACTTGATTCTTGTCGATCTCAACCTGCCTGACCTCAGCGGCAACGTCGTCATCTTGCAGCTTCGCACCGCGATTCGCTGCGTGGGCACACCAATAGTTGCGTTTACCGCCGAATCTGCACCGAAGGCAAAAAGGATAGCCACGGCCTTAGGTTGTGATGGTTTCCTGAGCAAACCTATCGATCCAAGAACTTTTCCGAGCCAAATTGACAACTTCTTAAATCCCGCCCAATTGCATTCATCCACCGGAGACACTAACCAATGACCACCAAGCGCATTCTGTACATCGAAGACAATTTCCAGAACAGGCGTCTCGTCAAGAAACTGCTCAAGCTCAACGGGTACGAGATGATTGAGGCAGAAGATGGATTACAGGGCATCGCTATTGCTGCTCGGGAGCGTCCGGACTTAATCCTCATGGACATAAACCTCCCAGGAATTGATGGCATGGAGGCCACTTCCCGCTTGAAGAGTTCACCCGATTTATCACACATTCCCATCATCGCCCTGACCGCAGCGGCGATGCGTGGTGACCGCGAACGGATCATCGCAGCGGGCTGCGACGGATATATGCAGAAACCGATTGACAATGTGCAATTGATCAATACTGTCCGCTCCTACGTTGGCGCGGGCGAACTCGTTCCAACCAGCCCTCGAAAAAAAGAAGAAGTGCACTGAAAAATGGATCAGGTGAATATCACAGTATAAGCTGCAATCTCAACTAACCACGGCTAGCAACTGGCCTAGCATCGTACATTTGTTGCTCAACAGGAGACCCCATGGCCGCCACAAGTCAAAGTCCTTCTAATCGCAATGTTTCGAGCTTTTTCCAGGCACTAAGTTTTCGTACCAGCATAACGCTCCTTATTGTGCTGGTGATCGCGCCGATTTTCGCACTCTTCTTATACACCAACGTCCAAGATCGACAGGCGCAAACTCAGTTGGTGGAAAGTGAGGCGATTCAGGTTGCTGGTTTCGCCGCAGACACTCAGCAGAAGGTGATCGAAGATGGTCGTCAGCTCTTGGTCCAGTTATCTACCAATCCTCTCATCCACAATATAAACAACATCGACCAAGCAGCATGTAACAAATTCATGGCCGATCAAAACGCCCAATACGTGCAGTATAACGCTATGGGTGTTATCAACCTCAAGGGCGATATAATCTGTGCGTCTGTTCAGTCAAAAACCATAGTTAATGCCAAGGGGCTTCGATACTTCGAGGATACCGTCAAGACACAAGCTTTCACCGTTGGCGACTACGGTATCGGGCGCTTAACCGGCAAGCCCCGCATAAACTTTGGTTATCCTCTTTTAGATGATGCCAAGCAGCTTCAGGGTGTCGTTTACGTGGCCGTTGACCTGGCCTGGTTAAATAACCTTGTTTCAAGTATCAATTTACCCCCAAACTCGACATTCACAGTCATTGACAATCAGGGCAGCGTGCTGGCGCAGTACCCTGATGGCGATAAATACACGGGCAAGCCCGCTGATGCACCTATCTACAAAACGATTTTAGCCAGCAAGCAGCAAGGCGCAGGCGAGTCTGCCGGGTTGGATGGCGTTCAACGCCTTTATGGGTTCAAGCCGCTGGGCCTGGATCCGAAAAACCCGAGCGCCTATGTCGCCGTTGGTGTTCCTTCCTCGGAAGCATTTGCCACTATCAATCAGAATTTCACGCGCAATTTGATTGGCCTCGGCATTATCCTCATCCTGACATTGATTGTTGGATGGGTCGGCAGCAACGCTCTACTTGTACGTCGCACCAACGTCCTGCTCGAAGCCACCAAGAAGTTGAGTGCGGGAGACCTGCACGCCCGTACAGGGCTGCTCCACAACCGTACCGAACTAGGCGAACTAGCGCACGGCTTCGACGAAATGGCAGACCAACTGGAAAAACAAACCCTTGAACTGAACCAAGCGCGTGATCTATTGGAATTCCGTGTGCAGGAGCGCACTATCCAACTTGAAACGGTGGCTGACGTTAGTAAGACGGCAGCGACGGTGCTCGACGTGGAAAAACTGCTTCAGTCAGTGTCCGACCTGACGAAAACCAGTTTCAATTTGTATCATGCGCACATTTATCTATTGGATGAGCAGGGGTCCAAGCTCGTGCTGGCTGCCGGGGCAGGTGAGCCAGGACGGATCATGAAGGCCGAAGGGCGTTCCATTGCCCTCAATAATGAAGGATCGTTGGTAGCGCGCGCGGGCCGCACCCGCCAGGGCACTATCGTCAACGATGTGACCCAGGCACCTGACTTCCTACCCAATAAGCTGTTGCCCGATACACGTTCCGAATTAGCGGTCCCGATGCTCGTTGCGGAGCGGCTGGTCGGTGTGCTGGACGTGCAGTCCGACAGGCAGGACCGCTTCACTGACGCAGATGTCCGCGTGATGACCACGCTCGCCGCGCAGATCGCTGTTGCCGTGCAGAATGCGCGTGCTTTCGCGGAAATTGGTAAAGCGAAGGGCGAAACCGAGCTACTGTACAACGTCGCCCGCCGCCTGAACGGTGCCTCGACCCGCCAGGAACTGCTGTCAGTCGTGAGCGACTACGCCCTGAGTCAGGGTGGGACTGGAGCGGCGCTCATGTATATCGACGTGGATGACAATAATACTCCGGAGTGGTTGGAGGTGGTAGCAGACGTCAGCCAGGTGACAGAAGGCGCTGCACTGGGCGCACGTTACAAATTGGCGGATTTTCCTTTTGCAAAATTGTGGATGTCCTCTCCCGAAAAGCCGATCCTGATGGACGACGTGCTAACGAGCGATCTTCTGGATGAAACGACGCGTTCACTTTCAAGCTCAGGGGGGACCAGAGCAAGCGTGATTATGCCGTTGTATTTGCAGGGCCGCTGGGTGGGCCTGGTTTCATGCTCCTGGAACAAACCGCAGGACTTCACCGAACAGGACAGGCGCATTTACGCCGCATTGGGCACCCAGCTTGCCTCCGTGGTCGATGCTGTGCGTTCGAGTGAAGCACTGGCAGAATCTCAGCAAGAGACCGAACTGTTGTACAACGTGTCCAGTCGCCTGGCAGGAGCTAAGACACGCCAGGAGTTGCTAGCTGCTGTTAGCGACTATGCCATCCGACAGGGTGGGTCTGGCGCATCGCTTATGTACTTTGACCTTGATGAGCAGGGTGTTCCCGAATGGTTGGAGATGGTGGCAGAGATCAGTACCGTCGGCGGAGGTTTTCCTGTTGGCACACGCTTCAGGTTGTCAGATTTTGCCGTCGCCAATTTGTGGCTATCCTCGCCTGGAACGCCTCTGCTGATTGGTGACACGCAAGATGCAGAATTCGTTGACCAGGCGACCCGTGACGCGTATGCCCAGGTCGGTCAGATGGCAACGGCGATTATGCCGCTGTATCAACAAGGGCGCTGGGTCGGGCTAGTCCAGAGTCAATGGGACAAACCCCAGGATTTCACCGAGCAGGACAAGCGCATCTATACCGCGATGGGCAGTCAGCTTGCCGCCGTGGTCGATGCCGTCCGTTCGAGTGAAGCGCTGGCAATATCTCAGCAAGAGACCGAGCAGCGTGCAGTCGAACTCGAAACAGTGGCAGAAGTCTCGACAACGGCAGCTTCGGTGCTCGACATTGACGCCTTGCTACAAACGGTGGTTGATCTGACCAAGTCGCGGTTTAAGCTGTATCATGCTCATATTTATCTATATCATGCAGACGAAGCAAGGCTCGTTCTGGCTGCTGGAGCGGGTAAGGCAGGTCAAGTGATGAAGGCCGAAGGACGGGCAATCGCGCTCAGCAATCTAGGATCGTTGGTTGCACGTGCGGGCCGCAGTCGAACAGGCGTCATCGAAAACAATGTTACTCAATCTCCAGATTTCCTCCCTAACCCATACCTGCCGGACACCCGTGCAGAATTGGCAATCCCAATGATCGTCGGCGATCAACTGGTGGGCGTGCTGGACATCCAATCGGAATCTGCTGACCGTTTCGCCGGATCCGATCTAAGCGTTATGACCACGCTGGCTGGACAAATTGCCGTCGCTGTACAGAATGCCCAGTCGTACCAGCAGCAGGTTCAATTGGTCGATCAACTTCAGACGGTGGACAAACTTAAGTCTGAATTCCTGGCCTCGATGAGCCATGAGCTACGTACACCACTGAATTCGATCATCGGCTACTCCCGGATGCTGTTAGACGGTGCCGATGGCGAACTCGAAGAGGAAATGACGGAAGACATGGAGGCCATCCATAACAGCGGTCAACATCTCCTCCATCTGATCAACGACATCCTCGATCTGGCGAAGATTGAAGCAGAACGCCTGGAAATCGATCCGGAGACGGTTGATTTCTGCGCTGTCGCCGAGGAAGTGACGAGAATGACGAGTGTTTTGGTCCAGGATAAACCAGTTGAGCTTGTGCTGGACATTGAAGAACAACTCCCGACCCTGTGGGCGGACCCGATCCGTCTGCGCCAAATTCTGAACAACCTTGTCAGCAATGCAATCAAGTTCACTGAGCAGGGCGAGATCCGCATCAAAGCCAATGTCGTAGACAACATGGCGGTCATCGGGGTACGTGATACAGGCATGGGCATTAACCCTGACCAACTTGAACGGGTTTTTGAGCGCTTCATTCAGGCCGATAGCTCATCGACGCGAAAGGCTGGTGGCACTGGCTTAGGCTTAACGATTACACGCCACCTTGTCGAACTGCACGGTGGAAAGATTTGGGCGGAAAGCACGCTGGGCGAAGGGACAACCTTCTGGTTCGATATCCCAACCACCGTAGGAATGAACTAGCCGCTACATCTCTAAAACAAAGGGCTATTCACGAAGGGTATGTTTAGCAACAAAACCTGGTTGAATAGCCCTTCCGCAATCGCTGCTGCCATCTCCGGAAAACTGAGAGTATCTTAATCTATGACATCGCTATTTACTCACATTGTTTGCCTATCCTGCGGACATGAAATGCCGCCGTTGCCAATGACCGCGAAATGTGATGCCTGCGGCGGCACTTGGTTGGATGCTCATTACGACACCCGACAGTTGAATTGGCCTGCTGCACTGGCAAAACGCCCGACATCCCTTTGGCGATACGAGGAATTGCTCCCCCTACAGGATATTTCGCGCCGAATTTCAATGGGTGAAGGCTGGACTCCTTTATACCGGGCCAATGCACTGGGCGATGCACTGGGGCATCCCAAACTGTTTATTAAGGATGAACGACAATCCCCTACCGGGTCGTTTAAGGATAGGCAAGGAGCGGTGTCGGTGACTCTGTTGAGGCAGGCCGGTATCCGTGAATGCGTGCTGGCCTCAACAGGCAACGCCGCCGCTGCGTATGCTGCTTACTGCGCTCGCGCCGGGATCAAGCTCTGGGTATTTCTAACCAGCATGGTGCCTGCCGAGAAAATGCGTGAGTTGGGCCTGTATGGGGCCGAAGTCGTGAAGGTGACCAGCACCTATGATCAGGCTAAACAGGTTGCCGCCGATTTCGCGACCCGACGTGGCCTCTATTTTGACCGGGGCGCGCGTGGCATTCCCGGCAAAGAGAGCATGAAAACAATCGCCTACGAGGTTGCCGAGCAGCTTGGCCTCGAACTGGCGGAAGGCAAACGCTGGATCGCGCCGGATTGGTATTTGCAGGCCGTCAGCGGCGGAATCGGCCCGCTCGGTGTAGCCAAAGGGTTTAAGGAACTCTATGAACTTGGCCTGATTGATCGCATCCCGAAACTCGCCATTGTGCAGTCCGAAGGCTGTGCGCCGATGGTGCGCGCCTTTGAGCAGGGGTTAGCCGTTGCGGAACCGGTTACGCCTGCCACACGGATCGCAGTGCTGGCAACGGGCGATCCGGGCCTTAGCTATACGATGCTGCGTGAGACGATTCTTGAACACGGTGGCGCGATGACAAGTGTGGATGACGGGCAAGCGTTCCGGGCTATGCGTCGGCTAGCGCGGACTGAAGGGATCAGCGTTGAGCCGGCCACCGCAGTGGCTATCGCGGGGTTAGGGAAGCTGATCGCGCTTGGTACTATCCGCCCCGACGAAACGGTTCTGATTAACTGCTCCGGTCACACGTTTCCGGCAGAAAAACATATCCTCGAAGACCAGTATGTACTGGAACTGGAACTTGGCTCCGCAGCACCGCGTCAGCAGGAAGGTCTGGGCGCTGCATTGGTACGGCTCGATGAGCAGATCAAGACTGTAGTTGTTATTGACGATAACCCGTTCGATAGCCGCCTGATCCGTCGCCTGTTGCAGGCACATAAGAATTACCGGGTTTTCGAGGCCAACAGCCCGCTCGATGGCCTCGATCTGGTGCGGCAGCGCCGTCCCGATCTGGTGATCACTGATCTGACCATGCCAGAAATCGACGGGTTTACGCTACTTGAACAACTTAAGCAGGACCCCGAAACGGCACATATCCCGATCATGGTTCTGTCTGCCATGCCGTTAACCAGAGCAGATCGAGAACGCCTTGAGGGACGGATCGAGTCCGTGTGGACCAAGGGAAGTTATGCGTCAACGGAGTTGGTGGGGCACGTCGTGAGTACGCTCAACGATCAGCTTTCCAACAAAGTCGTCGATGTATTGGAAACAAAACGCATTGACGCGCTGCCGAAAATCCTGATCGTAGACGATAATCATTACGATGCTCGGCTCGTGTGGCGCATCCTGGAAGCCGACGCGCGATTCGAGGTCAACGAAGTACGCAGCGGTGAAGGAGCGCTTCTGGAAATTCAGAAATGGAATCCTAATCTGGTCATTCTGGATATTATGTTGCCCGATATGAGCGGCTTCGATGTGCTGGATAGACTGCGTGCGTCTGGGAACCTGACTCATCTCAAAGTTGCCATGTTAAGCACCAAGGAATTGACTGCGGCAGAGCGAGAACAATTGGGCGATGCCGTGTTCTGGCACAAAGCAACCCTTGATCAGCAAACGCTGGTTAACGCGGTTGAGCAGCAGCTTGCACACATGGCCTGACAAATAGCGCCCGCCGTTGAGAACTGAAATGCCGCTGTCATGGAAGTGTAATTGACGGCTCATGTACCCATCTGTATAATCCGCTCGATTTTGACAACGAAGGAATCAACATTGAGCGATATTCTGCGACTCGCCTGGGATCGTTGGCGACTGATCGGGCGTATCAACGGCGATTATCTGGCACGGGTAGTGGTTAATCTCTTCTACTTCACCATCCTGGTTCCGTTTGCACTTGGCGTCGAACTGTTCACCGATCCGTTGGCTCTGCGCAACACGAAGGCACATTGGCTGGAGCGTAAACCTGTCAGCGCCAAGTTGGACGATGCGCGGGGTCAGTTCTGATGTATATCCTGGGCATTTCCTGCTTCTACCATGATTCGGCAGCAGCACTCATCAAAGATGGGCAGCTTGTCGCTGCAGCAATGGAAGAACGTTTCACCCGCAAAAAGAACGACAACGGCTTCCCGGCGCTGGCGATTAACTTTTGCCTGCGCAAAGCCGGAATTACGGGCAAAGACCTCGATTATGCGGTTTTCTATGAAAAGCCCCTCGTCAAATTTGAACGTATCCTGCTGAATACACTCGGCGCGTTCCCACGTTCACGCGATGTCTGGCAGGACGCGATGTTTGTCTGGCTGCCGCAAAAACTGTGGATCAAGACATATATCCAGAACTACCTCAAGATCAAGCCGACGCAGATATTATTCTGTGATCACCATATGTCGCACGCTGCCAGCGCGTTTTACTGCTCACCGTTCGAGGAAGCAGCTGTCCTGACCGTCGATGGCGTGGGCGAGTGGACCACTACCACACTCGGTAAGGCCACGGCAAACTGGGATGGCAAGGGAACCAATGACATTACCCTGTTCGAGGAGCAGCGTTATCCGCATTCGTTAGGACTGCTGTACTCCGCGTTTACGGCGTTCCTCGGCTTCAAAGTGAACGAGGGCGAGTATAAAGTCATGGGCATGGCTCCCTACGGTCAGCCGCGCTTCCTGGACAACGTTCAAAAGCTGATTCATGTCGAGAACGATGGCAGTTTTCAACTCAACATGGATTATTTCTCGTTCCACTATTCGGCAACGCGAACCTATAATCATCGTTTCACCGATCTCTTCGGTGAGGAACG
>WNFI01113397.1_pt1 | contig 24856 bp, 24 predicted proteins | sample 5400471 | NCBI WGS metagenome assembly WNFI01 (sample SAMN13153348, study PRJNA577476) | soil metagenome | isolation source: 100 cm saprolite on Douglas fir-dominated hillslope | place: USA:California | collected 2013-09-17 | reverse complement strand
CGCCGCTACTGGTAGCGAAGACCGAATCTGATTTGTAGCTGTTAGGGAACCCCCTTGGGCAGAAACCGATTCAAACTAGCCGGAAAACGCTCTAGGCCCTGCCACGGCGATTGACCTATCATTTTTGCCTGCGGACCAACGTGCCGCATTGCTGCACGATCATGCGCGAAAAATGCTCGATATTGGAGCTAAGGCCCAAGAACTGCATGTAGACGTTGGTGCGCTGCGCGTCACTTTGGACCAACTCGCGTCAACCACTCGCGAAGTGTCTGAGGCTGGCAATGCTGTCACGATAGCCCATACACAAACTACGAAGGTTGGGCGAACCGAGATCAAGATGGGAAACACTGAGGAGGCGCGAAGCGGCAAGCTCAGCAAGAGCCAGACCGGCGAACGGGACTGGAACCCCTACTACATCTTCGCCGCTATTGCTGCTGTGGTTCTTATAGCCTTTCTCTTTGCTGGCCGACATTGAGGCCATCATGTTGCGTGAAACCATCCACGCAAACCTCCAAACTGATGTGGGGCTCGAAGTATCGAAGCTTCGCGACAAATGCGTCGCAGCGGGATTGGAGCCCCCGCTGGCTGAATTGTTATTGCAACAAACCGGAACGATCCTTGCCAGTCTCGTGGAGCAAGGAAAGCGTATTGCTTCGGTAGGAAGTCAGATGGAAGTCACGCGAGAATTGTCTGGCGAAGACTATCTCATCCGACTGATCTTTCGCGAAGGCGGCAAACGGGGCTTATTCCAGCAATGGCTTGAAAGACTGCGAGGCGTCTAATGGGGCGACGCCGATACCGAGCGCGGTACAGTTATGGAAGCAGAAGCGACATTGGGCATGAGATAGCGCGCCAGCATATTGAAGATGCTCGACGCTTAGAAGCGTTGGCCGAGGATTGGTTGCTGGTCGAAGTTGCCGCCCACGAAGTGCCATTGACGGTCAGTCGGCGGTTCATCGATATCGACCGCGATCTAGCGTCAGGCCGCCGCCAACCCGAGCGAAGCAACGTCTCGCCAAAGACACCAAGGATCGGTAGGGGTCATGAAGCGGACACCAGACGAGCCAGGACTCGACGTGTGGCACCGCTGATATCAGGTAGTTTTTCCCCTTTATCGAGCCGAGCGAAAAGCGACTTTTCATCCTCCTGCATTCGGATCGCTTCGTTGGCGCGCGATTCGATCTCGTCGGGGCTGAGGACAAGAACGCCATTTTCGTCCGCGAGGATGGCGTCTCCCGCCCGAACGCTGACGCCGCCGCACGAGATGGGCGTGCAGAACTCGCCGCCGAGATCCAGGTGCTTCGCGGTGACGACGGAAGAACCGCGCGCCCAGACCGGCACGCCAAATTGACGCAACTCTCCGAGATCGGAAACGACTCCGTCGAGGATGATGCCCTTCACGCCGGCATTGCGTGCGGCATAGGCAACGGCACCACCTGTCGCGGCATGCTTGTGGTCTCCGCAGCGATCGATCACCAACACGTCGCCCGGCCGTATTTGCCCGAGCGCATAATGGATCATCGTACAATCCGGACCTGGGCAACGCACGGTCACGGCGGTGCCGGCTATTCTGATGTCCGGCAGGATGCCGCGCATCCCGGAATCCATGAAGCCGATATGCAGGACGTGGCCTATCGTCGCCGGCTCGGCCTTGACGAGAAGCTCTAGCAGCAGCGGATCAATCTGCGGGGGCAGTTCCCTCACCATATACATGGTATCAAGCCTTCAATTGCACAAAGCGGGACTGACCCGGCGGGGCATGCCGGGTCTCTGTCGTGTCTCGATCGGGGTCAGGTGAGTTCCCGCAAATAGCGATCGTAAAGCCTTTGAACTTCCCCGTTCACGACCATGAAGGTCGCCCACATATCCATGAAGTTTTTCCAAGGCGCGTCGCCATGGCGTACCATCCAGGTGTTTGGCCGCTTGTCGAACGGGTTGGACGCATCGACCAGCTGGGCCCAGCTTGAATTGCGCTTTGCAAGAACCAAAGCATCGCTGTCACCGGTGACAAAAACCGTGGCCCGCCCCGTTCGAACGGGTTCAGCTGCCATGGCGACTTGTCCTGCCGTCGCAATGAACTTCGCCTTTGGAAAAAGCTGCGGCATGCGCTGCTCTTCACTCGCGCCGGCGTTAACCGAGAACGTCACATCAGGGCTGTTGAGATCAGCTACGGTCTTGTACTTTTCCGCATCCTCCTTGCGGATCATCGCCAAGCTGCCTTTGGACCATAACGGTCCGATATAATTCACGGCTGCGGCCCTCGGAACCGTATAGATTGCAGATGATCCGAACAGATCGTAATCGCCCTTGCGCAAGGCAACGGTTGAGTTGGCCATGACGACTTCCGTGTACTCGACCTTCATTTCGAGGTCGCGCGCAAGCATGTCACAGAGCTCTTTGTAAACTCCTCGCAGTTCATTCGTCTTTGGGTCCTTGTAAAACCACAACGCCTGCTGACCGAAGCCGATTTTCAGTGTTTCGCCCTTTTTTACCTTCGCCAAAACCGATTTCGGATCGATCCCGGAATCGAGTATCTGCGCCACGGCGTCGCCCATGCCACCAGCCGTGACTGCGACGCCGACGCCCGCCAGCGCTGCGCCTGTCAGCAACGCTCTCTTGCCAAGATCAGGATTGTCAAATGTGTTCGTCATCGTAGTCCTCCTGCTTCAGGGATTGTTGAGTTCCTACACTAGCGCGTCTAACCCGTACTTTTCGCGGAAATGGTCCGCGACCCACTTGGCGATGGCGGAAAGAAGAAAAATGGTCAGGATATAAAGTGCCGCAACCGACGTCAGGACCTCGATCGGCTCGAACCATTGATTGACGATTTTCATCGCGTCATACATCAGGTCCGGTATGGCAATGACCGAAACCAGAGTGGACGACTTCACCACGACGGCAAGTTGATTGATGATCGAAGGCGACATCACTAGCAAAACCTGGGGCACGACAATCCGACTGAACGTTTGCAAGCGCGACATCCCAACCGCCAGGCTCGCCTCGACCTGACCGCGCGGCAATCCTTCGATCCCGGAGCGAAATGTCTCGGCGAGGTAGCCGCTCGATTGAACGGCGAGCGCGATGATTCCGGCCCATTCGACTGTTTTTGGGAAACCGAACAGCTCTGGCCAGACATAGTTGACCCAGAGCAGCTGGACCAGAATCGGCGTTGCGCGACTGATCTCGATGTAAGCGATAGCAAGAATGCGGAGTCCTGGCAGGTAGAGACGGATGAGGCAGGCGATCGCTCCGATGACGACTGCCATGGCAAAGGCAATGGTACAAATCCTGACGGTAACCCAGAGTCCTTGCGTCAGCAGATCGAGGTTCGGAACGACAAAGCGGTTGAAATTGTCCATGGGCTCACGCCCATCCGCGCCGGCGCCAGCGATCCGACAAGATCTGGATCATTTGGGTCGCCGTAATTATAACCAGACAGAACAGAAGCGCAGCGCCGGTGTAGAGCGGCAATGGCTGCATCTCGCCGACGTTCACCATCGAGACCTGATACATGATGTCGGGAACGGCAACCAAAGACACGATCGATGTCGCCTTGAACAGCGACACCAATTGACTGAGCATTTCAGGCAGCATGCGCCGTAGCGCTTGCGGCAGGACGATCCGGCGCAAAACCGTGCGCTCTCGCATCCCCAGCGAAACACCGGCCTCGATGTGCCCACGCGGTATCGACTGAATGCCTGCACGCATCGTCTCGGACAGGAAACCGCTATACGCGAAGCCCAATCCAAGCACCGAGGCCACGAACGGGGTCAAACTAAACTGCGTCGAAAGCAGGCGGGAGAGCAGGATTGGAAGAACATAGTAGACCCAGATCAGCAATACGAATTCCGGCGCATTGCGGAATAACTCCACATAGCAAGTTGAGATCGCGCGCAGCCACATCTTTCCGCTCAAGCGCGAAAGACTGATGACCAGAGCCAGAGCCATGGCCAGGATGGCGCTGGCGAAGAAAATGTACAGGTTTTGCAGGAGACCGACTGCCAGCGTGGCGCGGTATTCCCAAAAGATCGACAGATTCAGCGATTGGTGCAGCGTTTCCGACATCGTCAGTGCACGACCGAGGACAAGAAGCGACGACACCGTTCGCTTGCGGGGTTGCCAAAGACGTCCGCCGGAACGCCGTCCTCCTCGATCAGTCCTTCATGCAGAAAGATCACGCGGTCGGAAACATCCTTCGCGAACCGCATTTCGTGTGTGACGACGACCATCGTCATTCCCTCTTCCGCCAAGGCGCGCATCACATCGAGGACCTCGCCGGTCAATTCGGGATCAAGCGCGGACGTGGCCTCGTCGAAAAGCAGAACCTTCGGCTGCATGGCCAAGGCGCGCGCGATCGCCACACGTTGCTGCTGGCCGCCTGAAAGGCGCGCCGGATAAGCGTCAGCCTTGTCCGACAGATTTACCTTACTGAGGAATTGACGGCCGAGTTCGATTGCCTCGGCGCGCTTCATTCCCTTTACCTGGCGGAGCGCCTCGATCACGTTTTCCAAAGCCGTCATATGCGGCCACAGATTAAACTGCTGGAACACCATTCCGATTTGCGCGCGCATTCTCGCAATATTGGCCGGACTATCCTTGGTGAAACGGCCGTCGTTGCCGAGGCGTATTCCCATTGGCTCGCCGTCCAGGAATACTTCACCAGAGGTCGGCTGTTCCAAAAAGTTCAGGCAGCGGAGAAACGTGCTCTTTCCAGAGCCGCTCGCACCGATAACGCTGAGGACAACCCCGGGCGGTATTTCAACGCTGATGCCGCGAAGAACTTCATTTTCGCCGAATGCTTTGCGCAGATTTCGGCATTGCACGATCGGCCTCAACTCTGAAACAGGCTGGTCCATACTGAGCTTTATCCCCGTCGTCGTTAGAAATACCGGCGTGGCTCCGTGAAAGTTTCCCTGGATCGTCAGCGCGCATTCCCGAGTTGCGGATGACGCACCCAGTTTCCATCCGACGTCTTCACCAGCGCCTCGTTATAGAGGTATGCGGTCGTGCAGGCATGTTGCGGCATCAGGAAAACCTGATCGCCGACCAACAGATCTCCGGTTTCGACGACAACGTGCTCTTCATTCATGAGAAGGATGCGGCCATTCCAGCGGAAGCGCTCGCCGAGGGGCTTGTCCGGGGAAATCGCCTTGCACCCGGCATCGAGCGTTGCCGTGCCTTCGTGAACGGAGATGACGGTCGCGGCGACGAAGGCCGCCGGCCGCCATCCAAGATCGGCCAGTTCGAGATCGTGCTGCGCGCTTGAAAACGTCCAACTGCCCGGAGAAACAAAGCGCGCGACGTCGTGGGGCCATAGATTGAATGTATAGCTGCCGCCGGCGATAATATCGCTCGGGATGCCTTCACGTTGCATCGATTGGCGCAGGGCGGCGGCCTTTTTGGCGAGGGCCGACACTTGCTCCTGGCGCGCGCTCCGGTCTCCCTTGATATGTCCATCATAGATATGAAATCCGGAAAATCGTCCGAGGCGATGGACGCTTCGCGCCAGCTTTTCAGCGATCTCGGAGATCGGCGCGCCGGTACGTCCCAGGCCGGGATCGAGGTCGATCCGCAAGCTTATATTCTCGGGCGCCTGATCCAATTCGGTGCGCCAAACATCCAGGCTACGTTCGGAATCGATCATGCCTGTCAGCTGCGCCTCCGGGAAATCGCGCCCGCAGGCTATAACGCGGCGAATATTGGCCGGATTGGCAGTCGGAAATGCCCATGTCACGTTTCTGGCTCCTGCTGCCAGGCACATCTCCACTTCGGCCGGCGTCGCGCATTTGAACGCCGTCACGCCCTGAGCGATCAGAAGCTCGACGATCCATGGAGCGCGATGCGTCTTGACGTGCGGCATCAGCCGATCGATGCCTCCGCAGGCTGCCGCCGTCCGCCGCAAATTATGCAGCACGCCGTCTTCCGAAATGACGAAACACGGTGTCGCAATGGGCTCATTCGGCAGCGGGCCAAGCTCCGCGACGGAATTCGTTCTCCCCAGGCCTGCCATCATTGGCATCGAGACGTTCCCTTCCATGGTCAAGCGCCCGCGGCCCGCGCGCGCCGCGATTCACTGATGCCCAAAACGGCATCGATATTGTCGCCCAGAATTCCCGCCTTTTCACGGTCGTTCAGGAATGTGCAATGGCGGCGGACGTAATCGACGCTTTGCGTGTAAGTGCAGAACCGCTCGACATTGGGCATATCGGAGCCCCAGACGAGTTTGTCGGCGCCGAATTTGTCACGCATGTCCTGGATGAGGACCTGAGCTTCGGGGTAGGGATATTCCCACACGCCGCCCCAGGTGATCGGGAACATCACCTCGATCCACATGTTCTGGTGGCGGTAGACCCGAAGCACCTCATCGGGGAATTGCCAGGTGCCGGATCTGCCGAAAAAACCGACCGGCGGGCCCATGACGAGGACCCAGCGAATATTTTTGTAGCGTTCCATGAGGCCCAACAGGCGCACCATGGTGCGGACATAACTGGCCTCATTGTAGTCGGGGATCGCGGTTGCTTCGAAAAACACCGGCAGCCGCGCCGCATCCACCTTGGACCAGAACGCATCCATCTTGGGATCGTCGAAAGTAATATCGAAGCCATATCGAGCATATGCGTCCAAAGCGAAATAGACCGCTTTCAGCCCGAGTTGGCGGTGCGCCCGATCAAATTCCTGTAGATTTTCCGGCGTATACGCACGAGGCTCGTCAACATTGAGCATCGCTGTAAACTTGTCAGGGTACTGGCTCTGCGCGAACGCATTGTAATTGTTCATCGCGCCATAGCCCCAGCCGGTCTGAAGCACGGCATGGTCGACATTCGCATAAATCATCTGCGCCAGCATCAATTCAGGTGGCGCGACGATCTGTTGCATCGCGACCGGCATATATTGCGAATGATAGTCCTCACCGTCGATCGTGAAGTCGAGGCGACCATAATTGCCGACGCGGAAATCGACATCCCTCAGTCCGGCCCACGAGTTGTCGCCGTCCTTGAATAAAACGGCTCCGGAGACATCCTTGCCATCCTTGGCCCGAAACACTTTGGCGGCGGTACGGGTCTGCACCTTCTGAACATATCTGCGATGAATCTCGCCGGAAGGATGACCACAGGCATCGGCCCAATGTTGAAAGATGTGCGCATGGCAGTCGATGATCATAACCGGCTTCGAGCTCTCAAGTTGGATGCGCGGGCCGAAACCCGCTCGAACTGGACGAGGTGTCGTTCAGCGTCGCCTATCCGTACGGCCGACGCCTTCCGCTCTTCAGTCACAACATCAGGCGTTCTGATTCTGCTGGCAACCCTGTGCATCCCTTTGATTGCGTCGCCCATGCGATGTGCCGGCTGCCTAAACCAGAGGCTTCGCCGTGCAACCGATCGTCATTGCTGCGCCAGATGACGGCTTAAGTTGCTATTTGGACGGCGTTTTTAACTTTCTCGGCATGCTGCGCTCTCTTGAATGGCAGCTTAAAAATACGGCAAAGCCTTCCCGACGCTAATCTGCGATAGAGAATAATTCTTTGAACTATAGATGGGCTTTATAGTATGACGCATTCTTGAAGCATTGCAGCGAAGCGCGGTCGGTCATCCGCCATTTCGGGGATAGCGACATGAGGTCCAGCCTCGGTTTTGATCTGCGCGCACTGCAGGTGTTCGCAACGGTTTGCGAGTTGCGCAATATGACGCTCGCCGCCAAGCGCCTCGGGATGACGCAGCCGGCCGTGTCCTACACCATCAAGCAGCTCGAAGACGTCATGGGCGTCAAGCTGATCGATCGCAACCGGCGCCCGCTGACCCCGACTGCCGGCGGTGATTGGCTGGCCGGAGCCGCCGCGCAGATCCTTCACGATACGCAGCAGATTCCCATCGCGCTGCGTCATCTCGACAAGGGATTGGTGCTGCGGCTCCGGATCGGCCTGGTCGACTCGCTCTCCGACCCGTTTGTTTCCGTGATGGTCCAGCGACTGAAATCATCGATCCATTATCTGTCAATATCGACCGGCCTTGCCCGCATTGTTCGGCTTGGCCTGCTGGACCACAGCCTCGACCTCATCATCACCAACGACCCATTGGAAGACATGGACGGCATCGTCCGGCACACGGTGTTGACCGAGCCATATCTCGTCGTCCTGCCGCGCTCGATCGACACCAATCCGTCGAAGGTCAGCCTTGCCAACCTCGGCCGGCAACTTCCATTGATCCGGTGGAATTCGCAGTCCCGTATCGGCACGGACATTGAACGTCAGTTGCGGCGGATGAGAATCGATATTGCGCGCCGATTCGATTTCGATTCCAGCACAACCATTCTCAGCATGGTGGCGTCCGGGCTTGGCTGGTCGATCATGCCCTCCCTTTCGATCTTCGAAAGGAAGCCGTTACTTGAGCAGATAAACATTATTCCGTTTCCAGGACCGGCTTTTTCACGTCAGCTCACGCTATTCGCGAGACTTGGCGAGATCGAAACTGTCGCCGAACGCATCGCCGAAATGTCTCGGCAGATTCTTCGGGACCGGTACGTCCCGGACATGCTGAAGGCGGCGCCTTGGCTGGCAGGGCAGGTTATTGTTGGCCCCTGAAGGGGCCTGTGTGTACTGAAAACCTTATCTGCGTTGATGAATACGGAATCGCATAAGCTGGCGGGATGCTCGGGCTTCGGATATTGCCGCTATGGACTTGTTCGTTGTCCCGGCTATCGGTTTCGACCTGCTCTATGCCTTCGTCATCGTCCGGCTCGACCGCAGAGACCTCGTCTGGATCAACGTCACAACAAACCCGACCGCGGAGTGGATTGCGCGTCAGATAACGGAGGCCTTCCCTTGGGATGATGCCCCAGAATACCTCATCCGCGATCGAGATCAAATTTATGGCGCGGTCGTCACACGCCGATTGTTGTAATATCGCCTATGGATGGCTCCCGTTGCTGGTGATCTTTGACGATCACCATCTTGGCACTTCGATGCCGTCAGGGGGCCACCCACCCCATAAGTTGGCGAAACATTGATCAATATCAATATGGCCCCCGATCAGGAGGAGTAATCAATATGGCCCCCGATCAGGAGGGGCACCGAGCGGGATTGAAAAATCGACAATTCGCAGGAGGTTGCGATGAGTTCAAACTTGTCCCCAATTGGCCACGAGGATCACCGCCACATTCACCATGAAGCCGAGGAGGAGACATCCTTTGTGCAGACCAATTTGGTCTCGGATGGCTCCGTTCCTGCAGTGACTAGCGATCCAAACCTTATCAACCCATGGGGAGTTGCCTTTAGCGCGACCGGGCCCTTCTGGGTAGCGGATAACGGCAAAGGGGTGGCCACAATCTATGACGGTGCCGGAACTCCGATAACCGTCGCCGGCTTTTCGGTAATTACGATCGCAGTTCCGGAGGGACAGCCGCCGCCGCCGGATGGCTCGACCAGCCCGACCGGGCAGGTGTTCAATCCAACGAGTGATTTCGAAATTTCGAACAATGGCGTAACGGCCCCGTCGGTGTTCATTTTCGCGACCGAGGATGGCACGATCTCCGGCTGGAATCCTGCCGTGAACGCCGGCAGTACGGTGCTCGCCGTTGACAATTTCAATGGAGGCGAGGGCGCCGTCTACAAGGGGTTGGCAATCGGCCACAATGACGACGGCACCTTCCTTTTCGCGGCCAATTTCCGCAATGGCACGGTCGACGTCTTCAACGACGACTTCAAGCAGGTGAAGAGCTTTACCGATCCGAACCTGCCGGCCGGCTATGCGCCTTTCAACGTGCAGGTTCTTGATGATCACCTGTTCGTCACGTTCGCGCTGCAGGATGACGCCAAACACGATGACGTCGCCGGTGCCGGCCATGGCTTTGTAGACGAGTTCGACTTAGAGGGGCATTTGCTGCACAGAGTGGCATCCGGCGGCGTGCTCAATTCTCCCTGGGGACTTGCGATCGCGCCCTCCGGCTTTGGGGAGTTCTCCCACGATCTACTCGTCGGGAATTTTGGCGACGGTACGATCAATGTCTTCGATCCGAAGACAGATCACTTCCTCGGCAAGTTGGAAGACCCCAACGGTGCCCCGATCCATATCCAGGACCTCTGGGCCCTCGTCCCCGGCAATAGCGGAACTAATACGGATCCGCACAAGGTGTACTTTACTGCCGGCCTGCAGAATGAGCAGCATGGACTCTTTGGTTCCTTGGCCGCCATTCCAGAGTCCGATAGGTCGGCCATGTCGACGGTTGGCTCGCATTCGTTACATGGGCGCAGCATTTCGTAGCCCAGAATGTCAGGTATGCATTTTTCGGATGCTCCTCTGAGGAGGCCCCGTCGTGGACATGTCGAAGGGACAGCGTCTGGGCTCTGGAACGCAGCGCTACCAGCCTACGTTCCTGGCTGATGCTGGCGGCGGGCGACAAACGAGCGGTGACATGATCCATCCGCGCGTGCAGGCGGTGATGGTTGCCGCCCGGTTCCATGGCATGGAGTTGGATCCGAGCGAGGTCGCCTCCACAGGTGCGCAGGACATGCCTTCCGGCGCCTCGCTCTCCGAATGGGCGCAGAGCGCCGGCATGTGGGCGCGAACGGTGCGGTTGCGTTGGCGCCAGCTTATGCACTTCGTGGACGCTGGGCCGGTGGTGCTGCTGCTCACCGACGGGAGCGCGACCCTGATGGTGGGCGCGGATGCCGACCGCAACGTGGTTTTCCTTCGGGATCCCCGCGCGCTCGCAAGCGAGATAGCCCTCGCAGTGGACGAACTGCGCTTGGAGCGGGTCTGGTCAGGTGAGGCGCTGCTGCTGCGTGCCCAGCGCGGGCAAATGGAGGCGGACGCGCCATTCACCCTTAGCTGGCTGTCAGGCCTCGTGCTGCAGGAGAAGGCGTCGCTCCGGGACATCGGGCTTGCTTCGCTAACGCTGAGCTTCCTGACGATCTTTCCGCCGTTGTTGGTGATGACGGTGGTGGACAAGGTGCTGACGCACCATAGCTACTCGACCCTGGTGCTCCTCGGCACCATCCTCGCGATCGCGAGCATTTATGAGGCAGTCCTCGGCTACGCCCGCCGGCTGATCGTGATGGTAGTCGGCGCGCGGCTGGATGCGAAGCTGAACTTGCACGTCTTCAACCGTCTGCTGCGGCTGCCGCTCGACTATTTCGAGCGCCACCCGGCCGGGGAGACGATGCACAAGATCGCGCAGATCTACAAGGTCCGTGAATTCCTGACAGGAAAGCTGCTGGCGACGTTCCTCGACATGATGACGCTCGCCGTGCTGCTCCCGTTCCTGTTCTATCTCAATTCTGCTCTCGCCTTTGTGGTTCTCGCCTGTTCCGCCCTCATCGTGCTGGTCGTGTTGGCCTATCTGCGTCCATTGCAGCATGTATTTACAAAAGTCATTGTCGCCGAGGCCGAAAAGGCCGCGGCACTAGGCGAGACTATCTTCGGGGTCAAGACAGTGAAGTCCCTCGCGATCGAGCCGCAGCGCAGGATGCTGTGGGATGCGCGCGTTGCCGAAGCCGGAAAGTCGCGGCTGGCCTTCGGGAAACTGGCAAACTGGCCGCAAACGATCGTTAATCCGATCGAGCGATTCATGTCGATCGGTATCGTACTGATCGGTGCCTATATCGCGATAACCGACAAATCCGGCTACGCGGTCGGGGCGCTGTTCGCCTTCATGATGCTCAGCATGCGCGTGGCGCAGCCGCTCGCGGGACTGGCGCGCCTGATCGAGAATTACGAGGAGGTCGGCGCCGCCATCAGCGAGGCCGCCTCGGTGCTGAACCGTCCGCTGGAATACGATGGTCTTTCGCGCGGACTGCGTCCGCCACTCTCCGGCGCTATCGCCTTCGACGACGTCAGCTTCACGTATGGCGGCACGAAAATTGCCGCACTCGACCGCGTCACCTTTGCGGTGCCGGCAGGCACGATGCTGGGTATAGTCGGGCGCAGCGGGTCAGGAAAGTCGACGTTGACACGGCTCTTGCAGGGGATCAACCGGGACTATAGCGGTTTCCTGAAGATCGATGGCAACGACGTGCGCGAGATCAATCTGCGTCATCTGCGCCAGAGTTTCGGCGTGGTGCTTCAGGAGAATTTCCTGTTTCGCGGCCCGATTTCCGAAAACATCATCGCGGGTCGGCCCGGGCTCACGCTGAATGACGCCGTGCGCGCGGCGCGCCTTGCCGGTGCCGAAGAATTCATCGAGCGCATGCCAAATGGCTATGCGACGCTGATCGAAGAAGGTTCGCCCAACCTCTCGGGTGGACAGCGGCAGCGGCTGGCGATCGCACGCGCCCTGATCACCGATCCGCGCATCTTGATCCTCGACGAGGCAATGAGCGCGCTCGATCCGGAGAGCGAGGCGGTGCTGAACTCCAATTTACTTCGCATCGCGCACGGCAGGACGACGATCATCGTTTCGCACCGCCTGTCGTCCTTAATCGACTGCGACCAGATCCTCGTCCTGGAAAACGGCAAGGCCGTCGACATCGCGCCGCACCGCTTGCTCCTCGAACGCTGCGGCATCTACCGGCAGCTCTGGACCCAGCAGAACCGTCATCTCGAGAGTCAAGGGCCACGTCATGCAAAGGCCAGCTAGCCGCGCAAACCGAGCGAACGATCCGACCCTTCCGGCGATCCTGGAATTCCAGTCGCCATCTCAAGCCATCGCCGCCGCCCCGATCCCCCGCACGGCGCGCGGCACGATATGGGTCATTTCCAGCATGTTCGCCGCTTGCCTGATGGCGATGGGGCTGATCCCTATAGACCGAGTCGTGACTGCTCAGGGAAAGGTGGTCTCCAAGGTGCCGTTGCTCGTCGTGCAACCGCTCGAAACCTCGGTTGTCCGCTCGATCGACGTGGCCGAAGGGCAGAACGTGCGTAACGGCGACGTGCTCGCGCGGCTCGATCCGACCTTCGCGGCGGCGGATGTCGGCGCGTCGGAGGCGCGGGTTTCGACGTTGCAGGCGGAAGTCTTGCGCATGCAGGCAGAAGCCGCGGGGCGCCCGTTCATCTCCACGAGCGCTGATCCAAACCTGTCGCTGCAGGCGTCGATATTCGCCCAGCGTCGCTCGGAGCGCGATTTCAAGCACGAGACTTATCAGCAACGCATCAACGGCCTGCAGGCCGCCGTAGCACGCGGCGTAGCTGACGCGGAGGCCTATGAGGCGCGCAAGGCTGTGGCCGAGCAGGTTCTGGCCATCCGCAAGGAGCTGGAACGGCACCAGGTGGGCAGCATGCTGTTGTCGCTGGCCGCAGCCGACAATCTGTTGGAAACGAAACGCGGTCTCGCAAATGCCACTGAAACCGCGGAGAGCACACGCCGCGATCTCGAGGCATTGAAGGCGGAACGTGATGCCTATGACCAGAACTGGATGGCCGACGTGTCGCAGAAGCTCTCGGAGCAGATGCAGAAGCTCGTCGATGCACGCGAACAACTCAACAAGGCGCGGTTGCGCCACCAGTTGGTCGAGCTGCGCGTCAACCGTGACGCAACCGTCTTAACCGTGGCCAAGGTTTCCGTCGGCTCCGTCCTGCAATCTGGAGACCAGTTCATCACATTGGTCCCAACCAACGCCCCGCTTGAGGTGGAAGCGAATATTGTGGGACACGACGGGGGCTTCGTGCAGATCGGCGCTTCCGTGGCGGTCAAGTTCGACACGTTTCCATTCTCGCAATACGGCCTGGCGCAAGGAACGGTCCGCACCATCAGCGCGGATAGCTTTACCGGGCAGGACGACGGGAAAACGCGTTCGGGCTCGGTGCCCGCCAAACCCGACAGCACCGAGCCATTCTACCGCTCCCGCATCACCATCGACTACGTGCGATTGCACGACGTGCCGGCAGGGTTTCGCATTGTACCCGGCATGCCCGTCACCGCCGACATAATGATCGGCAAGCGCACGGTCCTCACCTACCTGCTCGGCCGGATCCTGCCGGTCGCATCGGAGGCGATGCGCGAGCCATGAGCCACGCCAGCGAATGCAGGACGGGCGGCAGGCATAAAAAATTTCGAAGGGGTCTCCTCGGTCGGATAGTCGACGCGCTGTCGCCGACGGCAGCACTGCGACACGCTCGACGGCTTGCCGACGAGGGGCAGGGTGCACAGGCCTTTCCGCTCCTCGCTCGCGCCGCGCGTGCCGGCATCGCGGAGGGCGAATACCGGGTCGGGCGATCCTATCTGGAGGGCTCGGGCGTTCCCGTCAGCCGCGTCGATGGCCTGCACTGGCTGAGGCGCGCCGCGACCCAAGGCCATATCGAAGCCCAGTGGCAGCTTGCCATGCTCTTTCTGCAAGGCTTCGGCACATCGGGGGAGCGGGGGGAGATTTCAGGCGCTGTGGCAAGTCTGTTCCTGGGCGATGAGGCCCGCGAACCTAACTTCGTCGCGGCGGAGAGATGGGCGCGCCTCGCGGCTGAAGCCGGCTCTGCGGATGGGCAAGCTATCCTTGCCTATATCCTCGCTTCCGGCCCGGAAGCGATGCGCGACCTCGAGGCGGCGCAGCAATGGTACGAGCGGTCAGCTGAACGCAATTGTCCGCAAGGTGCTCTGGGTTACGGCCTGTTGCTGGCGCGACAGGTCACGGACGAGGCAGGGCAACGAAAGGTCGCGGAATATTTCCGTCGCGCGGCGGGGGCGGGGCTGGCGACCGCGTTGTACTTGCTCGGTGACCTGACCCGATGCGGCATCGGCGTCGAGCGCAGCGAGGTGAGCGCAGCGGACCTCTATCGGCAGGCGGCCGAGAAGGGTAATCGCTCGGGTCAGGCGCGCTGGGGGGTGGCGCTGATCGAGGGGCTGGGAGTCGAGCGAAACCCGACCGAGGGCGAATCATGGCTGCGCCGAGCTGCGATGGCTGGGGATCCAGAAGCGGCGGCGCGGGTAGGCGACCTTTACGCCAGGCGTGGTGAGGCACTCCCCCCGAATCATGCGGAGGCGGCGATTTGGTATCGCCGCGCCGCGGAGGCTGGTCACCGGACAGCAGCGCGGGCACTCGGCCTGCTCTATCTGACCGGGGCTGGAGTCGCGCGCGATCCGGATGAAGCGGCGCACTGGCTCCGTATCTCCGCCGAAGCCGGCGACCCGCAAGCCCGGGCGGACCTTGCCAATCTCTCCCTTAGGGGTGTTGGCCATCCTGAAGACCTAGTGAAGGCGCGCCAGTGGTTGGAGCAGGCAGCCGCGTCCGGCGACCTTGTCGCGGCTTTCAACTTTGGCGTCTGCCTGGCAGAAGGAGTCGGGATGGAACGTGACGAGCGCCTGGCAGCCCAGTGGATGCGCCGAGCCGCGGATGGTGTCGTGAACGCGCAATACTGGTATGGACGGATGCTGGTCGAGGGGCGCGGCGTGCAGACGGACGCCAAGCAAGGTCGGGCTTGGATCGCACGGGCGGCCGGAGCGGGGATGGCAGAAGCGGAGGTGGCGCTCGCGGAGATGATGGTCAACGGTCGCGGCGGCCGGCGTGATCCTTTCACGGCCAGGGCGCTGCTCGAGAAAGCCGCCCGGAGGGGTCACGTCGGTGCCATGTCCGCGCTGGGCGCACTGAACAGCGACCGGTAGGATGTGCCAAGGAACGAGAGCATAAAATTCCGGGGGTGACGTGTTAGGGTTACCTGGATGTCGTCCGTATCGCGGCCTGTCTGCTGGGAGACAACAATATGAGAACCCATCGCTCCTTGAACGAGGATGCTCCCGTCTCGCGTCCTATTCAGCGATCCGGAATCATCTCGTCACACCCGATCCTCGGCGGACTTCACCATCACTCCGTCCGGGTTCAGGTTTCCGGTACACACAATGTCCAGCGCCCTCGCCGCCCAGCGAATCAAGCCGGACATTGCTTCATCCTCAAAGCCCACATACCAGTGGTTCCCGCCGACGACCAAACCCTCGACCGCCGGCGCGGCGACCGCTTTCTCTCGGATTACCTGAATTGCGGTCTCGACACCACGCGGCCCAACCAGCTCACCTGTCTTGCAATAAAGAACGAAGATCGGCCGATCGATCTTGGCCAGATCCTCAAAGGCCCGACGAGACCCCCGGCTATAAAAGTCGAAGACGTCGGCCGGCCCATCATAGGCAAAGCGATCAAGCAACGTCCGCGCCGATATCCTCTGGCGCAGCAATCCAATGACGCAGTCGTCCGGCATCAGCTTGTCTGGTTGCCCGGCGGCGACATAGTCCTGCGCCATCGCAATGAATCCGGGAACTTTGTCCGATCCCACATTATCACTGAATCCGCCCGGTAAATCTGACGGGGAGGCCAGCGCCAGCGCACGGACGCGAGGGTCCCGTGTTTCGGCGAGATAATGTGTTACTTTCGATGCGCCGAGCGAATGTCCCCAAAGCACGATCGGGCCAGGGCTTTGCGCCGCTGCAAATTCGATCCAGGCCTGAATATCAGCGACGCAGTCCGCAAACAACTCGAACGCGGAACCGGTCAGTCGGATCGCCGGTGGATCACCGCGGCGCGTCGTTGCGATGTTGCCGTGTCCTGTCGAGGTCGTCAGAAGAATGTTGAACGCCTGTGCTTCGGGAAGATCCAGCAGGTTGTAGTTGAAGTTGGTGTCAAAATTCCCGCTAAGCCCGTGGGTGTAGATGAGCGTGGGCAGATCGTCCTTATCGGCGGGCGCGTAGAATCCCGTGAGTTCGGCGCCTTTTTGTGTGGTGACGCGAACGAGTTGCCCAAGGCGCTTGGTCGCACGAGACATGACGAAGACCTCTTGATCAGAAGATGGAGATGATAGGAAGAAGTGACGAATCTATCGTGTCCGAAACGACGACGCCATCGAAATGCGTGATCGGATGGACTGTCGATAATCCGGCTCGCGCAAACATTGCGCGTACGCTGCGTTTGACTGCATCAGCGAACAGAAGGCGTGGCAGATCCATCCGCCTACTCCGCCGAGGTGGCGTAGGGAATGTTCCTGCGGCCATAGCGGCGGACGCGGACATTGGCCTGCTCAGCGTGTCCAGCAAAACCCTCGAGCATGCACAGCCGCGAGCAATAGGCTCCGATCATCGCCGAGGCCTCGTCGGTGAGCACCTTCTGATAAGTCACGGTCTTAAGGAATTTTCCGACCCAAAGGCCGCCGGTATAGCGGGCCGACTTTTTTGTCGGAAGTGTATGGTTCGTGCCGATAACCTTGTCACCGTATGCAACGTTGGTGCGCGGCCCGAGAAACAACGCACCATAATTGGTCATGCGGTTCAGGAAAAAGTCGGGATCGCGTGTCATGACCTGTACGTGCTCGGATGCGATCCGGTCGGCCTCGCGCACCATCTCCTCCTCGTCGTCACAGACGATGACCTCGCCATAGTCCTCCCACGACTGGCGCGCGATCTTGCCGGTCGGAAGAAGAGCGAGGAGGCGTTCAATCTCCGCCATCGTAGCGCGGGCGAGCTTCTCCGAAGTCGTCAGCAGGATCGCTGGTGAGTTCGGCCCGTGTTCGGCCTGGCCCAGGAGGTCGGTCGCGCACAGCTCGGCGTCGACCGTTTCGTCGGCGATGACAAGCGTCTCGGTCGGACCCGCGAACAGATCGATGCCGACGCGGCCATAGAGCTGGCGCTTTGCTTCGGCTACATAGGCATTGCCCGGACCGACGAGCATGTCCACCGGCGCGATCGTCTCGGTGCCGAGCGCCATGGCCGCTATCGCCTGGACGCCGCCGAGGCTGTAGATCACGTCCGCACCCGCGAGATGCTGCGCCGCGACGATGGCAGGGGCCGGCTGGCCTTGATAGGGCGGAGCACAGGTGACGATGCGGCTCACTCCCGCCACCTTCGCGGTAATGACCGACATGTGGGCAGATGCGAGCAAGGGGTACTTGCCGCCCGGCACGTAGCAGCCGACCGCATTCACAGGGATGTTCTTGTGACCGAGCACGACGCCGGGCAGCGTTTCGACCTCGATGTCCTGCAACGCAGCCTTCTGATGCGTGGCGAAATTGCGGACCTGCGCCTGCGCGAATTTGATGTCCTCGATGTCGCGCGATGACAGCTGCGCCATGCAGTTGCGGATCTCCTGATCGGTCAGCCGATAATCAGGGCGGTCCCAACCATCGAACTTCACCGAATATTCGCGTACCGCGGCGTCGCCGCGCGCTGCCACGTCGGCCAGGATCGTCTCGACCGTATCCCGAACCTTTGCGTCATCCTCGGCCACGGCGCTCGCATCGCGGCCGCGTTTGAGCCATTGGGTCATGACGGATCTCCTTGTTTGGTTGCCTGTCGTTTGCGGAAGTGATCGCGAAAGATTCACGCGGGCGCCGGCCGCGACGTCCCTCGCTCGATCAGGATTCCGGGGACCAGACGGCTGATCCCCGCACCGTCCGGCGCCTCAATAAGCCGATGGAGCAACCCGATCGTTTCGTCGATCATGACGTCGACGCGTTGTCGAATCGTGGTCAGCCGGTAGGCGGGCCAGGAGGCGAGCGAAATGTCGTCGAAGCCGACGACAGCGATGTCCTCCGGAACGCGCAGTCCGGCCTCGCGCACCACTGCGTCGATCACCGCCAACGCCATGATGTCGTTGGCACAAAATATCGCGTCAGGTCGAACCTTGCGCGCGAGCAGGCGGTGCACGGCATCAAGGGCCCCCGCATAGGTAAAGCCACCGACCTCGCGCGCGAAGACCTTCTGGTTGCCCTTTGCGAGCCCGTGCTGAAAACCGCGCTCGCGCTCCTCGTTGGTGGACGTGTCTTCACGCCCAGCGATGAAGGCAATCCTTTCGTGACCAGACCGAAAAAAAAGCTGCCCCACCTGCCAGCCTCCTGCGTAATTGTCGCAGGAGACGTTGCTCAGATCGGGGTTCGGAACGGTGCGATTGAAAAGGACGATGGGCAGGCGGCGCTCCACACAGGCGCGCGCCAACTCGGACGATAGCGTCGCCGAGGTGACGACAACGCCAGCGACACGCTGTCTAAACAGGTCGGGGATGATGGCATCGACATCCATTCCGCGCGGCACGCAATGAAGCTGTGCCACCAGGTTGTGGGTTCTCAACTGCAATGAAAACGCCTCGAGCACCTCCGGATAGAATGGGTTGGTGATGTCGCCCATCACGATCGCTATCACCGGCAGGGTGCCGCCTCCTGCCGTGCGCAGAATCGGCCGCGGGGCGTAGCCCAAATCCCTAGCGACGCTCAGCACTTTGTCCCGCGTCACGTCGGAAATGGGCGCGCCTGGGGTGAAGGCCCGCGACACGGCGGATTGCGAAACGCCGGCGGCAAGGGCCACATCCGAAGACGTTACGTCTGATCCCGGGGGTCGCACACCATCTCCATTGCATATTTTGCGAGAAATTATCCGCAAATTCATGTGTTCGCAAGCCGTGGATGTCAACTTGGGCGGTAAATTAGGCTGCGATGATGCAATACAATGCACCATTCAGGGGTTCAACGTTGTGCGCTTGACAACGGAGAAAATTATGCGAATTCATAGATGAATATGCAATGAGGTTACCATGTCGAAGACGGTCCTGATTCCCACCGGCTCTGCCCCACCGCTCGCGCCCTACTCCCCGGGCACCAAGGCCGGCGGAACGATTTATGTTTCCGGAATGGTGGCGCTTGACGCGCAGGGAAGGACCGTCGGGATCGGCGATGCGCGAGTGCAGACGCGGGCCGTGCTCGAGAGCATCAAGGCTGTGGTCGAGCAAGGCGGAGGCACGATGGCCGACATCGCCTTCAACTCGATCTTTCTCAGGGACTACGCCGACTACAAGGCGATGAACGAGGTCTATGCGGAGTATTTCCCTGAAAATCCGCCGGCGCGGTACTGCATCCAGGCGCCGCTCGTGCGCGACGAGTTTCTGGTAGAAATCGCCTCGATCGCACATCTGGGGAAATGAGCCATGCCGACTGCGCCGGTCGCCCGCGGAGAGATTCAATATGAATTGCACGGCGAGGGCACTCCGTTGCTGCTCGTCGCGGGTCTCGGAGGCGTCGCGGCGTATTGGCAGCCCCAGTTGGAGGCTTACGCGCGCCATTATCGAGTCGTAACTTATGATCACCGCGGCTGCGGCCGAAGCACGCGGTCCAACGGCTTGTACACGGTCGACGAGATGACGGGCGATCTCCTCTCGCTGATGGATCATCTCGAAATCGAGAAGGCGCATCTGCTCGGTCACTCCACCGGCGGCGCCATCGGGCAAACCCTCGCGGTCACCCACCCCGAGCGCCTGCTCAGCCTGACTCTGTATTCCTCGTGGACGCGGACGGACGCGTTCATGCGCCGCTCGATGGAAACACGGAAGACGCTGCTGGAGACCGCCGGGGTCGACGCGTATATCAAAGCGACTCCGCTGTTCCTCTACCCGGACTGGTGGATCAACGGCTCGCCGGAGAAGCTCGCGGCGCTCGATGCGGCGACGCGTGTCAGCTTCCCCCCGATTGAAATTGCCGCCAAGCGCTGCCAGGCAGTGATCGACTTCGATCGGGTCGAGGAGCTCAATCGAATCACGGCGCCGACCCACGTCATTTGCGCCAAGGACGACTTCCTAACCCCGTTCTATTTCTCCGAGGAACTGGCGCGCCGAATCTCTGGCGCGCGCCTGACCGCGCTCGCGCGCGGCGGTCACGCCGCCTCGCAGATCGAGCGGGACGCGTTCGATCGAGCGGTGCTCGATTTCCTCGCATCCGTCGAGAAAGCCTAGCGAGATGCTGCCGCAACTCCTCGTCACCGGCCTCGCCATCGGCAGTATCTATGCGTTGATCGGATTGTCGCTCGTGCTGATCAACAAGGCGACCGACGTCGTCAATTTCGCGCAGGGCGAATTGGCGATGTTCTCAACCTTCCTATCGTTCACACTGCTGACGAAGCTCGGCCTGCCCCTGCTTTTCGTATTCGTTCTCAGCTTTCCGATTGGGGCGATACTCGGCGCGCTGGTGGAGCTTATTTTCATCCAGCCTATCGCCAATGACTCTCCGGTCAATTTGCTCATCGTCACGATCGGATTGTGGATCACTTTCAACAATCTCGCAGGATGGATCTGGGGTTACGATCCCTACAGCTTCCCCTCGTTGTTCTCCGATCGGCCATTCGAGTTCGCAGGGGTCCATATTTCCGTGAACAGCATCGGCATCATCGGCGTCGCACTGCTGCTGATGGGAGCACTCTATCTGTTCTTCGAACACACCCGCGAGGGCATCGCCATGAGGGCCGCGAGCATGAACCGCCGCGCCGCGCGGCTGATGGGCATCCGCGTATCGCGGGTCTGGCTGACGTCCTGGGCGCTGGCGGGCGGCATTTCCGGGATCGCGGGTGTGCTGGTTGCGCCGGTTACCTTTCTGGACATCAACATGATGGTTGCGATCCTGCTGAAGGCCTTCGCCGGCGCGATCCTGGGCGGCTTCAACAGCCTGCCGGGTGCAGTGGCCGGCGGCGTTGCCATCGGCATCATGGAAACCATGTTCGGAGCGTTCGTCTCCACAACCTTCAAAGACAATTTCGCGTTCGTCATCATTATCCTGGTGTTGATGATCAGGCCGACGGGTCTGTTTGGCCGAACCCAGCTCAAGAAGGTCTAGGTTCATGCGCATCAAGGCGGCGGCCGCATGGGCTGGACTTCTGGTCGTGCTGATGGGGCTGCCCTTTATCGGCAGTTACTACGAGAATTTCATTCTCGACACGATCCTGATCTACACGCTCGTGGCATTCTCGCTCACCATTCTCATCGGCTATGCGGGGCAGATTTCCATCGGCCATGCCGGATTCTGGGCGCTCGGTGCATTCGCATCGGCGATCGCGGTGGGCAAGTTCGGCGTACCTTTCCCGGTTGGCGTTCTGCTCGGCGGCATCGTCGCCGGCGCGTTCGGCGCCTTGTTGGCTATTCCCGCAATGCGCGTTCAAGGCCATTATCTCGCGATTGCCACGCTCGGCTTCGCGCTCATCACGCAGCAGGCCCTCTTCGAGTGGGAATCGCTGACAGGCGGGCGCCAGGGCCTCTTCGTGCCGCGGCCTTCGCTGTTCGGTTACGAACTCACCGAGGACTTCAGTTATTATTATGTCCTCATCGCCATCGTGCTTGCGTTTGGCTGGCTTACCTGGCGCCTGCCGAAGACGCGTTTCGGACGCCGCCTGATCGCGCTGAAGCTGAGCCCGATCGCCGCCCAGTCGCTTGGCGTCGGCCGCGCGCATTATCTCACCGTCGCATTCACCATGAGCGCCTTTCTCACTGGAATCTCGGGCGCGCTCTATGGGCACCTCATCGGACATCTTGCGACCGACACTTTTTCTCTTGTGACCTCGCTGAGCTTCCTCACGATGGCCGTGATCGGCGGTGTCGGGAGCCCGGTCGGCGCTGTGCTCGGGGCCATTTACCTGACGCTGGCGCCTGAAGTTTTCCGTGGCTTCAAGGACGCCCAGATGGTCGTTTACGGGCTGACCCTGGTGCTGTTCATGCGGTTCATGCCCGGCGGACTGGCGAGCCTGCCCGCCCGGTTCGGAAAGCTTTTCGGACTCGCGCGGAAGTCGGCCGGCACCCTGACCGACGCGGAGCACCGGGCATGACGAGCAGCAAGGCGATCCTGGAGGTCGGCTCCCTGTCGCTGTCCTTCTCGGGGCTGAAAGCACTGCAGAACGTTTCATTTTCCGTCAGCGAAGGATCTATCCTGGGCCTGATCGGACCAAATGGCGCCGGCAAGACCACGATGCTGAACTGCCTGACCAGGATCTACACCCCGGATAGCGGTTCGATTGTTTGCGGCGGCCGCGACCTCATGCGGATGCCGTTGCACCGGATCTGCGATCTCGGCATCGCCCGGACGTTCCAGAATCTCGAGCTGTTTGCGGCGCAAACGGCGCTTGAGAACGTGTTGGTCGGGGCTTTGGCCAAACGCGGCGTCGGCTTTTTGAGCGATCTGTTCGGCCTGCGGTCGGCACGGCGCGAGCTCGATGCAGCACGCGGCGATGCCCAGGCCGCGTTGCGTCGGCTGGGCCTGGGAAATGTGGAAAATCGCGTAGTCGCTACGCTGCCCTACGGCATTCAGAAGCGGATCGAGCTCGCTCGCGCGCTCGCCACCAAGCCGAAATTGCTTCTGCTCGACGAACCGGCAGCCGGGCTGAACGCTGACGAAACCGCGGCGGGGGCGCGTCTGATTCGCGAATTACAGGTGGACGGCATTACCATCATCCTGGTCGAGCATGATATGCGTCTGGTGATGGGGGTTTGTGAGAACATCGTCGTGCTGGACCACGGCGAACTGATCGCAAACGGAGCACCCGCCGAGGTTCGGGCCGATGAACGGGTGATCAAGGCCTATCTCGGCGAGGACGTCGCCCATGCTGCTTGATGTGGAGCATCTTTCCGTCAGCTATGGCGCGGTTAGCGCCATCTCCGATCTTTCGCTTAATGTGCCCGAGGGCGCCGTCGTCGCAATCCTTGGCTCCAACGGCGCGGGAAAGTCGACGCTGCTTGGCTCGATCATGGGCGCGCTCGATGCCCGCACCAGCGGGGCGATCCGCTTTCGAGGGCGCGATACGCTTGGCAGGCCTGCCGAAGAACTCGTGGCCGAGGGCATCGCGCTGGTGCCCGAGGGTCGCCAGCTGTTCGCCGAACTTACCGTACGAGAGAATTTGCAGATCGGAGCCTATTTGCGGCGTGATGCCGATGGCGTCAGGTCCGATATGGCTCGCGTGGTGGAGATGTTCCCGCGACTTGAGGAGCGCGAGCGGCAGCCCGCAGGCACGCTGTCCGGTGGAGAACAGCAGATGGTCGCGATCGGCCGCGCGCTGATGTCGCGGCCGAAGCTGTTGCTGCTGGACGAGCCGTCTCTCGGCCTCGCGCCACTGATGGTGAGCGAAATCATGCGACTCATCCGGCGGATCAATGCTGATGGCGTCACCATCCTGATCGTCGAACAGAACGCCCAGCAGGCTCTGCGGATCGCGACACATGCCTATGTGATCGAGAAGGGTCGGGTGGCGCTGAGCGGACCCGCCGCCGAACTTGCACGCAATCCGGCGGTCACGGCGGTCTACCTCGGCGGAGTCTAGGTTCAATCGAAAAAAGGAGAAGTGCAGTGAGAAACATCATTGGCGTTGTCGCGGCAGCTGCGATCGCTGTCGCGTCCGTCCCGTCGGCGATGGCGGAAGCCGGAATCACCAAGGACAAGATCGTGCTTGGCTCGTTCCTGCCCCTGCAGAGCGGCCTGGCGGCTGGCGCCGCACAAATGCGCGAAGGCGCGGACGCATATTTCAGGTGGGTGAACGATCAGGGCGGGATCAACGGCCGCAAGATCGAGTGGCTCGTCGAGAACGACAGCTACAATCCGCAGCAAACCGTGGCAGTGACTCGCAAGCTCGTCGATCGCGACGGCGTTTTCGCAATCGTCTCCACCTTGGGGACGGTAACGAGCCTCGCGGCGCTGCCATTCCTGGTGCAGCGCGGCGTCCCGGTGATCAATCCGGCTGGCAGCAACGAGAAGCTCAACGCGCCGACGGATAAGGAAGTATTCGGCATGCTTCCGGTCGGGCAGCGGATCGGCGAGTCGATGGCTGACTATGCGCTGCAGAAGCTTCAAGCGAAAAAGATCGCCATCTTCTATCAGAACGACCAGTTCGGTAAGGACCAGCGCGACGGAGCCGTGGCATTCCTTGCCAAGCAGGGCATCAAGCCCGTTGCCGAAGCGACCTATATTCCGAGCGATGTCGATGTCGGCACACAGGCGGTTGCACTACGCGATGGCGCGCCTGATGTCGTTTTGATGTTGTGCATTGTGAAGCAGGGTGCCCTTCTCCTCAAAGAATCCGACAAGATGGGTTGGAAGCCGAAATTCATGGCCATGAACACCATGGGTGATCCGATCCTTAACGATCTCGCGGGCTCCGCGGCGGACGGTCTCGTCGTCAATATCATGACGGCGGTCGATACGATGGATAATCCCATCGTCAAGCA
>WNFI01301417.1_pt2 | contig 24861 bp, 24 predicted proteins | sample 5400471 | NCBI WGS metagenome assembly WNFI01 (sample SAMN13153348, study PRJNA577476) | soil metagenome | isolation source: 100 cm saprolite on Douglas fir-dominated hillslope | place: USA:California | collected 2013-09-17 | reverse complement strand
GGGCTGGCTCGATAACCCGACCCGAGGAGGCGCAATGCCGCTGTACATGGACATCCATTCATTCGACGACGACGTGGCCGCCGACGACGTGGCCAAGGCCCACATGGCGGACCTGCGGACGCAGGGCAAGCACGGGGTCCGGTACGTGCGGTACTGGGTCGACGAGCAGCTGGGCAAGGTGTTCTGCCTCGTTGAGGCGCCGTCAGCGGCCGGCCATCGGCTGTTGCGAGACCCGTTCCAGGGCCAGAATTGATGCCATGGCGACGAATTACGAGCGGGCATTCGAGCGGCGGCCGACGGTTTACGCGGCGTGGGGGCAGTTGAACGGCGCGATCAAGGCGGGGATGGATCTGCGTCGCTACGAGCTGGCCACCCTGGCCGCCGCCAGGCGGCTGCAGTCGAGCTACTGCTGCCTGGCCCACGGGACAGTTCTCGCCGAACGATTCGGTGCGCCGGTGGCCCAGATAGCCGCCGACCACCGGGCCGCGGGCCTGGACGAGGTCGATGTCGCGGTGATGGACCTGGCCGAACAGGTCGTCGATGATGCCACCGCTATCGGTGAGACGGATCTGCAACGGTTGCGTGATCTTGGCCTGTCGCAGGAAGAGGTCATGGATGTGATCCTTGCCGCCGCGGCCCGGTGCTTTTTCTCCAAGACCCTTGACGCGCTCGGTGTCCAGCCCGACTCCAGCTATCGCGAGCTAGAGCCCGGCCTTCGCGAGGCCCTCGTCGTCGGCCGCCCGATCGCCGACAGCTGACCATATCCGAGCCGCAGCAACCGGGCCGGGCACCGAACCTGCATGCCGCGCCGCCCGGCTGCCGGGCTCGCTGCCCGGCTGCTCGAGAGCTGAGGAGCCGGACAGGTCGACGATCAGCAGGTCCACCGGGTGCTGTCATCGGCTAGCCCAGCTACGAATCCCCGAGGGAGGCCAGCGCCTGCTCGAGCAGCGGACCGGCGAGGCGGCTCGCCTCCGGGACCCGGATCCGTTCCGCCATATATCGGTGCTTGGCCCGTGCCTGCTCGGTGAGCGGGCAGACCAGGATTTCTCCGTCGATGAACTCGTCCAGCTCTTCCACCCGGCGCACGACCCGGGCGACGCCCTCGGCAACGCCCGGCGAGACGGCGAGGCCGCCAAAGCTGTCGTCCGGCCCGTCGGCGTCCTCGGCCGCGAGCCAGCGGTTGATCGTCTCGGTGTTGATGCCGAACAGCGTCACCGTGATCGGCTCGGTGACGGTCTCCGGCGGTACACCGAGGGCAGGCGGGGGGGTCCACTTCTCCAGGGCGGCATGGATTCGCCGGCGCCGGGCGACCTCCAGCCGCCACGTGTACTCGCTGCGCGTCGGCACGCCGAGCGCCCACCGTACCTCGGCCTCGTAGAGCACCCGGTACACCTCGTAACGGTGGGATCCACGCGCGCTTGGCATGGCAGTAGCCGGAGCCTGTCGAGTAGTAGAACCAGGGGTCCTTGACGGCCTCAAGCTCGTCCAGCCATTGTCTGCCCGCCGCGCTCGCCTGCAGGTCGCCGACCACCGCCGCGGGCGCAGCACCTGACTTCAGCGCATCGCCGACGCCCAGCTCGACCGCCCGCGCGGCAAGCCGGCGCAGCTCGGCGTCGGGGCGGTACAGAATGACGTCGATCCCCGCCACCATCCTCGCCACCAGGTCGTCGGTGATGGCCGGAACGTGAGCCTGGCAGAACTCGAGGAACGTGAGGTAAGCCCCGTACGCGAGATTCAGCATCTCGAAGTGGTAGTAGGCCATCTCATGCATGTTCACGAGGTAGTGGCTGTAGGTCGTGAGCAGGTCGAAGGCCGTGGTCGTCCCCCGTGCCTGCAGCATCCGTTCCGTAACAAGGAACGCCGTTCCTTCTACGCGAACGACGGGTCAGCGGTAGTCCGAACCGCTCCACCAGGCCGACTCGACGCTCATGAGCTGCCTGGCCGCGGCTCTCACGCGCCGGGCCACTTGGCTGATCTGCGCCTCCGAAACCCGCGTCACGGGCCCGGCCACCGAGATCGCCGCGCGGGCGATCCCGGTGCGGTCGAGCACCGGTGCCGCCACCGACGCCAGGCCCGGCTCGTCCTCGCCGACCGAGTAGGCGTAGCCGCGCTCACGGGTATCGGCGAGGCAGCGAAGGAACTGCTCCTTCGTCCGGATGCTCCGGCCCGTAGAACATCTGCGGCCCTTCGGGCACCGCGAGATGGACCGTCTCGCCCGTCTGCGCTCGCAGTGCCTCGAGCAGCGGCAGCGCGTGGTCCCGCAGCTGGTTACGGCTGGCGACGAGCTCCCCGAGCTCATGGAGCCGCAGCCCCAGCCGGTAGTTACGGGTCTCAGGGACCTGCTGGACGATGCCCTTGGCCGCGAGCGTCGTCACGATCCGGTGCGCGGTGCTCTTGGCGATGCCAAGCCGGCGGCTGAGTTCTGCCACCCCGAGCTCCCGCTCGGCGGCCAGGCAGTCGAGCAGCTCGAGCGCGGTGGCGACCGACTGGACACCACCGGGCACCCGCCCGCCCGGCCCGGGTGGCTGGGCACGGCGTCTCATGGGGTCCCCCGCTTTCTCAGCGATACCGGCTCAGGGTACGGCCCCGCCGGGGAGATCACTGCTGATGCCCCGTCTCCGGCGGGAACCCGAGCCGCTCGACGGCGAGCCGGCCGGCCCAGGCGACGTGTGACCGCATCAGCTCACGCGCCTTTGCGTGGCTGCGGTGCCGGATCGCTACCGCGATGGCGCGGTGCTGGCGTTCGGCCTCGGTCATGTCCCCGCTGGTGTAGGGAATGCTCGACCGGTACGCCTCGGGGATGGCAGATACCTGCCGGACCAGCGCGTGCAACCGGGGGCTGCCGGAGGCCTCGGCGATCGTGTAGTGGAAGAACGTATCCGCGGCAAGCTGCTCGGAGGCGGGCGCGCCGTGCAGCTCGGCCATCCGGTCGCAGGTCCTGGCGAGCAGCTCGGCCACCTCGCGGGTGGCCCGCCTGGCCGCGAGCGCGGCCGACTCAGACTCCAGCAATGCCCGCAGGTGGTAGACCTCGGCGACGTCATCCGCCGTGAGCCGGAGCACCGTCGAACCGCGATTGGGCTCTACATCGACCAAGCCGCTCGCCGATAGCGTTATCAGCGCTTCCCGGACCGGCGTCCGGCTTACCGAGAACTGCTTCGCCAGGGTCTCCTCCCGGAGCCGGGTGCCAGGAGCGATGTCCCCGCTGAGAATCGCCTGCCCGAGGCGCCGCGCGACCACGTCTGCCGTCCGCTCGCCTCTCACTGGCCCGGCCAGGCCTGCACTCGTCACGTCTTGCCTCCCCTTCGTGGCTTGACGGAGGCTCTGTATGCATGTATGCAATCTTACGGCGGGGCTGTCAGCAGACAAGGAGATCCCGTGGCGCAATCGTGCGACTGGGTCGCTTCGCGGAACGGCCGGACGTGAAGCCCGCTCCGTTCGGCTACCACCGCGCAGCCTCGGTGGCCGAAGCGGTATCCCTGCTCTCGGCCTACGAGGGCTCCGCCCGGGTGATCGCAGGGGGCCAGAGCCTCATGCCGATGCTGAACATGCGCCTCCTGCGGCCCGATGCCCTCGTGGACGTGAACGGCGTGCGGGAACTGGCGGGCGTCCGCCCGAGAGGCTTCGGGCTGAAGCTGGGGATCTATCCCGAGGACATCCTCGCCTGCCTGCATGCCAGGTCGCTGCGCCGTCCCGTCAGGTTCGTCGAGGACCGCAACGAGCACTTCCGCGCCACCACGCACGGGCGCGAGTCGGTGCACGAGTATCGGATCGCTGCCCGCTCCGATGGCCGGATCCTCGCGATGAGTGATGCGTACACGAACGACCTGGGCGGGCTGAACTCGCCATTCGGGTCGTCGCAGCTCTCGACGGTGGTGTTCAACGGGCCCTACAAGGTTATTGACGGCTTCGTCGAGCGCCGTGTGGTCGTCACCAACAAGACGCCGATCGGGGCCTACCGGGGATACGGCAGCCCGAGGTCAACTTTGCCTGTGAACGACTCATCGACAAGCTGGCCAGGCGCCTGAACATGGACCCGGTCGAGCTTCGGGCGCTGAACATGGTGAAGCCGCATGAGCTCCCGTGGGTCAACCCGGTCGGCGCCATCTACGACAGCGGCGACTACGAGCAGTGCCTGCGTATGGCCGCCGACGCGGTCGATTGGGCGGGCCACCGGCGCGCCGAGTTCTTCGGCTGTGACTATGACGGGGTAACTGTGCACGCCGGCGACACCGCGGCGTCCCCGCTCAACACCGGCGCGTTCGCCTCGCGGACCGTGATCGCGGCGGCTGGGGCGCTCCTCGATGCCTGCGCGCGGCTGCGCGCGAAAACCCTGCGGATCGCCGCCCACATGCTCGGGGTCGCCGACCCCGAGCAACTCGACGTCATCGGGCGGGCGGTACAGCACCGGGATGACCTGACCCTCATGGTGCCACTGTCCGGCGTGTTCCAGCGGGCGATCCTCGGCCAGGGCCTCCCCGAGGGGGAGATGCCCGGCCTCGACGAGACGTCGTACTTCGACCCGCCCGACGCCGCCTATTCCTTCGGGACGGCGGCTGCCATCGTCGCGGTTGACGCGGAGTCGGGCGAGTTCGCCGTGGAGCGGTTCTTGATGGTCCACGACTGCGGCACGCCGCTTAACCCGAAGCCGATCGAGGGACAAGTGAGGGGCGGGCTCGCGCAAGGGCTGGGCCAGGCGCTTGCGGAGGAGCTCGTCTACGACCCAGAGACGGGCCAGCTCGTCAACGGGACCATGATGGACTACTTCGCCCCGACGGCCTGCGATCTGCCGTCCATCGAACCCATCTGCGACGCTCTCAGCGACTTCGGGGTCGAGCTCGATCGGCTGCCCATCACACCTGAACGGGTGTGGCAGGCCCTGCGGGGGAAAGTGCCGGCCAGCGCTTGATCATACGGATGGGTCGCGCAATCAGCGACCAGGCGTCCGGGCTCTCCCGGCGCCCCGGTACCGCAGCCGCAGATGAGGGCGCCGGGGCGCCAGTGAGCCGACGCCTGGTGCTGCTGCTTGCCGTTGCATGCGGGGCGGCGGTGGCGAACAATTACTACGCCCAGCCCCTGTTGCCCACCATCGCCACCGCGTTCGGCGTATCTCAGGCCACCGCGGGCCTGCTCGTGACCGCCGGACAGCTCGGCTACGCCGCTGGCCTGGCGCTGCTTGTGCCCCTCGGCGACCTGCTGGAACGCCGTCAGCTCATCAGCAGGCTGCTCATGGTCACGGCGGCAGCGCAGGCCGTGGCCGCGGCCGCGCCGGGCATCGCCGTGCTGGCCGGCGCCCTCGCCGTCGTCGGGGTGACGTCCGTGGTCGCGCAGATCATCGTGCCCATGGCCGCATCGGTGGCGACAGACAACGAGCGCGGCCAGGTGATCGGCACGGTCATGAGCGGGCTGATCATCGGGATCCTGCTGGCGCGCACGGTCAGCGGCCTGATCGCCTCAGCCGTCGGCTGGCGTCCCGTGTACGTCATGGCTGCGGCCGCCATGCTCCTGCTCGCGGCAGTCCTGTACCGGGCTGTGCCAGAGGCCGAGCCCAACGAGGGGATCTCCTACCGCGCGCTGCTGCGTTCGGTCCTCAACCTAATCCGGGAGGAACGTGTCCTGCGCCAGCGGATGGGGCTCGGCGCGGCGGCCATGGGCTGCTTCAGCATCCTGTGGACACCGATCGCCTTCCTGCTGTCGGGCCCGCCCTACCACTACGGCGCTGCCCTCATCGGCCTCTTCGGCCTCGCCGGCCTGGCCGGCGCCACCGTCGCGCCCATTGCCGGGCGCCTTGCCGACCGGGGCCGCGGCCGTTATGCAGCCCTCGGTGCAATCGTGATCCTGCTGAGCAGCTGGGGCCTGCTCGATCTTGGTGCCCGTTCTCTCGCCGCGCTGATCGCGGGCATCATCGCCCTGGACCTCGGCGCGCAGGCGCTCCACATCAGCAACCAGAGCGCCATCTACGCGCTCCGACCTCAGGCCCGCAGCCGGCTCAACACCGCCTACATGGTGGCCTTCTTCCTCGGAGGTGCGGCAATGTCCGCGGCGGCCTCGCTGGTCTACAGCACGGCCGGGTGGAACGGCGTCTGCGCGCTCGGCGGCCTCACCGCCGCGACCGCCCTCTGGTTCTGGCCCGCCACCAGGCGCAGCAGCTGAAGCTCGGCCGCCCGTTGGCCAGGGTGGTCGTCGGGGTCGCGGGCCGGCCGCCGGTTCCCAGCTGGCGTCCGCTCCCTCCCCGCACCCGACATCCAGCGCCCGCCCAGGTGGTCGGCTGGCAACCTCGGTGACCAACTGCGGGTTCGTTAACGATCAAGATCTTGGGCCAAATCTAGTGGCAAACTCGCCGAACGGGCCGGATTGGCAGTGATCTGTGCCGTTCATGATCGCTCCTACGCCGGGACCGTCCGACATGGCGGGCGTCACCCGATAGCAACGGGCGGCGTGATCACCCGACCTGGGTGAGGCGACGCGGGCTCACGGCCGGGAAACTGGATCGCTGGGGCCTCTCGGGCCGTCGGCGCCTCGGTCGTGGCCGTCATGCGGCGGCCCATCAGGACAGCGGTCATCACCATCGCTCAACGGGCGACAGACCTGATCAGCGAAGTGCCCGAATCGCCGATCCCGCGACCGGCCGCTGGCCCGGCTGACCCCGCGGGCCGGCCAGCCCATTTGCTTCGGGTCACGGCATTCAGCCCCCAGGGGATCGAAAGGAGCTGGTGTGCTCACGCTGGCCGACGCGGCGCAAATCGTCGAGCAGGCCCTGGCGCATGCCCGCAGCCAGGGGCTGGCCCCGATGACGGTCGCGGTGCTGGATGTCCGTGGCTGCGTCGTGGCCCTGAAGATGGAGGACGGTTCGAGCCTGCTGCGCCCCGATATCGCCAGCGGCAAGGCGTGGAGCGCGCTGGCCATGGGCTTCGGCACCCGCAACCTGGAGGCGCGGGCCAGATCGCTGCCATCGTTTTTCGGCGCCCTGGCCTGCCTGGCCGATGGCCGGGTCCTGCCCGTTCCGGGCGGGTGCTGGTCCGCTCGGCGGACGGGACGCTGCTGGGCGCGGTGGGCGCGAGCGGTGACGTCGCGGACAACGACGAGGCCTGCGCCCTGGCCGGGATCAAGGCGGTAGGCCTGACACCGCAGACCGCCCGCGCCCTGGCCGACGCCGCCGCGGGCTCGGACTGGACCCGCCCGCCCGTGCCAGCCAGCGGCTTCCCCGCCTCATCAACCGCGACACGCTGAAAGGTCCACCGTCATGCCCACCGTCCACCGCGTCGTCATCGGCCCGAACAACGACAAAAAGTCCGCCGTCCTCTACCGGGACTCGCCCAACCAGCAAGAGGACGCCGAAATATTCTGGCGCTCCACGCTGTGGGCCACGACTGAACTCCCGGCCGACAACGCCATCCCCGGCGACCGCGCCGCCGGCGTCACCAGACGCGAGCCGGCCGGCAACGGGCTGACCTTCCGCGCGCTGGAAATCCCCCCAGACATCGCCGACGTCCGCACCCACACCGCCGAGCTGCAGAGACTCAACGAAGAGGTCCAGCAGAAGTACCCGCCCACACCCGCGGACCTGGCCCGCCACCCCGGCATGCACCGCACCGACACCCTGGACATGTTCACCGTCGCCTACGGCGAGATCCACCTGGTGACCGACACCGACGAGACCCTGCTCCAGCCCGGAGACACCGCCGTCGTCCAGGGCGTCAACCACGCCTGGGCCAACAAGTCCGGCAAGCCCTGCATGATCGTCGGCGTCATGATCCACGCCAGCCCCTGGCCGGCGGACAGATACCCCGCCCCCGGCCTGTAGCCCCGGGGCGCCGCGCGACCGGCCCCGAGCACTCCGACTATCCAGGCACCGCCCGGGGCACTGCGGGACTATCCGTGACCTCAAGCCAGGCGGCGAGGATCACGCCGGCTGGCGGCTCGCCCGGCAGGTACGTCCCACTGAGCGTCGCGCTGACCCTGCCGGTCCCGTCGCTCGCGCTAGGCGCTGACCGCCGATGCGGCCTGCCCGATCACGGCCGCCACGGCCACAGTCTACAGCCTCACATGTATTCGTCAAGCGTCTGTAGCATATAGTTAGCAAGACTCACTACAAATGCGGAGGGGGACTGTGGCAGCGCCGTAGCATCAGGCGCACGTCAGCACCGGTCGACAGGAGTGGGCATGACGAGCAGTGCGTCCAAGGCAGCGGCTGCGCCGCGGATGTCGCGTCGGCACGCGGCCGGAGCACGAAGCGCCCGCGGATTGCTGTTCACCGTCCTGGGCGAGTTCGTGCTACCGACCGGCGGAGCCGTGTGGACCTCGTCGCTGATCGACGTTTTCGGGCGGCTCGGGGTCGAGGAGAAGGCCACCCGGCAAGCGCTCATGCGCACTGCCGGCGACGGCTGGCTGACCGCCGAACGGCACGGTCGGCGAACACGTTGGCATCTGACCCCTAGCGCCGATCAGTTGCTGACCGATGGCACCCAGCGCATCTACGGCTTCCGCGCGGTCGCGGCCGACTGGGACGGCCACATGCTCCTTGTGCTCGCTCGTGTTCCGGAGACCGATCGCGCTACCCGGCATTTGCTGCGCAGCCGCCTGTCTTGGGCCGGCTTCGGGACGCCCAGCCCGGGAGTATGGATCAGCACGCACACCGAACGCGTGGAGGAAGTTGAGCGCCTGCTGTCCGCCGCCGGTGTCGACGACGCACGCATCTTCCGCGCCGAGTACGTCGGAGGCGCCGAACTCGTGAGCATGGTTCGGCAGGCGTGGGATCTCGACTCCGTGGAAGCCCGCTATCGGGAGTTCCTGGAGGAGTATGCCAGTGCTCGCACAGCGGACCCGCTTTCGCGGCTCGTCGAACTGGTGCACGCGTGGCGGCGCTTCCCGCTCCTCGACCCCGCATTGCCGCGCCAACTCCTGCCGCAGCGGTGGAGCGGGGAGCGAGCCGCCGCGCTGTTCAGCAAGCGACATGCCACGTGGTCCGCGGACGCGACTTCGGCTTGGGCGGAACTCGAGCACAGCGCGATCTGACCGCTCGTCTGCATGCCGCGCGCTTGAGTAGCGCGTCGGCGCTGCCACGCCCTTGTCTCTCGTCTTCATCGCGTTCGATGCCTCGGTTCACTTGACAGGTCTCGAACATCTCTTGACAGGTCCCGAACGTCGTTAGAGTATCTGATACACATCGTTGACGGTTCGTTACGTAGTCGAGGACTGTCGACCAACAGCGTGGAGGCACGCGGTGCCAATTCGTGCATACGGAGGTCGGACCATGAGGACTCTTCACAGGTCGCTTGCGGCGGCCATCGCGCTCGTCTCTGTGTCGGTCGCGGCATGCTCCAGCTCGAGCCAGAAACCTCACGGTTCTCAGACGCCCAGCAATTCAGCCGGCCAGCTGAGTCTCGGTCTCGTTGGGTCCTTCTCAGGTGTCGCGGCATCGACCCTCGGCGGCGTACCGAAGGTTGTTGATGCATGGGCGCAGGCCACAAACGCCGCCGGCGGTATCAACGGGCGGACCGTGCGAATCGTCGTCAAGGACATCGGCGCATCAGCCGACGGAGGTCTCACCGCAGCGCGCAGCGTCATTGGCCAAGATCACGTCGCGGCCATCATCGACTTCGACAGCAACGATGCGACCTGGATTCCCTACGCGGCCCAGCAGTCGGTTCCGGTCATCCCTGGTACGGCCAGCCTGGGAAGCTTGCTCTCCGCAGACGTGTACCCAGTGGTCGCGTCGCCGCTTGCCCTGTCTTACGCGCTCGCGGCGGAGTCCAAGAACTACGGGACAAAGCTGGCGGTCGGATACGCCGCCGAGATCGCGTCTGCAGCCCAGATCGTGACGCTGCTGAAGACCTTCGGCCGGGGTCTTGGCGTCAACGTCGTCGTTGCCGCAAAGCTGTCGTCATCCGAACCGGACTACACCGCATTCTGTCAGCAGGTGAAGCAGTCCGGTGCCACGTCGTACATCCTGAGCTTCGCGACGGCTACGACCCAGAAGATCTCCGACCAGTGTTATCAGCAGGGCGTGCGGATACCTCAGTTGCTGCAAGGCCCGCTGGTGCCGCCTGCGTGGACCTCCGATCCCGCCTTTGCGAACGACCTCGCAGTAGATGGAATCGCCCCGTTCTTCGACTCGTCAGTCCCGGGCGTGGCGCAGTACCGCAGTGCGCTCCAGAAGTACGCGCCATCGATCCCCGGCTCGTCCTTCGACAACTCGGCAGGCGCATTCGCATGGGCCGCCGCGCAGATGTTCGCAGCAGGGGCCAAGGCCGCCAGCGGTGCGACGGCGACGGACCTTACGCGTGGTCTCGCGACAATCAAGGGCGCGACGCTGGACGGGCTAATCGCTCCCGTTACCTATACGGCGGGCAAGACCACGGCGCTCAACTGCTGGTTCACGTGGAAAGTGGGAAGCGGCAAGCTCCAGCAATCGGCTCAAGGCACAGGATCGTCCTGCGCGCCGGCAGCCGTCCTCGGGCCGGTCGAGCAGGCGTTTCTCAAGTCGATTGGGAAGTAGCGCTGTTTGAGATCGCCAAGCCCAATCGAGATCGTCATCTCGCTCCACGCAAGCAGAGGCGAATGAGATGCTGCCGTTCCTGCTCGCTGGGCTGACCACGGGGTCTGTGTACGGGCTTGCCGCGGTTGGACTGGTACTCACCTACAAGACCTCAGGCGTGCTGAATTTCGGGTACGGGGCCCTCGCGAGCGCATCCGCGTTCCTCTTCTACTTTCTATATTCGCAGCATCGACTTCCCTGGCCACTGGCCGCAGCACTATGCATATTCGTATTCGGCCCCCTGCTTGGCCTAGGTCTCGAGTGGGTAGCTCGCCGGTTGACCGGAGCGCGTGCCACGACGAGCGTTCTCGGAACGGTCGGTTTGCTCCTCGTCATCCAGTCCTGCCTGAACATCCTCTACACACCCGGACAGGACCGACAGGTACACCAGTTTCTACCGACGTCAGCCTTCAGAGTCGGTGGAACTGACGTTGGGATTTATCAGGTAATCATTTTTGCCGCCGGGGCGGCAGCAGTGGGAATACTGACGCTCTATCTGCGCTATTCCCAGAATGGCCTGGCGATGCGAGCCGTGGTGGAAAACCCACAGCTGGTCAGCCTGACTGGAACCTCGCCACGGCGAATTCGCAGTCTGGCATGGATCGCAGGAACGACGCTCGCATCGGCTTCGGGCGTGATACTCGCGCCGCTGCTGCCGCTGGATTCGACGAACATGACGCTCCTCGTCGTCACTGCGTTTGGTGCGGCCGCCATCGGAGCGTACTCCAATCTACCCATGACCTACGTTGGCGGCCTGGCAATCGGCGTTGGCCAGGCCGTGCTGCAGAAGTACTTCGTGGCGTCCACGGGCCTTGCAGGAGGTCTGTCGAGCAGCCTTCCGTTCTTGATCATCTTCGCCATGCTCGTTGCCGCGCCGCGACTTCGGGGCTCGGCCGCCGCGGCATTCGCAACGAGGACTGTGCGGAGAACGGAGCCTCGACATCCATCGCGTCAGTTCGCCGGTCTTGCCGTTCTGCTCGCCGCCCTAGCCACCGTGCCCACATTCGCGGGAATTCATCTACTGGACTGGACGCGCGCCGTAGCCTTCGTCGTCGTCTTTCTTTCGCTCGGACTGCTGGTTCGGTTGTCCGGGCAGGTCTCGCTGGCACACGTAACCTTCATGGCAATCGGTGTGGCAATTTTCTCTCGGCTAGCGGTGGTCCATCAATGGCCGTGGGGAGCGGCGCTGATCGTTGCAGTACTGGCCACCGCACCGATCGGCGCAGTACTTGCGATCCCCGCGATTCGGTTTCCTGGTGTCTACCTGGCGCTGGCATCGCTCGGATTCGGAATACTCGTCCAACAGATGTTCTACTCGCAGAGCTACATGTTCGGCTCGATAACTCTGGGCCTGTCGGTGCCCCGTCCGAACCTCAGCTGGATCGATACACAAAGCGACACGGGCTACTACTACTTTGCGCTGGCCATCGCGGGCTTGGTAGCCGTGGGAGCGATTGCGATTGAACGCAGTCGGCTCGGCCGGCTACTCGCGGCAATGTCCGACAGCCCTGGGGGGCTCGCCGCTTGCGGCGCGTCGATCAACATGAGCCGGGTCTTGGTCTTCTCCCTTTCGTCATCGCTCGCTGCAGTTGGCGGCATCTTGGAGGCCGGCGCCATCGGGCAGGTCGGCTCTGATCAGTACCAACCACTGACCTCGATCCAGCTGTTTGCCGTCGTACTCATCGCGATCGGCCCGACCCCGTGGTACGCAGCGGTCGCTGCAGCCGCCCAGGTAATCGTCCCGTCATACATCTCGGCGGGCGCGACGGTCCAATACGTGTTCTCGCTGTTCTTCGGAATCACCGCCGTGCTGGTCGCCATGGCGTATGGCTCCGAACATGGTGTCCCCGCATGGCGCGCCACCTGGTTGCCGCGACTGCATCGTCGAGGCCGCTCGTACACGATCAACCGCCGAACTGATCTCGGCGACTCCCCCGAACCGCGCCCGAAGGTCCAAGCGTCGCTCTCGATCGACGCGGTGTCCGTTCGCTTCGGCGGGCTCGTTGCCGCTGATCAAGTTGAGCTCTCAGCCCCTGCCGGGAAGATCACCGGTCTGATCGGGCCCAACGGTGCCGGTAAGTCGACGATCTTCAACGTATGCGCCGGCACCGTTCGGCCTGTCACGGGGTCGGTGCGTTTGGGAGGTAGAGATCTCCGGCGCCTTGGCCCGCCAGCTCGATCGCGAATCGGACTGGGACGAACGTTCCAGCAGATGGAGCTGTTCGACTCGCTGACCGTGCGACAGAACGTCGCCCTCGGCGCCGAAGCAGCATACGCCGGGCGCAATCCGTTGAGCCATCTGTTCTCCACGCGCGGCCAAGTTCACTCAGTTTCACGCAGAACTGCCGCGGCGCTGACTCTGTGCGGCATTTCGGATCTCGCCGACGCCCGCGTCGGAACGCTGTCAACCGGGCACCGCCGGCTCGTCGAACTTGCCCGTTGTGCGGCTGGCAAGTACGAGATCTTGCTACTGGACGAACCGTCATCGGGCCTGAGTCGGACCGAGGCGACGCGCTTCGGGTCGATACTGAGGAACCTCGTGTCCTCGCGAGGGGTCGGAATATTGCTGATCGAGCACGACATGACGCTCATCAACGACCTCTGCGACTCAGTGCACGTCGTCGACTTCGGCCACAAGATCTTTGAAGGCACTGTCGCCGAGCTAGCCGAGTCCGAAGAGGTACGCCGTGCCTACCTCGGGGGCAGCGTGGGTACCTCGGACTCGGCCGTCTCGAACGGATAGCACCATGGTCGATTTGCAGAATGGCGCGGGCAAGACGACAACTCTGCGTACCATCGCCGGAATCGTGCGGCCCTCGTCCGGCACGGTCGTCTTCGACGGAGTCGATATCACCGCCAAGCCTGCACATCACATGGTCACGCAAGGAATGTGCATGATTCCGGAGGGCCGCGGGATCTTCCGCAGTTTGACTGTCCATGACAACCTGCGTCTCTACGCCGGCCGCCGCGTAGCACATACGGAGGCGTACGAACGAGTACTCGAAATGTTCCCAGCGCTCCGCTCACGAATGCGGACTCTCGCCGGCAATTTGTCCGGAGGGCAGCAGCAGATGCTCGCCCTGGCGAGGGCGTACCTGCAGAGCCCGCAGCTGGTTCTGCTTGACGAGGTGTCGATGGGCTTGGCTCCGCTGATAGTCGACGAGATCTTCGCGGTGCTCCGCACACTGGCCGACTCCGGGACAACCATGGTCATCGTGGAGCAATACCTGTCGCGCGCGCTCGACATGGCCGAGTCGGTCGTACTCCTGCAGAAGGGTTCAGTCGCATTCCACGGCCCGGCAGCGGAGTTGGACGAAGAGACGGTGCTGCACAAGTACCTTGGTGTCGAGTTCGCCGGATCGGGCCAGATCAAGTAGCAGATGCTCGAGCGAGCCGATCTTGAGCGGCCGGCGAGATTCGCACCCCGTCTACCTGAACGTCGGCGACACCCTCCAGGTCCCGGAATGCCGGGCCGACGATTCTTTCCAGGGTGATGGGCCGCATCCAGCACGCCGTACACAATCCGGTGAAGGACAGCCGAACCGCCCCGTCCGCACTGACGTCTACCACTTCGACTCCCCCACCGTGCGAAGCCAGCAGCCGGGAGACGAGCCGGGCCCGAGTCTCGACCTTGCCGCGATCGACACTCGGGGGCACGTCACTCCTATGCGTTGGCCAACTCATGCTTCTTCGCCTCGACGTCGATCCCGAGCAGCTTGGCCAGGTTGAGGCCCAGAATCTTTTCCTTGTCTTCTTGCGTGATCTGAGGGAAGCCGTAGCCCTCCTGGAGATCGTCGGCGATGGTGAAGTCCATGAGCGCCTTGATGAACGTCGTCGGGTTCCCGCTGAGTGCTCCCTCGGAACCGTAGATGAGTCGATCGGGCCCGACCGACTCCAGCAGCTCACCCATCAGCTTCTGGACCAGCCTCGGCCGCACCAATGACAGCTGAATCGTCGGCGAGAGAAGGAGGTAGATGTTCTTGAAGCGAGCCGCGATGTTGACCGTCTCGTCGAAGTACAGCGGCATCGGGTGATGCATGACGATGGTCATGTCTGGAAAGTCGCGAGCCACGCGCTGGAGATGGGTCGGACGTTGGATTTCAACGTCGTGGGACGAGTCGCCGGGCAGGCACATGTGGAACTGGATGGTGTTGATCCCGAGGTCACGACACTTCTCGTAGAGCGGGTAGGCGAGCTCCTCGTCGTCCGGGCGCCAGAAGAACGGGTAGAACTTCATCAAGCGAGCCCCGAGCTCCTTGCACTGGTACTCAATGGCGTCCTTGGCGTACTCGACACCCTTGGCGGTGGGTTCAACCCCACCGGAGAAGATGCACCTCTGAGGGTAGGCGGCGGCGAACCCGTGGTTCAGCTTGATGAAGTGGTCCGGATCCTGGTACAGGTCGGAAGGCGTGCCCGGACCGAACGGCAGGCTTCCGATGACAGCCATGTCAGTCGGCGAGTTGCGGAAGATCAAGTCGTAGTTGGCGTCCTGACTACCCAGTAGGGCATCCGAGATGTCGATACCTTGTGCGTCGCCTCCGTATACGCCTCCGGTGAGAATCTTGCTGAGCCGGATCATCTCCGCCCGGACCTTCGGGTCGCGGGCGGGAGAGTCTTCCTTCATGGCATCGGGCGACCAGTCGATCAGATGGACGACTCCATCGAACACGAAGATCCCATCAATCATGTATTGATGTTATACGTCCACGCGTAGTTCCGCTACACATCTGTAGCATATTGCGAAGCGGGTTATTCCTGGTCTCGCGGAGCGTGATCGGAACCCGAGAATTGCACCGTGTGCGGATCGATCTTGACGTCGATCAGCGTCGGCGGGCCGGCGTGCATGGCCTGCTCGAGTGCGGCATCGAACTCTCCTCGGCGGCGAGCCGTGAAGCCGCGACCGCCGAGCGCGGTCGCGACCGGTCCGAAGTCCGGCCAAGCAAACAAGCTGATGTCCGGGTCCAGGCCATGTCGTCGCAGCTTCGTGACCTCCGCCCCGTAGGCACCGTCGTTCAGCATGACGACGGTGATATCGAGTTCGTGACGGACGGCCGTCACGAACTCCGCGAGACCGCCGTTCATGAACCCTCCGTCACCGGTGACCAACAGCGTGCGGCGATCGGGCCGGCCGATCGCGGCGCCGATCGCATGACCCATGCCGAGACCGATCGAGGCGAAGCTGAGTGTGTGGACATAGGCCGCGGGATCGGGAACATCGACGTGAGGCAGCCCCAAGAGACAGAAGCGGCCACCGTCAAAGGCAACGGTGCGCTCCCAGGTGAAGACATCGTTCAGTCGAGCCAGTGCCCACGGGATGTCGACGTTCTGTGCAGGATCATGAGTGGTGATGCGAGGTCGTGAGAACTCCTTCAGCTTGCGCAACAGGGCGTCGGAGCGGAATCCGCTGGGTCGAATCTCGGCCCGGTCGAGCCACTCGACAATCGTGTCTGCTACGGCCGCGACGTCGCCGACGACCCCAGCGCTCACCGGCGCGTGACGACCAATCGCCGAGTGATCGGAGTCGATGTGTATCACCGTCTTGTTCTTCAGCAGGGAGCCCGAGTCGGTGGTGAAGGCGTTCAGGCTGGCGCCGAAAGCGATGATGCAATCGCTGCTGACAATCGCCTCCAGCGCCGGTTCGCTGGAGAAGGTGCCGAACACTCCTAGGTCGAAGTCGTAGCCGCTAAACAGTCCTCTCGCCAGCAGTGTCGTGGCAGTAGGTGCACCGAGTCGCCTCGCCAATTGCAGCAGCGCGGCGCCGGCCCCGCTTCGGACGGCCCCTTGCCCGGCCAGCACCAAAGGCCTGTTAGCGCTGGCCAACATGCCTACCGCGACATCCAGCGCAACCGGATCAGGCCGTACCGCCTGCTGTGGCGCGTAGCGCTTCCTCGCACGACCGCCGCCGAACTCTTCCCACTGGAATGTGCCGGGCATGCTCAGCACGACCGGTCGGTGTTCGTTGAGCGCCCTACACACAGCGGTGTCGAGATCGGTGAGGAGCGTCGCGGGCGAGCGGACCAGTTCGAACGCGGCGCGAGTGGGCGCTACCACGTCGCGCTGCGAGATCTTGTGAATGTGAGCTCGGTCGGTCACTGGGACGTCGCCGGCAATGATCAACAACGATCGACGGGCCCGCGCCGAATCGGTCAGCGCGGTAACGCTGTGCGTAAGACCTGGTCCCTCGGAGACCGTCGCTACGCCGAGCCGCCCAGTCACATGCGCGTAGCCGCTGGCCGCAAGAACCGCCGCCATCTCGTGTGACATCGACACGAATCGACCATTGGCGTGGTGCTGGAAGCTGTCCATCACGTAGACGTTTCCGTCTCCCAGCACGCCGAAGACGGTGTCGACGCCATAACTGGCGACGCCGCGCGCCAGTGCTTCATGAACGTGCACTCGATGCCCTAGCCTGTGCGCTGGTCAATGATACGGCGCATCTTGCCCAGTGATCGTTCAACGCCGTCGGGGTCGAGGACGTCGACGCGGACGCTGACGCCGATCGTGTTCTTCACCAGGGTCTTCAGCTGATCACCACCCGCGGCCGCGTCGGCCGGTGTCGCGTCCGGACGGCGTTCGACCCGCACGGTGAGTTCGTCGAGGCGGGCGGGTCGGGTGAGCACGCACTGGAAGTGCGGAGCGAGGGCGGGGATGCGCAGGATGAGTTCTTCGAGCTGCGTAGGGAAGAGATTCACGCCGCGCAGGATGATCATGTCGTCGCTACGTCCGGCGATCTTCTCCATACGCCGCATGGGTCGTGCGGTGCCGGGTAGCAAGCGGGTGAGGTCGCGCGTGCGGTAGCGGACCACCGGTGTGGCCTGCTTGGTGAGACTCGTGAAGACCAATTCTCCGACCGTGCCGTCGGGGAGAACCTGCCCCGTGTCCGGGTCGATGATCTCGGGGTAGAAATGGTCCTCCCAGATGTGCAGTCCATCCTTGGTCTCGACACACTCTTGGGCCACGCCTGGGCCCATCACCTCGGACAGGCCGTAGATGTCGACGGCATGCATGTTCAGCGTATGTTCCATCTCCGCGCGCATCTGGGTCGTCCACGGCTCAGCGCCGAAGATCCCGACAGCCAGCGATGTGGACGCGGGGTCGATGCCCTGCCGGTGCATCTCATCGATGATCGCGAGCATGTAGGACGGGGTCACCATGATCACGTCCGGCTCGAAGTCGCGGATCAGCTGCACCTGCCGCTCGGTCATCCCGCCCGACACCGGGATCACGGTGCAGCCCAACGCCTCGGCTCCGTAGTGCGCGCCCAGCCCGCCGGTGAACAAGCCGTAGCCATACGCGACGTGCACCCGATCACCCGGCCGCCCAAGCCCACCACAGTTGGCCGACCCGTCGTCCCACTCGAAGCGTGTACCCGAGCCACCCGCTCTCGCGGCACCGCGAACATACCGAACGGATAGTTCTCGCGCAGATCCGCCTTTGTGGTGAACGGGAACCGGGCGAGTTCGCTCAGCTCGCTACAGTCGTCCGGATGCACGCCGGCCGCGTCGAAGGCCTGGCGGTAGTGCGGCACGTTCTCGTACGCATGCCGCAACGACCACTGCAATCGTTCGAGCTGCAAGAACCGGAGCTCGTCGACCGAGCTCCGTTCGACGGGATCGAGGAGCGCGGGATCGGGCGCACGATCAGGCACTGCGTCGTCCTTCACAACACCGTGCGCAGCCAGTCGCCGACGAGCGCGGCGATCTGGTCGCTGTTGAGGTCACACATGAAGAGGTGGCTGTTGCCGGTATGCCCCATCGTGGGCAAGTCCAGCCACGTCAGGCAATCGCCCGCCTCGAGGGCAACATCGCGGTACCTATCCCACACGCCCGACAGCTGGTGGGTGACGGGATGCTTGTCGCGGTTGTCGCCCAACACGATGGCTTGCGGGCGCCGCGGTGGCGTAGCCGGTAGGCCGGCGGGCTCGAGCACCACAGAGGCGACGACCTTGTCCGGGCGGGCGTCGGCGACCCGAGCCGACAAGCCGCCGCCCTGGCTGTGACCGATCAGGACACACGTCCCGATCCGGTCGACGACAGCCGTGAGCGCACGCTCAGCGAGCTGATCAGTGCTTGTCCACCGCGGGACCATCTGACGGGTCAGCTCCCCGAGCGCGTCGACCGGGAATTGGCTGCCGGCAAACGGGCGGCGCCGCGAATAGTCCTCGACCAGGCCGATGCGAAAGGTCGTCCAGCAGTCCTGCTCACTGCGGAGGACTGGCTCTCCCTCCCAGACACCTGGCAGCGAGCACCATCCAGCCCGGCCGCGTTCGACGTTGTCGATGAGGTAGCATGGCCAGCCTGCCCGAAGGAAGGCTGTGAGCCAGCCAGGGCGTCCATCTGGCGTCGATTCCCAGCAGGCGCCAGTCAGGCCGCCGCCGTGGACGAGGACCAACGGGATCGTCGAATGACCCGACGGGATGAAGTACGCGACGTAGGCGTGCTCTATCGCGTAGGTGCCGTTCGGATCATGGACGTAGTTGTGCGTGTCGCGCGAGATAGCCACGCTGCGCGGCTCGTGGTCGCTGACTTCGATCGTTCGGCCACCGACATAGAAGCTGCCCATGGCCTCGAGCGTGACTGCGTGATCCACGCCGGCATCCGCGGTCAACGGGCGGTGAGTACGTTGCGCCCGGCGACGCGACCGAATGCGAGGCACTCGGCGATGTTGCCGCCACCCGACGGGTAGAGCATTCCGTAAATCGAACCGATCTCGCCGGCTGCGTACAGACCTGGGATCGGCTCCCCGGTTACTCGCATGACCTGACTGTCGCCGTTGCGTCGTGGCCCACCCTGCGTATTCGGGCCTCCTGGCCACAGCTTCACGGCGTAATAGGCGGGCCCGTCCAGAGGTGTGAGCGTCGACGCCGGCCGACGGAAGTCGGGATCGTCGCCGTCGGCGCAATGCGAGTTGTACCGGTTCACCGTTTCGGTGAGCACCGCCGGCTCCATGTCACATTTCCTTGCGAGCTCGTCGATGGTCTCTGCAGAGACCACCCAGCCACGCTCGACCTCGGCAGAGTTGTCGGCGCTCCAGGGAATCTCCTGCAGCGGCCCGGTCGGCCCCATGAACGTGGGGGTGAGCGGGCCGGCCTTGAACCGGCGATCGTCGAAGATCCACCAGCTGGGCACCTTCGGATACGTCAGGCTCTGGCTGTCGAGGTTTGTCAGCTCGTAGTAGAGCGTGTGCGCCCGGTACATCTCACTGGTGTAGCGCCGGCCGTAACGATCGACGAAGACCACACCGGGCAGCTCGTGGTCAGGCGCCGCCGTTTCGGAATCGGCAACAGGCAGGTTGACCGCCTCCGCTCCCTTCACGTCGCCGTTGAGCACCTTGACACCTTCGGTGCCCTCGATCCCCCAGATGTCGATCGGACAGCCGCCCGGATAACCGGACTCGGGAAAGTAGCCGACCAGCCGCGCAGCACTCCTTTGCTGGCCCCGATGTTGACGAGTCGACCGCCGTGATGGACCTGGACGCCGATCACTGCCCCAGCGGCGTCGGTGAGCAACCACTTCGCACGCGCGCCGTACATGACCTGCACGCCGCGCTCGTTGACCTTGTCGGACAGGAACTTGAACAGTCCCCAGCCCCAGCCCGTGTGTCCGGAGCCGTTCGGGTGTTCGTTCATGTCGGGCTTGTACAGCTGAATGCTGTCGTAGCCTTCGAGGTGGCGGTGCTCGCCGCGGTCGTGGAACATGTGGCAGGCGCCGCCCTGCTGAGTGAGCCATTGGGCGTTCTGAGACGTTTCTTCGGCCCAGGTTCGGATGAGCGCCGGATCGGTCTCGAACAAGTCGTCGTTGATCCGATACAGCTGTTTCATGTAGTGCTCGGCCGCGTCGACGTCCGACGGCGAGATGAACAGGCCGCCGGAGAAGCGGCTGTTGGGCCGTCGTGCATCCTCATGCTGCTTCTCGAGGATGAGAACCTCGGCGCCGTCGTCGTGTGCTGTCATCGCCGCGACGGCACCCGCATCACCGAATCCGATGGCGATGACATCGACCGCGCGGTCGAACCTGCCTTCGAAGTACACGAGTCATTGCCTCCTGTAGTGCGCGATCGCGAATCGGATCACGGGTGTACGCAGGTCGGGTCGATCAATTGGTGACGAGCTCGGGCAGTCGGAGCACCGTGAATGTGGCCTCGTCCGGGACGGCCGCTTTGATCGTCGGTGCCCCGACCTGCAGCTGAATGACCGTCAGCGCTTCGAGTCGGTCGCCGTCGATATCGATCGCACCGCTTTCCAAGACCCAGAATTCGGAGCGGCCGGGCGAGGCTGGCGCGATCTCGAGCGACCCGCCGACGCGAACCCGCAGCACCTGCAGCCCGTTCGATTCGATCTCGCCGATCAAGTGCACGTCGCACCCAGGGAGGGTGGCGTCGGTGATCGGTTCGTCGCCGTCGAAGAACACCGGGCCGGCGAATTCCGACTCGGGATACTCGACCGGCTGGCGCTGGTGGGTCTCCCACACGATTTCGTACGAGTCCCGCTCGCGGCCCTGCTTGTCCACGCCCTTGCCGCCCTCGCCGAAGGACGGGTCCTCGGCGCGGAGCTTGGCAACCGTTTCCTCGACTTGTTCCGGCGTCAGGTAGTGCTGGCCGTCAGAGCCAGGGAACTGGAGCGTGACGAGGCTGGCTGAGCCGTGCTGTTCCTGCGGGCCGTACTGCGCGCCGGCGGGGAAGTAGGCGCATTCACCGGCGTGCAGGTCCCAGTTGGTGAACCCGGTCTCGCCACCCAGGACGTACCGGATCTGGTCGAAGTTGTGCATGTGGCGAGGGGAGTACCAGCCGTCCTCCATCTCGGTGATCGAGAGCCAGAGGTTGCTGCCGCGGCCGTCGTCCCGGAATGGGAGGGACTTCATCTTCAGGCCAGGCCCGCGATGCTTACCGACCCGACTCCACTCGATGTCGCCGAGTCGCGCTATCAGAACTCGATCCGATCCGATTGCTGCGGCCATCAGTCCTCCATTGTTGCTCGAAGATGCCACTATCTCTTATCGGTTCGTCAAGATTCTGTTGTCTAACGTATGACTCAGGCAGGGCGAACTGTCCTGAAGGCCTCCGGCTGATTCAGCAGCCGCAGCAGCGTCTGCGCTCGATCTCGTGCTGCCTTGGCGTTGTTCGTCTTGATCGACTCGTAGCCGCGGATCGTGTCCGGAAGCTCGAGTAGCTCCTCGGCGGCGTTCAGGTTCGACGGTCGTAGGAGTGCGAGGACCTCGCCCACGAGCGTCTCGTACCAGACGATCAGCTCGCGCTCCTCGCGTCGGCTCGCCTGGAAGCGGAACATGTCGAACGGGGTCCCGCGCAGCCGCCGCGCGGTCTTCAGCAGCCACAGCACTCGCGCGAACCACGGGCCGAACTCGACCTTTCGATCTAGGCCCAGCCTTCGGAACATCGGTGGGTGGAAGTTGTAGGAAACGCGAATGGGCCTGTCGAACGTCTCGTCGAGGGAACGGCGGAAGTCAGCGTCGAGATGCAGCCGCGCAACCTCGTACTCGTCCTTGTAGGCCATGAGCTTGTAGAGGTTGCGGATGACAACCTGGCCGAGCCGCTCGCTGCCGTCCAGGTCGCGTTCGGCACAGAGCACCTTCTCGACGGTGGCGAGGTAGCGCTTCGCGTACTCCACGGATTGGTAGTCGATGAGTTCTCCCAGGCGTACGGCAAGCAGCCGCCGAGATTCCTCGCCGCGAGCAGATGCCGAGTCCTGCATGGCGGTATACGCGCGAGCCTTGCGGCCGCCAAGCTTTCCCAGGTAGTCCTCGCGGGTCTGCGCGGCACTCTTCTGCGGCGGGTTGACGATCTCGATGAGGCGGCTGGCGTCGTGAACCCACCAGCGACCGCAGGCAAGCGCGGCGAGACTGTCGCTGACGTTTACGCCGTTGAGCCTGATTGCCTGTTCGACGCTGTGGATGTGCAGCGGCAGTAGGCCGGCCTGAATCGCGGCGCCGAGTGCCACGATGTTGGTCAGCATGTAGTCACCGAAGAACGCCTCGGCGAGCGCGCGAGCGGGGATCTCGACGCGAGCCTGCGAGTTGGTGTACCGGCGGATCGTTTCGGCCATAGCATCGCTGTTCAGCTGGCGGGTTATGTCGCGGATCTCGGCTCCGGTTGGCAGGACATCGGTGTTCAGCAGCAACGCCGTCCGGTCCGGGTGGCACCGGTCCAGGTTGGCGGGCGAAGCACCCGCGAGCAGATCGAGCGCCAGGTAGAGATCGGCGGCGCCGGCCGGCACCTTGTTCGCTCGCACCCCGCCGCCCTTGGGCGAGAAGGTCAGGCTCGAGACGACGGTGCCCCACTTCTGCGCGGCGCCGGTCTGGTCGTAGGTGAGCACGTCGTGACCGTCGATCTGGGCGGCGACCGCAAGCATCGCGTTGACGGTGATCACTCCGGTCCCGCCGACGCCGGGGATGTACAGATTGAAATGACCGCGGAGGTCTGGCGCCGGCGGGGCAGGCAGGCCGCCTTCTGGAAGCGACAGGTTGGGGCGACGGTAGCCGGCTTCGTTCTGGGTGCTGACGGAGAGAAACGACGGGCAATCGCCTTGGAAGCACGAGAAGTCCTGATTGCAGGACGAGGCGTGGATCGAGGTCTTCGGACCGAACTCCGTCTGCACCTTGTGCAGCGACATGCAGTTGCTCTTCGTTCCGCAATCGCCGCAGTTCTCGCACACCAAAGGATTGATGTAGGCGTACTTGCTTGGCTTCGGCAACCGACCGCGCTTCTGCAGCCGCCTGCGCTCGTTAGCGCACTTCTCGTCATAGATGAGAACGGTGACGCCTGCGACCGATTCCAGCTCCTTACTGACCGCCTGCAGCTCGTGGGCCTTGCGGACGGTTGTCCGTTCCCCGAGGTCGCGGCGGGAGTAACTGCCAGGCTCCTTGCTCACGACGACGATCTGGGCCACGCCCTCGGCGCTGAGACTCCGCGTGAGTGCCGCGACACCACGTTGACCAACCGCTTCCTGCGCCCCGGTGTTCGCGACCGCGGCGTTGTAGAGAATCTTGAAGGTCATCGAGACGCCCGCGGCGACGGCAAAGCGGATGTTCAGGTAGCTGGAGTGATAGATCGATCCGTCCCCGACGTGCTGGATGATGTGATCGCGGTCAGTGAACGCCGATAGCCCGATCCAGGGCAGTCCCTCGCCGCCGTACTGCGTCACAGTGTCGATGTGCCGGCTTGGTTGCTCGATCACCGTGTTGAAGCAGTTGCATCCGGGAGCGCCGAGTGCGATCTGGCCCTCGCCCAGCACGGTGGAGTGGCTGTGCGGGCAGCCGGAGCAGAAGTTCGGCGTTCGCGCTTCGTGCGCGGCGTAGTTCCGTGCGTGGATCTCAGCCAACGCCTCTCGGCGCGTGCTGTCTCGATTGACGGTGGTCGGCAGGTGCCGGTCGAGCAGCTCCGCGACGAGATCGGAGTCCATTGCGCCGTGCACGGGAAACAGTGCTGACCCCTCGCCAGTGGTCTTGCCGACGACGCGGATCGGCCGGCCCAGGGGTTGGAGGTGTTGGCGAACCGCGTCTTCCAGGAACCCCCGCTTCTCCTCGACGACGATGATCTCGTCGAGTCCCGCGCTGAATTCCTGGATGATCCGCGGATCCAGCGGGTAGAGCATTCCGACCTTGAGCAGGCTGATGCCGCCACGGTCGAGGGCCGGAATCGGGATCCCGAGGTCGGCGAGCGCGTGCTGCACGTCGACCGCCGTCTTCCCTGCGGTGATGATGCCGATGCGGTCGGTCGCCGACTTCGCAACGATGCGGTTCAAGGAGTTGGCCCGCGCATACCTCAACACGGCAGCGTGCCGCTCTTGGTAGAGGTGACGCTCGATGTCGAGGTTGCGTCCGGGGAAGAAGGAGAAGTCTGCGCGTTTCTGGAACGCCTCGCCATTGGCAACGGCATCGGGTATCACAGGTTGCACGCTCGAGTGGTCGAGGTCGACGGTTTCGCCGCCGTCACAGAGCTGGCTGACAAGTTTCAGGGCCACCCAGCAGCCGCTGTAGCGCGACAGAGCCACGGCGTGCAGGCCCATGGTGACGAATTCGCTGACCGAAGACGGGTAGAGCACGGGGATACCGGCAGATACGAACGCCCACTCCTGTTGGAAGGGCATGGTCGACGACTTGGCCTCATGGTCTTCACCCGAGAGGACTACGACCGCACCGTTCTGGCTCGTCCCGGCGAAGTTGGCGTGCTTGAGCGCGTCGCCCGACCGGTCGACGCCGGGCCCCTTCCCGTACCAGAACGCGGTGACGCCTTCGTAGCGGCTGTGCGGATAGCTGTCGAGCATCTGCGTGCCCATGATCGCGGTGACTGCTTGCTCCTCGTTCCCGGCCGGG
>WNFI01195847.1_pt1 | contig 24879 bp, 24 predicted proteins | sample 5400471 | NCBI WGS metagenome assembly WNFI01 (sample SAMN13153348, study PRJNA577476) | soil metagenome | isolation source: 100 cm saprolite on Douglas fir-dominated hillslope | place: USA:California | collected 2013-09-17 | reverse complement strand
CGGCTACACCCTGGTGCCGCTGAATCTGCACTACAGCAAGGGCCGCATCAAGCTCGAGATCGGCCTCGCCAAAGGCAAGCTCAAGCACGACAAGCGCGCCGCGGAACGCGACAAGGACTGGAACCGCGAAAAGCAAAGGCTGCTACGCAGCCGCTGACTTTTGTTTTGGTGCTGAAGGGTTTTCAGCCAAGGCCATCCAGGTCGAGACGACGGTATCCGGATTCAGGGACAGGCTGTCGATGCCCTGCTCCATCAGCCAGTGGGCGAGATCGGGATGGTCGGAGGGTCCCTGGCCGCAGATGCCAACGTACTTGCCGTGCTTGCGGCAGGCACGGATCGCCATCGTCAGCAGCGTCTTCACTGCCGCGTCGCGCTCATCGAAGCTTTCGGCCACCAGCCCCGAGTCGCGGTCGAGCCCGAGCGTGAGCTGGGTCAGGTCGTTCGAGCCGATCGAGAAGCCGTCAAACATCTCAAGGAATTCTTCGGCCAGGATCGCGTTCGACGGCAGCTCGCACATCATTACGATGCGCAGGCCGTTGCCGCCCCTTTTCAAGCTGTTTTTTTCAAGGAGACCCATCACGTCGCGTGCCTCGGTGAGGGTGCGCACGAACGGCACCATCAGCTCGACGTTCGTCAGCCCGAGCTCGTCGCGCACTTTCTTCAGCGCGGCGCATTCGAGCTCGAAGCAGGCTCGCCAGTCGGGCGCGAGGTAGCGCGACGCGCCGCGCAGGCCGAGCATCGGATTCTCCTCGTCGGGCTCGTAACGCTCGCCGCCGAGCAGCTTCTTGTACTCGTTCGACTTGAAGTCCGACAGGCGCACGATCACCGGCTTCGGCCAGAAGGCGGCCGCGATGGTCGCCACGCCCTCGACCATCTTCTCGCGGAAGAAACTGCGCGCGTCGGCGTAGCCGCGGATCTTTGCAGCCAGCCTGCTCTTCAATTCAGGAGGAAGCTTGTCGTATTCGAGGCAGGCGCGGGGATGCACCCCGATCTCGTTGTTGATGATGAACTCGAGCCGCGCCAGGCCCACGCCGGCGTTCGGCAGCTGCGCGAACTCGAACGCGAGCCGCGGGTTGCCGACGTTCATCGCGATCTTTACCGGGATGCGCGGCATCTCGCCGCGCTCGCGGCTGGAAACCTCGAAGGGAAGCAGCCCTTCGTAGACGTTTCCGGTATCGCCCTCGGCGCAGGACACCGTTACAGGCTGCGCATCCTTCAGCCTGTCGGTGGCGTCACCGCAACCCACGACCGCGGGAATGCCCAGCTCGCGTGCGATGATCGCGGCGTGGCAGGTCCGGCCGCCGCGGTTGGTCACGATCGCCGCGGCGAGCTTCATCACCGGCTCCCAGTTGGGGTCGGTCATGTCGGTCACGAGCACGTCGCCTTGCTTCACGCGTGCCATCTGCGAGGCATCCGGCACCACGCGGACCGGGCCGCTGCCGATCTTGTGGCCAATTGCGCGGCCGCTCGTCAGGACGCGCGCGCTTCCCTTGAGCGCATAGCGCTGGTCGGCGCGCTGGCGCGACTTGACGGTCTCGGGACGCGCTTGAAGTACGTAGAGGCGCCCGTCGGCGCCGTCTTTCCCCCATTCGATATCCATCGGGCGGCCGTAATGGCGCTCGATAGCCGCCGCGCAGCGCGCGAGCTCGAGCACCTCTTGATCGGAAAGAGAGAATTGGTTTCGTTCTTTCTCTTCAACTTCAATGATTTTTGTAGAACGCCCGGCCTCCGCCGAATTGCCGAACACCATCTTCTGCAGCTTAGAGCCGAGGGCGCGGCGCACGATGGCCGGCCGGCCTTTCTCGAGCATCGGCTTGTGCACGTAGAACTCGTCGGGATTGACCGCCCCCTGCACCACCATCTCGCCCAGGCCGTATGCCGCGGTGATGAACACCACGTCCCGGAAACCGGATTCCGTGTCCAGGGTGAACATGACCCCGCTCGACCCCAGGTCGCTGCGAACCATCTGCTGGACGGCGGCTGACAGCGCCACGGAAGCGTGCTCGAAACCCTGGTGCACCCGGTACGAGATCGCACGGTCGTTGTAAAGCGATGCGAACACGTGCCGGATGGCTTCGAGCACGTTATCTGCGCCGCGGATATTCAGGAAGGTCTCCTGCTGCCCCGCAAAGGAGGCATCGGGAAGATCCTCAGCTGTCGCCGAGGACCTCACAGCATATGAGATGTCTCCAGAAGTATGCTTCTCAAGCTGTTGATAATAAGACTTTATTTCTATATCAAATGAAGGAGAGAACCGTCCGTTCAGGATCCAGGAACGGATTTCCGCTCCGCACGCTTCCAGAGCCCCGATGTCCTTGGGATCCAATTTCCTCAGGCGCTTCTCGATGCGCTGCGCAAGGTCGTCAGTAGCGAGGAACTCGCGGTAGGCGTCTGCCGTGGTGGCGAAGCCGCCCGGGACGCGGATGCCGGCGGCAGCGAGGCCACCGATCATCTCGCCAAGTGAAGCGTTCTTGCCTCCGACCTGATTCAGGTCTTTCAAACGGAGATCTTTAAGCCACGCGATGCGCATTGCCAGTGTATTTTATCGTCATGACCCAACGCCGAACTGTCTTCTTCTTGTCAGACGGCACGGGAATTACGGCGCAGATGCTGGGGCACAGCCTGCTCACGCAGTTCGAGGGCGTGGACTTCAACCAGGTCACCCTGCCCTTCGTCGACAGCGCCGAAAAAGCCAGGGAGTGCCTCGCGCGTATCGAGGCGGAGTCCGCCGACGGCAACGGCCAGCCGATCGTGTTCTCGACGCTGGTCAACCAGGAGGTGCGCGAGGTGTTCCGCCGCGCCAATGCGTTGTTCCTCGATTTTTTCGAGACTTTCATCGATCCGCTGGAAGCCGGCCTTGGCGTCAAGTCGAGCCATACGATCGGGCGCTCTCACAGCGCCATGGACAAGAAGGAGTACCAGCAACGCATGGAGGCCATCAACTTCGCCATGGCGCACGACGATGGCTCGTCGCATCGGGAGCTCGGCCAGGCGGACGTCATCCTGATCGGGGTGTCGCGCAGCGGCAAGACGCCGACCAGCCTGTATCTGGCGATGCAATTCGGAATTAAGGCGGCCAACTACCCCCTGATCCCGGAGGATTTCGACCGCGGCCAGCTGCCCGAAGCGCTGCGCAGCAACAAGACACGCCTCTACGGTCTCACCATCGCCCCGGAGCGGCTGCACGAGATCCGCAAGGAACGCCGCCCCGGCAGCCGCTATGCCGACCTGGACAACTGCCGCTTCGAGATCGAGGAAGCGCAGAACCTGATGCGCCGCGAGGGCATCCGCAGCATCAACTCAACCAGCAAGTCGATCGAGGAGATCGCCACCACCATCCTGCGCGAGCTCAGGATCCAGCGGCAGGTCTACTAAAACTCGCGTAGAGGCAGATCGCCGCGGCGGCGGCGACATTCAGCGATTCAGTGCCCGGAGCGGTGGGAACAGTGATTTTGACGTCTGCTTCCTTAAGCGCCTGGGCGCTTACGCCCTTCCCTTCGCTTCCAAAGACCCATCCGAGGCGCCCCGACAGATCCGCCTCGGCAAGCCCTACTCCGCCCCGCGCGACGGTGCAGAGCAGCCTCCCGGCAAACGTCTCGAATTCGCGTTCCAGGCTCGTCGCACTCTCTATGGAGACTCTGAAGTGCCCGCCCATGCCGGCGCGCAGTACCTTGGGCGACCACGGATCGGCGCAAGCGCTGTCGAGGACTACCGAGACAACGCCGAAAGCCGCCGCGCTGCGGATGATGGCGCCCACGTTCCCGGCATCCTGAATGCCTTCGAGGAAGATACAGCTTCCCTGCGGGTCCTTCCGGCCTTCGGGGATCTCGATTTCGGCCGCAATGCCTTGCGGCGTTTCGGTGTCCACCGTCGAATTGAAGACGCTGTCCGAGAGCTCGACGCACTCCGTCTTTGCCTTTCCGAGGAGTCCTCGAATCTCAGGGTCGCGCGCTGCGCTTTCGCTCACGATGACGCAGATCGGCTTCCATCTGCGATCAAGCAAGGCCGCTACGAGGTTGGGACCTTCCAGCAGCGCGCGGCGCTCCTTCTTGCGAAAGCGCGTGTCTCGCGAGAGTCTCGCCCAGCGCTTGACCCTCGGGTTATCGCGTGAGCGAAGAATGGCCATCTAGCTTTCCGGGAAGAGGTCTTTCTCGAAAAACCTTTTCACCGGATCGAAGCTGCGACGGTGAATCTCGCAAGGCCCGAAACGCATCAGCAGCGCGAAGTGCTCGGGGGTGGAGTATCCCTTGTGCCGGTCGAAGGCGTACTGCGGAAACCGCTCGTGCAACGCGCACATCTCCGCGTCGCGTGCGGTCTTGGCGAGGATCGAAGCCGCAGAGATCACCTTGTGGGTGGCGTCACCATCCACGATCGCGCGCGACCGGCAGGCTAGTTCGGGGCAGTGCGTGCCGTCGATCCAGGCCTCGTCGGGCGCCACCTTGAGCGCTTCCACGGCGCGCCGCATGGCGAGCAGCGCCGCGCGGAAGATGTTGAGGCCATCGATCTCCTCTACGCTGGCTGCGGCGATCGACCAGGCGATGGCGCGCTCCTTGATGCGCGCGGCCAGCACCTCCCGGCGCTCGGCCGTCAGCACCTTCGAGTCGGCGAGCCCGTTCACGCGCCGCGCAGGATCGAGAATCACTGCCGCGGCATACACTGGGCCGGCGATCGGCCCCCGCCCCGCTTCGTCGACTCCACAGACAACCAGGGTTTGCATTGCCATTTTCCTCGATTCCTATTTTTTACTTTTTTCTAGAATCGTCAAAACCGCGTCGGCCGCCTTGCTTGCCGTATTCTGCCTCAGCAGGTGATGGAATTCATTGAAGCGCTCGATCTGGCGGCGCTGCCCGGCGCCATCCCGCAACAGATCGAGCAGCGCGGCGGCAAGCGCGGCCGGCGACGCCCGGTCCTGCAGCAGCTCAGGCACGAGAGGCTCGCCGGCGAGGATGTTCGGGATACCGACGTACGGCAGGTAGAGCAAAGCCCGCATGATCGTCCAGGTAATCGGCGACTGGCGGTAGGTGATGACCATCGGGGTCTTGAAAAGCGCTGCTTCCAGCGTCGCGGTGCCGCTCGCTACCAGTGCGATGTCCGCCGCCGCGAGCGCCTCGTGCGAATGGCCGAACAGCAGCGTGAGAGGCAGATCGGTCCGCTGGTGCTGATGGACCGCGCGCTCGAACATGTCGCGGGTTTGCCGCGTCGCGGTCGGGCACACGAAATGCACGTCATTGACTTCCTGCCGAAAGCGATGCGCCGCCAGTACGAAGCTGCCCGCCATGTAGTGGAGCTCGGAGCTGCGGCTGCCCGGAAGCAGCGCGACGATCAGCTTGCCGGAGGGCAGCCGCAGCTGGGCGCGTGCCTCGTCCTTATTCGGCTTCAGAGGGATGACATCCGCCAGCGGATGGCCGACATACGTGACCGGCACCCCCGCCTTGCGGTACAGCGGCTCCTCGAACGGGAACATGACGAGGATATGGTCGACCGAGCGCGCGATCTCGTGGATGCGCCAGCCGCGCCACGCCCAGATCGACGGGCTCACGTAGTGGATGGCAGGGACGCCGGCGTCCCTGAGGCGGCGCTCCAGGCCGAGGTTGAAGCCGGACGAATCGACGCCGATGAACAGGTCGGGCGGTGACTGCAACAGCTGCCGGGCGAGCTTGCGCCGGATTGCCATGATCTCGCCGAAATGGCCCAGCAGCTCGGCATAACCCCGCACCGACAGCTTCTCCATGGGATAGCGGGACTCGAACCCCTCGTGCGCCATCCGCGGGCCGCCGATGCCGACGAACTCCATGGCGGGGCGGCGCGCCTTGAGCGCGGCAATGAGATGCGCGCCGAGCAGATCGCCCGAGGCCTCGCCGGCCACCATGCCGACGCGCAGATTGCCCCTGTCCACTAGCGCAGGATGCCGCGTTGGCTGTTATCGAGAAATTCCAGAATGAGGCGCACCTCGCCGCACCCGGCCGCCTGCGTCTCGAGCTCGCGGCGCGCCTCGTCGAGCCCGAGCCCGCTTCGGTACAGCGTGCGGTAGGCGCGCTTCAGCGCGTTGATGGCGTCCGCCGAGAAGCCGCGGCGCTTGAGCCCTTCGCTGTTGATGCCGTAGGGCTTCGCGGTGTTGCCCGCCGCGGTGACGTACGGCGGCAGATCCTGCGGCAGGTAGGTACCCATGCCGGTGAAAGCATGGGCGCCGATATGCACGAACTGGTGGACCAGCGTGGTCGCGCCGAGGATCGCCCAGTCGCCCACCGTGACATGCCCGGCAAGCTGGCAGGCGTTGGCAAAGACCGTGTGGCTGCCGATCTGGCAGTCGTGCGCGAAATGCACGTAGGCCATGATCCAGTTGTCGCTGCCGACGCGGGTCACGCCGGCATCCAGCGCGGTGCCCCGGTTGATGGTCACGTACTCGCGGATCGTATTGCCGTCGCCGATCTCCACCGCGCTGTCTTCGCCCGCGTACTTCTTGTCCTGCGGCGGCGCGCCGATCGACGCGAAGTGAAAAATGCGGTTGCGCCGCCCGATGCGGGTGCGTCCATCGAGGATCACGTGCGCCCCGATCCAGCTTTCCTCACCGATCTCGACCTGCGCGCCGATGACGCAAAATGGTCCTACGACGACATTGGCGGCGAGGCGCGCTTTGGGGTCTACCAGGGCGGTCGGGTGGATCCCCGCGGTCATGTCCCGACCGAGCAGAGAATGGTGGCCTCCGCGACCAGCTCTCCGGCGACCCGCGCCTTGCACACGAACTTGCCGATGCCGCGCAGCTGCCGCTCGAGGATCACTTCGACCTCGAGCTGATCGCCGGGGACCACCGGCTTCTTGAAGCGCGCATGGTCGATGCCGACGTAGTAGTAGACCGAGTCCTTGTCGGGCTTGGTGCCCTGCGAGCGGAACACCAGGATCCCGGCGGCCTGCGCCATCGCCTCGAGGATCAGCACCCCCGGCATGATGGGCCGCTGCGGAAAATGACCCTGGAAATAAGGCTCGTTCGCCGAGACATTCTTCAGCGCGACGATGCGCTTGCCGGCTTCGAGCTGGGTCACCCGGTCGAGCATCATCATCGGAAAGCGCTGAGGCAGATGCGCGAGCACTTCATTGACATCCATCTCAGCCATTTTTCTTCCCCTTTGCTTCGAGCTTGCGCACACGGTCCAGAAGCCCTGCCAGATGCCGCATCACCGCCATATTGCGCAGCCAGGAGCTGTGCTCCTCGGCCGGATATGCCCCGGTATAGGTGCCGGGCTTGAGCAGCGAATGCGAAACGCCGGTGGACCCGGAAACAGTCACGTGATCGGCGATCTTGATATGGCCGGCGATTCTGGCGCCGCCGCCGATGATGCAGTTGCGCCCGATATCGGCGCTGCCGGCGATCCCGGCGCAGCCGGCGATCGCGGTATGGGCGCCGATGCGCACGTTGTGTCCGATCTGAATCTGGTTGTCGAGCTTGACCCCTTCTTCGATCACCGTATCGTCCATCGCGCCGCGGTCGATCGTGGTGTTGGCGCCGATTTCCACGTCGTCGCCGATCACGACACGCCCGATCTGCGGGATCTTGATCCAGCGCCCCTCCTCTTTCGCGATGCCGAAGCCGTCGGCGCCTATCACCACTCCGGAGTGGACGATGACGCGCGCCCCCAGGACGCAATGCGGATAGACGACGACGCCGGGATAGAGGCAGCTGTCGGCGCCGATCGCGACGCCCTCCCCGATCACGCATTTCGGGCCGATCGACACGCGCTCGCCGAGCTTGGCCCCAGGCGACACGACGGCGGACGGATGCACGCCGGGCGGCTGCGACAGGGATGGATTGAAAAGCTGCGACACGCGCGCAAAGAGAGCGTACGGGTTCTCGCTTACGATGCGCGGCAGCGCGGTGAGACTCTCATCCTGCGGGGAAACGATGACGGCCGCGGCGTGCGTCTCTGCAAGCTTCGCCTTGTAGCGCCGATTGGCGAAAAATGAGATCTCATCGGCCCGCGCGCGCTCAAGGGAGCCGACCTGCCGGATCAGCGTCCGCGGATTGCCCGCGACGCGGCCGCCGAGGCGCGAGGCGATTTCCCCGAGCGTCAACGGCCCCGGCATGTCGTCACTTGGCCGCGGGCTTGCCTTCCAGCGCCTTGATCACCTTGTCGGTGATGTCGATGCGCGGGCTTACGTAAGCCGGCATCTCCTGGAAGATGATGTCGAATTTCTCCTGCTCCGCGATCTGGCGGATCACCCGGTTCGCCTGCTCAACCACCTGCGCCAGCTCCTCGTTGCGCCGCTGGTTGACGTCCTCGCGGAACTCGCGCTGCTTGCGCTGGAAATCGCGGTTCAGGTCGCCGAACTCCCGCTCTTTATTGCGGCGCTGGGTCTCGCTCATCGTCACTGAGTTCTTGTCGAGCTCGTCCTGCATGCGCTTGAGCTGGTCGGCGATCTTGGCCAGCTCGTCGTCGCGTTTCTTGAACTCAGCTTCCAGTTTCTTCTGCGCGCGCATGGCGGGCACCGAATCGCGCAGGATGCGCTCGGTGCTCACGAAGGCAATTCTTCCCTGGACCAGGGCCGGCGCAGGCGCTGGAGCCTGAGCGAGCGCTGGAACGAGTGCCGCGGCAAGCACCGCCGCCAAAAGGGTCGATTGCAGTTTCATGTGGTCGGGTCCGCCCTTAGAACACGCTGCCGAAGGTGAATTGTAACCTCTGAATATTGTCCCCCTCCCTTCTGTGGATGGGCTGTCCCCAGGACAGGCGCAAGGGCCCGAACGGCGACGCCCAGCTCAAGCCCAGCCCAGTGGAATAGCGCAGCAGCCCGAGATCGATCGGCTGGCCCTGCCCGTACACCTGCCCGCCGTCCACGAACCACGCCAGGCGCAGCGCCTGCTCCTTGGTGGCACCGGGCATCGGAAACTGGAACTCGGCCGTGCCGACGACCTTGCGGTTGCCGCCGAGCACGTTGCCATTGGCATCCTTCGGACCGAGCGAGAAAGAATTGTAACCGCGCACCGAGTCCGCGCCGCCGGCGTAATAGTTCTTGAAGAACGGCAGCGGCTTGCCCCCGAGACCGCCGGCCCAGCCGAGGTCGCCCCGCAGGAACAGCGTGTAATCGCGCGACAGCGGAAAGAAATACTGCTGCAGATAGCCGAGCCGGTAGTACTGGAGGTCGCCGCTCGCGAATTCGGTGCCGACTCTCGAAAGCGCGCCGCTGGTCGGGCGGATCAGGCTGTCGCGCGTATCGAGCGCCAGGCCGGTGGTAAACGCGCCGTACTGGTAGCTGTTGCCGAAGGTGTTGACGAAATTGAGGTAGGCCGGCGGGCTGTTGTCGAAAGTCTCCAGCTTCACCGTTTCGCCGTTCAAGCCGAAATTGACGGATACCTTCTCCGAGATCGGATAGCCGAACTTGATGCCGCCCCCGATCGCATCGGTTGTGTAGGGGCCGACCGCGAGATGCGCAGCATTGGTCTTGCGCCTATAGAGATCGAAGCCCTGGCTCACGCCGTCGACCGTGAAGTACGGATCGAGGTAGGACAGCGAATAGACCTTGTTCACCGAGCCCGAGTTGACCGCGGCGGCCAGGAACTTGCCGGTGCCGAATGCGTTCGACTGCTGGATCGAGGTCGAAACCACGAACTTTTCCACAGTTGAGAAACCCGCGCCCAGCAGCAACGCGCCCGTGGGCTTCTCCTTGACGGTGTAGAGGACGTCGACCTGGTCGGCGGTCCCCTCCACCGGCTGCGTCTCGACCCCGACCTCGCTGAAATATTGCGTGCGATCGATGCGCCGCTTCGAGAGCTGGATCTTGGAAGCGTCGTAGAACGCGCCCTCGAGCTGGCGCATCTCGCGGCGCACCACCTCGTCGCGCGTCTTGCTGTTGCCGGCGACGTGGATGCGGCGGACATAGACCCGGCGGCCGGGATCGATGACGATGTTGAACGCTACCGTGCGTTTCTCCTTGTCGAAATTAGGCACTGCATTGGCGTTGGCGAAGGCATAACCGTCGTTACCCAGCCGCTCGGAGATCGCTTTGGTGCTCGCCGCCAGCTTCTCGCGCGAAAACACGTCGCCCGGCTTGAGCTGCACCAGCTTCTCCAGCTCCTCTTTCGGTACCAGCATCTGGCCGCTCAGCTCGACCTCCGAGACGGTGTATTTCTCACCCTCGATGATATTGACAGTGATGTAGATGTCCTGCCGGTCGGGCGTGATCGATACCTGCGTGGACTCGATGGCGAAATCGATGTAGCCGCGGTTCTGGTAGTGCGAGCGCAGCGTCTCGAGGTCGGCGGCCAGCTTCTCCCGCGAATAGCGGTCGTGCTTCGTATACCACGTGAGCAAGCCGGGCGTGCGCAGCACGAACAGATCGACCAGATCGTCCTCGTCGAAGGACTGGGCGCCGACGATATTGATGCCGCGGATCTTGGCCACCTCTCCCTCGGTGACTGCAAAGCTGATGCCGACGCGGTTGCGCTCCAGAGGGGTGACGGTGACCTGCACCTGCGCCGCGTACAGGCCGCGCGAGAGGTACTGGCGCTTGATCTCCTGCTCGGCCGTATCGAGCAGCGAGCGGTCGAAGATGCGTCCGTCGGCCAGACCCAGCTCGCGCAGCGCCTTGCGTATGTTGTCGGGCTCGAACTCGTGCAGGCCCGTGAAATCGATCTGGGCGATCGCCGGGCGCTCCTGCACGATCACTACCAGGACGTCGTTCTCGACCTCGAGCCTGACATCCTGGAAGAAGCCGGTGGCGAACAGCGCGCGCACCGCCTGCTGCGCCCTCTCCTCGTTCATGGTCTCGCCCACCTTTACCGGCAGGTAGCTGAACACCGTGCCAGGCTCGGTGCGCTGCAGGCCGTCGACCCGGATGTCCTTGACCACGAAAGGCTTGAACGACTGCGCGTCGGCACCGGTGGCGGCCGCAAGCAGGCAGGCGGCGAGCACCGCGCCGATGGTGCCGGGGCGCAGCATTCAGCCGCTCAACAGCCGATTGAAGTCGTTGTAGAAAGCGAAAGCCATCATGACAAGCAGCAGCGCAAGACCGACGCGCTGCCCGAACTCCATCGCGCGCTCGGAAACGGGCGTGCCTTTGACCAGCTCGATCGCATAGTACATGAGGTGACCGCCGTCGAGCAGCGGGATAGGCAGCAGGTTGAGCACGCCGAGGCTGATGCTGATCAGCGCGAGAAAGGTCATGAAGGAAACCCAGCCCATTTGGGCCGACTGGCCGGCGAAATCGGCGATGGTGATGGGTCCGGAAATATGCTTCCAGGAAACCTGGCCGATCACCATTTTGCCGAGCATCCTCAGCGTGAAAAGCGAGATCTCATAGGTCTTCGCGGTCGCCTTGGCCAGGCTCTCGAAAGGTCCGTAGCTCACCCGAACGAAAAACTTCTCCGCCTCGCGCGGCGCGGCTCCGATGCGCCCGATTACTCTGCCGCCCTGTTCAACTCGCTCTGTGGTCAGCTCGACGGAAAAAGTCCGGTCGCCGCGTTCGACCAGCATCGTCAGGAGCTTGGCGGGATTCTGCTGGACAATGCGGACGAACTCCTGCCAGGTGCGAATGGCGCTGTCCTGCACCCGGATGATGCGATCGCCCGGCTGGAGACCCGCGGTCTGGGCCGGGCTGCCGCTGACAATCTCACCCAGCACCGGCTCGAACGTCGGCGGCGAAATCACCAGGCCGAGCCGGCCAAGAATATCGCTCTCGACATCGTCCGCGCTCAGCGACGAAAGATCCAGCCGATGCGTGGAAATTTGCTGCCTGCCGTCGACCACTTCGATCTGGACGCTCTCCTGTTCCAGAGCGCCCTTCACGAAGCGCCAGCGCAGATCCGACCACGTCGCCAAAGCCTCGCCGTTGATCGACCGTACAGTGTCGCCGGCGCGAAAGCCGGCTATCTGGGCGGCCGTACCGGCCGGCGGCTCGCCAAGCACGGGCTTGGCCTCGGGCAGGCCGTACATGAACAAGCCGGTGTAAACGAGCACGGCGAACATGAAATTGAAGACCGGCCCCGCCGCGACGATGAGCAGGCGCTTCCAGACGCTCTGGCGATTGAATGCGCGGCCGAGATCCTCCGGCTCCACCGGGCCCTCGCGCTCGTCCGCCATCTTGACGTAGCCGCCGAGCGGTATCGCGGCGATAACCCATTCGGTTCTATCGGCCCCGCGACGCCAGGTCAGCATCGGTCGCCCGAATCCTACGGAGAAGCGCAGAACCTTTACGCGGCACAGGCGCGCCGCAAGGTAGTGCCCGTACTCGTGCACCATGATAAGAGCGCCAAGCGCGACGATGAACCACACCGCCTTCTGAAGAAGGATCATGCCGCCTCCGCCATGACCCGGGCGCCTGCCGCCGCGCGCGCGCTTGCGTCCGCGTGGAGCACCTCGGGAAGATCCCTTGCCGGGCCGATGGTCGCGCTCGCCAGTGTGTCCTCGATCACGTGCGCAATCGCAGTGAACGGCAGCCGGCCGCCGAGAAATGCCTCCACCGCGACCTCGTTCGCAGCGTTCAGCACCGCGGGCGCCGTGCCGCCGGCGCGCAGCGCCTCGTAGGCGAGCTGTAGACAGGGAAAGCGCTGCCCGTCGGGCCGCTCGAACGAAAGATTTTTGATCACCGTCAGGTCCAGTGGCCGCGCGCCCGATTCGATGCGATCCGGAACGCCTCGATGACCTCGAGCCCCTTGTTCATCATGGTGGCCGAGTCGACCGAGATCTTGCGCCCCATCACCCAGTTGGGGTGCGCGCAAGCCTGGTCGGGAGTCACGCCGCCCAGCTTGTCGAGCGGAACGGCGCGGAAGGGTCCGCCTGAAGCGGTCAAGATTATTTTTCTGATTGATTTTTTCTCGGAAAAGCACTGGAAGACGGCGTTGTGCTCGCTGTCCACCGGAAGGATCCGCGCCCCGCCTTCCTGTGCGGCGCGCATGAACAGCGGCCCCGCCAGAACGAGGGCTTCCTTGTTCGCCAGGAGCACTCGCTTGCCCGCCCGCGCCGCCGCCAGCGTGGAGGCGAGTCCCGCCGCGCCGACGACGGCGGCCATCACCGCCTGGCACCCGGGATCGCTCGCGACGCGCTCGAGAGCCGCAGGGCCGAACTGCAGCTCGCTTCCCGCTTGGCTGAATTTTTCCTTCAGAAGCCGGTCCTCGGCGACCCCCGACAGGACCGCGTGGCGTGGGCGATGGCGCCGGCAAAGCTCGAGCAGCGCATCGGCTGCGGTATGGGCCGTGAGGGCGAACACGCGATAACGGTCCGGATGGCGGCCGAGCACGTCGAGCGTGCTTGCCCCGACCGATCCCGTCGCGCCCAGCACGGTAATGTCCATATTGGCGCTCATTGGGCTCATTTTCCGAGCAGCCAGGGCAATACCAGCGCGGCCACCGGCAAGGTCGACGTGGCGCTGTCGATACGGTCCAGGACCCCGCCGTGGCCGGGCAACAGCGCTCCGCTGTCCTTCACCGCGGCCTGTCTTTTTACGGCGGATTCGAACAGATCACCAACGATGCTCAGCACGGCGACCAGCGTGGCAGCTGCGAGATAAGGCACCCAGGCCATTCCTTCGACAAACGCTCCGCAGATGATAGCGTAGGCGAGCGCGCCGATTAGCCCCCCCGCGGCGCCTTCACGTGTCTTGCCGGGGCTGATCGAGGGCGCGAGCTTGTGACGCCCCCAGGCGCTTCCGGCGAAGAACGCGGCCGTGTCGGCGACCCAGACCAGAGCGAGGACCAGCACTGCCCCAAGCGGTGGTAGCGTCGCCATCGCGAGCGCTGTCGGCAGCAGCACGACGAAGCCCGCAACCGCCAGACCTCCCGGGTGACGCGCGGTGACGCCGCGCCACAGCCAGAGCGGAGCCGCCACGACCCAGAATGCGGCCGCAATGACGAAGACAGGCTGCCACGGCTCCGTGTTGTAGAGCACGATGAGGCCGAAGGCCATCGCGCCCGCGTACGCCCACGCGGCGAGGCCGCCCAGTCGGCAGAGCCGCGCCCACTCGAAGGCCGCGAGACCGGCAAGCACCGCGACAAGCGCCACCAGCCAGGCGCGCGGCAGCAGGAAGAGTGCCGCAAGAAGCGCAGCGATGAGTACTGCGGCGGTCGCCACCCTCACGGCCAGCCCGCCCGAAATTCGACCCGGCAAGGTCACAAGCCTAGGCGACTTCGGCCCGCTTGGCCTGCTCCACCTGCTCGCTCGTGCGGCCGAAGCGGCGCTCGCGGCTGCGGTACGAATCGATCGCCTCATCCAGCGCCGCGGCGTCGAAGTCCGGCCAAAGCTTGTCGGTGAAATAGAGCTCGGTGTACGCGAGCTGCCACAGCAGGAAGTTGCTGATCCTCTGCTCGCCGCCGGTGCGGATGAACAGATCCGGCTCCGGCGCGTAGCTCATCGCGAGATAAGGGGCGAGGTCCTCTTCGCGAATTTCGTTTTTCAAATCATTATTTTTTATAAAAAGATTCAACGCCTGCATGATGTCCCAACGGCCGCCGTAGTTGGCGGCGATGGTAAGCGTCAGCCCGCGATTGGCGGCGGTGAGCGCCTCGCCCCGCTCGATCAGTTTCCGGATCTTCGCGTCGAAGCGGCGCGTGTCGCCGACCACCTTCAGGCGCACCCCGTTTCGATTCAGTTTTTCGACTTCGTTCGCCAGCGCGCCTCGAAACAGCTGCATGAGCAGCGCCACTTCTTCCGGGGGTCGGCGCCAGTTCTCGGAGCTGAAAGCGAACAGCGTCAGAAATTCGACGCCGCGCTCGGCGCAGGCCTCGACTGTAGCGCGCACCGCTCCGACGCCGCCCTTGTGCCCGGCGAAGCGCGGCAGGTGGCGGCGCTTCGCCCAGCGGCCGTTGCCGTCCATGATGATGGCGATGTGGCGCGGGACGTCTCCGTGCGGCGGCACCTGGCGTGTGGAGCTGGCGTGGCCCGCCTGGTTCGCATGCATGCTCATACCGCCATCAGCTCGGTTTCCTTCTGCTGCAGCAGCTTCTCGATCTCGGCGATATGACGGTCGGTGAGCTTCTGCACCTCGTCCTGCGCGCGGCGCTCGTCGTTCTCCGAGACCTCTTTCTTCTTCAGCGCTTCCTTCAGGTGATGGATCGCGTCGCGCCGGAGGTTGCGCACCGCGACCCGCGCATTCTCGGCTTCGTGTTTCACCACCTTGATCAGCTCCTTGCGCCGCTCCTCGGTGAGCGAAGGCATCGGCACCCGCACCGTCTCGCCGCTCGCCGCCGGGTTGAGGCCAAGATCGGAATCGCGGATCGCCTTCTCGATCGCCTGCGCCATCTTCTTCTCGAAGGGCGTGACGCCGATCGTGCGCGCGTCCATCAGTGTCACCTTGGCCACCTGGTTGATCGGCGTCGGCGTGCCGTAATAGTCGACCACCACGTGATCGAGCAGGCCGGTATGCGCTCGGCCGGTGCGGACTTTCCCGAGGTCGCCCTTGAACGCCTCGACGCTCTTGCCCATCCTCTGCTCGGTGCTCTTCTTGAGTTCAGCGATCATGGCCGCCTCCGGGCGCCGTGCAAATCATACGTGAACCAGGGTGCCTTCGTCCTCGCCGACGATCACGCGCTGCAGGGCATCCTTCTTGAAGATGCTGAACACGTTGATCGGCAGCTTCTGGTCGCGGCACAGCGTGAGCGCGGTCGCATCCATGACTTTCAGGTTGCGGGCGATCGCCTCGTCGAAGCTGATCCTGGAGTAGCGCTGGGCGCGCGGATCGCGCCTCGGATCCGCGGTGTAGACGCCGTCAACCTTGGTTGCCTTGAGCACGATCTCCGCCGCCATCTCGCTGCCGCGCAGCGCGGCCGCGGTGTCGGTGGTGAAGAACGGATTGCCGGTGCCCGCGGCGAAAATCACGATCTTGCCCTCCTCGAGATAGCGGATCGCCTTGCCGCGGATGTAGGGCTCCACGACTTGCTCGATATTGAGCGCCGACAGCGCGCGGCTCGCGAGGCCGGCGTGGCGCATGGCGTCCTGCAGGGCGAGCGCGTTCATCACCGTGGCGAGCATTCCCATGTAGTCCGCCGTGGCACGGTCCATTCCGGCCGCCCCGGGCGCGACGCCGCGGAAGATATTGCCGCCGCCGATGACCACGCCGATCTCCACGCCCATGCGCGACACCTGGGCGATTTCCGCGACGATCTGCTCGATCGTCTGCCGATTGATGCCATACGCGTCCTCGCCCATCAGGGCCTCGCCCGAGAGCTTGAGCAGGATGCGCTTGTATTTCGGCGCCGGCATCTAGTGGCTTTTCGCTATTCCTTCGCCGACGACGAGAAAGGCGTATTTGTTGATCTTGCCTTTGCGCGCGGCAAGCATCTTCTCGACAGTCTGCTTGTCATCCCTGACGAAGGGCTGACCCAGAAGTGTCATTTCGCCGATGAACTTGTTCAAAGCTCCCTCGACCATTTTCGCGGCAATTTCCGGCGGCTTGCCTGATTCCTTGGCGCGCGCCAGCTGAATCTCGCGCTCGCGCGAGACGACATCCGCGGGCACTTCGGATTTCGCCAGGAAGTTCGGCTTGGCGAAGGCGACGTGCATCGCAATGTCTCTGCCGACTTCCTCGGGACCCTCGTAGTCCACGAGGACGCCTATCTTCGCGCCAGCGTGAAGGTATACGGCTAGCTTCCCGGTCGCTTGAAGACGCTGAAAACGGCGGATGGTCATGTTCTCGCCGATCTTTTGAATCAAGCCCTGGCGCTTCTCTTCCATGCCGGAAGCGGACAGCGCTGACACGTCCTTCGGGTTCTTCGCCGCAACCGTTTCAGCGAGCGTATTGGCAAAAGCAACGAATTCCCCGTTCTGCGCAACGAAATCCGTCTCGCAGTTCAGCTCCACCAGCGCACCGAGCTTGGCGTCCGCTGATACAAAGGTTCCCACTATGCCTTCGGCGGCGACCCGGGCGGCAGCCTTGCTCGCCTTGGCGCTGCCCTTGATGCGCAGCAGCTCCTCGGCTTTCCTGATATCGCCGCCGGTCTCGATGAGGGCTTTCTTGCACTCCATCATCGGAAGCCCGGTCAGGTCACGCAGCTCTTTCACCAGGCCCGCACTTATTTCCGCCATTTCTCCGCACTCCTTGCAACTTCAGGTTGAAAAAAAAGCGCTAAAGCGCTTTTTTTGCCCTTCGCAAAAAAGGGGCGCTGGGCCCCTTTTTGTTGATTCGCGAGCGAGGCTGGCTACTCGCCACCCTCTTCCTCCACCTCGACGAATTCGTCGCGCGAGGCGGCGACTACTTCTTCCACGGACTGGCTGCGGCCCTCAAGCACCGCATCGGCCATGCCGCGCGCGTACAGCCGGATCGCGCGGCTCGAGTCGTCGTTGCCCGGGATGATGTAGTCGATCCCCTCGGGCGAGTGGTTGGTGTCCACCACGCCGATCACGGGAACGCCCAGCTTCACGGCTTCGGCCACGGCGCCCTTCTGGTAACCGACGTCGATGATGAACAGCGCATCGGGCAGCGCCGAAAGCTCCTTGATGCCGCCGAGCGAGCGCTGCAGCTTCGCCAGCTCGCGCTGATAGCCGAGCGCCTCCTTCTTCGGGATGCGCTCGAAGGTCCCGTCCTGCGCCATCTGCTCCATTTCCCTCAGGCGTTTGATGGACTGCTTTACGGTCTTGAAGTTCGTCAGCATGCCGCCGAGCCAGCGGTGATCGACGAAAGGCATCATGCAGCGCTGGGCTTCCTCGCGGATGATGTCGCGGGCCTGCCGCTTGGTGCCGACGAACAGCAGGTTGCCGCGGTTGGCCGCCAGCTGGCGCGCGAATTTCAACCCCGCTTGGTACAGCGACAGCGTGGTCTCGAGATTGATGATGTGGATCTTGTTGCGGTGCCCGAAAATGTACGGTGCCATTTTCGGGTTCCAGTATCGAGTCTGGTGGCCGAAATGGACGCCGGCCTCGAGCATTTGACGCATCGTCACTGACACCGAAATCTCTCCTTAGGGTTATGTCTGCTGCCCGCTTCAAGAACCCTGCATTTACGCGCAGGGCACCCTAAACGAAACGGACAGGATATTTGACTTGCACTATGCGAAGTCAGCCCAAAATTCTAGCATAATCAGGCATCAATGACCGTAGCGGTGAAGACCTCCAACGAAATCGAGCGCATGCGGGTCGCGGGCCGGCTTGCTTCCGAGGTGCTCGACTACGTTACGCCCCATGTGCGCGCCGGCGTCACCACGGGAAAGCTGAACGATTTGTGCCATGACTATATGGTGAACGTCCAGCAGACCGTGCCGGCGCCGCTCAACTATGCGCCGCCGGGCTACAAGCCCTTCCCGAAGTCGATCTGCACCTCGGTAAATCACCAGGTCTGCCACGGCGTGCCCGGAGACCGGGTGCTGAAGCACGGCGATATCCTGAACATCGACGTCACCGTCATCAAGGACGGTTTCCACGGCGACTGCAGCCGCATGTTCTATATCGGCGAGCCGAACATCCAGGCGCGCCGCCTGGTCGACGTCACCCATCAATGCATGTGGCTCGGCATCGCCCAGGTGCGCCCCGGCGCGCGCCTCGGCGATGTCGGTGCCGCCATCCAGGGCCACGCCGAAATGCACGGGTTCTCCGTGGTGCGGGAATTCTGCGGCCACGGCATCGGCCGCAAGTTCCACGAGGAGCCGCAAGTCCTGCATTACGGGAAGCCCGGGTCCGGGCTTCCCCTTGAACCGGGCATGACTTTCACGATCGAGCCGATGATCAACGCCGGCAAGCCCGGAATCCGCGAGCTCGCCGACGGCTGGACGATCGTGACCAAGGACCACAGCCTGTCGGCGCAGTGGGAGCACACGGTACTCGTCACTCCGTCCGGGCATGAAGTGCTGACGCGCTCGGCCGGGTCGCTGCCCCCGCCCGCCACGGGCGGGTAAGGGAAGCCGATGACCGCCGCCCTGCGGCAGACGACGGCGCCGATCTGGGATCGCTGGCGCGACGAGCTGACCTCGGGCCGCAAGGCGCTGAGCGAGTCGTACTCGAAACAGCCCAAGCCCCGGCTTCTGCTGCGGCGGCATGCGCAGCTCATCGATCACATCGTCAAATCGGTCTGGGCGCAGGTAGGGCTAGCCTCCGAAGCGGCGCTGGTGGCGACCGGCGGCTACGGACGGGGCGAGCTGTTCCCGTTCTCCGATGTCGACCTTCTGATCCTGCTCTCGGACGAGCCCGGGCCGCAGCAGCGCGAATCTCTCGAGCGCCTGATCGGGGCGTTCTGGGACATCGGCCTGGAGATCGGCCACAGCGTGCGCACGATCGCCGGCTGTCTCGAAGCGGCGCGCGACGACATCACCGTGCGCACCACGCTGCTCGAATCGAGATATCTCGCCGGCAGCAGGGCTTTATATAAAAATTTCAAAAACAGATTTGAAGAACACCTCGATCCGATCGCCTTCCTCAAGGCGAAAAAGCTCGAGCAAGGGCAGCGCCACGCCAAGCACCAGGATTCGCCCTATTCGCTGGAGCCCAATCTCAAGGAAGCCCCCGGCGGGCTGCGCGACCTGCAGGTCATCCAGTGGATCGCGCGCGCCAGCGGCATCGGCCGGCGCTGGGCCGATCTCGTGAAGCACCGCGTGATCGAGCGCGACGAGGCGCGGCAGCTGGTGCGCCACGAGGCGGCGATGCAAGACCTGCGCATCCGCCTGCATTACCTGGCCGGCCGGCGCGAAGACCGCATCGTGTTCGACTTCCAGAACGCGCTAGCCGCGCAGTACGCGATTGCCGAGACGCCCGAGCGGCGCGCGAGCGAAGTGATGATGCAGAAGTACTACCGCGCGGCCAAGACCGTGACGCAGCTCAATGCCATCGTGCTGCAGAACCTCGAGGCCCGCCTGCTGCCCCAGCCCGATTTCCGGCCGAGGGTTCTGAACGAGCGCTTCCGGGTCAACGGCGAGCTGCTGGAGGTTTTTGACGAGAACATTTTCACGAAAACCCCGACGGCAATTCTCGAGAGCTTCCTCCTGTTGATGCAGCACCAGGAGCTGCGCGGGATGACAGCGCCGACGCTGCGGGCGCTCTGGCGCGCGCGATTCGCGATCAACTCGAAATTCAGGAAAGATCCCTTCGCGAGGCTGCTGTTTCTCCATATCCTGCAACAGCCGCGCGGCATCGTGCACGAGTTCAGGCGCATGAACCAGTACGGCATCCTGGGGCGCTACCTGCCCGAGTTCGGCCGCATCGTCGGGCAGATGCAGCACGATCTGTTTCACGTCTACACCGTCGACCAGCATATCCTGATGGTGGTGCGCAACCTGCGCCGCTTCACCATGCCGGAGCTGGCGCACGAGTTCCCGCTGTGCACCGAGCTCATGAGCGGCTTCGAGCGGCGCTGGCTGCTCTACGTCGCCGCCCTCTACCACGACATCGCCAAAGGCCGCGGCGGCGATCATTCCGAGCTCGGCGCCGCCGAGGCCAGAAGTTTTTCGAAAAGGCACGGACTCTCCCAGGAAGACGCGAAACTGGTCGAGTTTCTCGTGGAGAACCATCTCTCGATGTCGGCCGTGGCGCAGAAGCAGGATGTCTACGATCCCGATGTCGTCCAGGCGTTCGCGGAACGCGTCAAGACCGAACGCGGGCTGGTGGCGCTCTATCTTCTGACCGTTGCCGACGTGCGCGGTACCAGCCCGAAAGTCTGGAATGCCTGGAAGGCCAAGCTTCTCGAGGACCTGTATCGCGCTACGCGGCGCGTGCTCACGGGAGAGCCGCTCGCCCGCGACGCGGCCCTGGCCGAGAAGCAGGCCGAAGCGGCGCGCCTGCTGCGCCTCTACGCGCTATCGGACGGCGTGAAGGACAAGCTCTGGGCGCAACTCGACATTACTTACTTCCTGCGGCATGACGCGCAGGACATCGCCTGGCAGACGCGCAACCTGCACTACCGGGTCGACACCAAGCTCCCGGTAGTCAAAGCGCGCCTCGCGCCGTTCGGCGAGGGGCTGCAGGTGATGATCTATACGCGCGACCGCGAGGCGCTGTTCGCCCGCATCTGCGGATACTTCGAGCGCGCCGGATTCAACATCGCCGAGGCCAAGATCCACACCACGCGCGGCGGCTACGCGCTCGACACCTTCCTCATCCTGGGCAAGGGCCGCGGCGAGCATTACCGCGACATGATCGCCATGATCGAAGCCGAGCTCGCCGAAGAGCTGCAATCCGAGGCATCGCTCGCCGCGCCGCGCGGCGGCCGCCTGTCGCGCCGCGTCAGGCATTTCCCGATCTCGCCGGTGGTCAACATCCGCCCCGATGAGCGCGGCACCTACCAGGTGCTCTCGGTAGTCGCGAGCGACCGCCCGGGCCTCCTCTACGGCATGGCGCGCATCCTCTCCGGCTATCGCGTCAACCTGCACACCGCAAGGATCAACACCCTGGGCGATCGCGCCGAGGACGTATTCCTGATTTCCGGGGACGCGCTGGCGAATTCCAAGACCGTGCTGCAGCTCGAGCAGGACCTGCTCAAAGAGCTGCAGATCTAGTCCGCTTCTCAATCCTGCGAGGGCTTGCCTTCGTAACAAACCACCCCCGAGCGTTAGGCGGCCGAGGCTCAATCTTCTCTTTTTGGGTAAGGCAGGTCATTCCAACTCAAGTTCATAAGCATTTTTAAGTAATACTCTTCATTGCTCATCGAATACTCCGTCTTCTTTGCCTTTTCCCACGCGTAGACAGGATCGTTCCAGTTTCGAGAATCTTCTACTTCCTGCTCATTCCACTGGCCCCATCGTTTCTCGGACCGCTCCCACGCTGCCTTGAAGCCCTCAAACCGTTGTATCGCGTGGCCAACTGCCGACCCTCGGCAAGCGCCTCACGCGCAGTAGGGAACTCGTGGTACCGCAGTCGTGGCGCATCCCATATGCTCATGGTTGGCTGCCTAACGTCGTGCTCTCCGGCGGGCCGGTGCCACTGCAGCCGATACTGCGTGGCGCCCGCAGCCCGCCCGCAGCAGCAAATTGTTAGGGCTAGCATTCTCAGATTCATTGTGGCCGTATTGACTGCAAGACACTTACGATAGTTACGTAATTCCCTCGACGAGCGTACTCAAGGATTTTCGCCAAATGATCGTCTAGCACGAAAGCGTATTTTGAAGTCAACATTATCTGAAGCGATCGCGCGATTCTCTCATCGGTTTCTTCGCGTTTCTCCGAATTTCTTGGAGTCAAGAGTCGATCGTGGAACAAATCAGGGTACCGCGGTTTGTTTATCACCCCACCATGATTCAATAACTCCCGCAATATCTCTGGATTTACTGAGAACAAGGCAAGATCTACGGCTGTTTCCTCACGCGCATTTCTTAGATTAGGATTGGCGCGCCGCTCGAGCAGCAGTTTTACATTGGTGGAATTTCCTCGAGCTACCGACTCCATAAGGGCAGTTGTCATGGTATAGCCAGTTGGCGTATCGACCGATACTCCAGCATCTAACAACGCACGAAGCTTCGCCGTGTCCTCTTTCTGAGCAGCCACGTGAATATCAGATACACCAGAGGGCATCAGAATGAGTGGCGCTGTCATATTTCCAACAGTGCACGCAGTCAGCCCGATAAGACCAGCGAGAGCAAGAGTAAAAAGCCTACATGAATCCGAACAGCGCATTCAGCGATTCCGTAAGCTCAACGCACTAGGCTGCGCGTTGAGACGACCTCGACTTTGTTCATTGGTATTCGAAGCTCGCGTCATGTGCCGGCGAAAGCTCAGTCTTCCGGCGGCAGGTCTTGGCCCGGGAACAGCTCTTCGTTGAAGCCGAATTTCGTCAGGTCGCGCACGCGCATGGGGTAGAGGATGCCGTCGAGGTGGTCCACTTCGTGCTGCACGACGCGGGCGTGGAAGCCTTCCACTTCGCGTTCAAAGGGCGTCCCTTTTTCATTAAATCCCCTGTAACGCAGTCTGCGCCAGCGCGGCACCCAGCCGCGCATGCCGGGAACCGACAGGCAGCCTTCCCAGCCCTCCTCCATCTCCTCGGAAAGAGGCGTGATCTCGGGATTGATGAGCACGGTGTCCGGCACCTCCTCCATGCCGGGATAGCGTGGATTCTCAGTGACCCCGAAGATCACCACGCGCAGGCCGACGCCGATCTGCGGCGCCGCCAGCCCCGCCCCGTTCAGGTGGGCCATGGTGTCGCGCATATCTGCCAGAAGTTGTTTCAGCTCTTCTGAATGGAAATCCTCAACGGGAGAGGCTTTTGCGAGAAGCCGAGGATCGCCCATGCGCAGGACGGGCCGGATCATTTTTCGCAGAGCTTCTCGATGATGCGACGCACCCGGCCCATCGATTCCTCGAGCACCTCTTCGATGCGGTCCAGCGCCACCGCGTGCTCGCTTTCGCCGCGTCCGGCGGCATAGTTGGCGACCACGGCGATCGCCGCGTACTCGAGGCCGATCTCGCGCGCGAGCGCCGCTTCCGGCATGCCGGTCATGCCGACGATGCCGGCACCGTCGCGCTCGAGCCGGTCGATCTCGGCCGCTGTCTCGAGGCGCGGGCCCTGCGTAGCGGCATACACGCCCTGCTCCGTGATGCGCTCGCCGCACGCCGTCGCCGCCTTGAGCAGCCGCGCGCGCAAGCTGCTGGAGTACGGCTCGGTGAAATCGATATGGTTGACCGGCGCGCCCGGACCCTCGAAGAAGGTGGACGGCCGGCCCCAGGTGTAGTCGATGATCTGGTGCGGCAGCACCAGCACGCCCGGCCAGAGATCCTTGCGGATGCCGCCGACCGAGGCGACCGAGATCACCGCCTCGGCGCCGGACTCCTTCAGAGCCCAGAGGTTGGCGCGGTAATTCACCTGGTGCGGGGGGATGGTGTGGCCGTAGCCGTGGCGCGCCAGGAATATCACTTCGCGCCCGCCGATTCGGCCGAAGGTGAGCGCGCCCGAAGGCTCCCCGTAAGGGGTGCGGACGACCTTGCGCTGCGTGACCTCCATGATGCCGAGCTTCGAAAGCCCGCTGCCGCCGATGATCGCCAGCATGTCTCAGTGTTCCCTCATGGCGCGGATTTCGGGCAGATTGCGCCAGTAACCTTTTGCGTCCATGCCGCAGCCGAACACGAAGCGGTCCGGGATCGCCAGCCCCACGAAATCCGCCGCCAGGGGTTTCTTCTTCTGCAAGGTCTTCTCGACCAGCACCGCGCAATGGACAGCCTGCGCGCCGAGCTCGAGAAGTCCTTCGCGGATCGCGTGCATGGTTTCGCCGTGGTCCAGGATGTCGTCGAGCACCAGCACCGCGCGGCCCTTCACCTGCTCGCGCGGCTTGACGCGCCATTCGACTCCGGCGCCGCGCGTCGCGGCGCCGTAGCGCGAGGCATGAATGTAGTCCAGATCGAGCGGGAAGCGCAGCCGCGGCAGAAGCTGGCCGGCGAACACGACCGCCCCGCCCATCACCACGAGCACCAGCGGGTAGGTCTTGGCGAGACGCGCCTCGATCTCGGATGCAATACGCTTGATCGCGGCCTGCACCTCCTCGGCGCTCGCCACCAGGTCCGAGTCCTCGAGGAAGCGCCAGGCTTTTTCGAGCTCGGGCATGCCCTGGAGTTTATCCGACAGCAACGCAACGTCACAAAATCGACGCAACCGCAAAAAAATCAGCGCGTCTTCAGGAAACGCGCGAAGTCCTGGCCGACCTCGGAATGGCGCAGGCCGAAGTCCACGGTGGCCTGCAGATAGCCGAGCTTGGAGCCGCAGTCGTAGCGCTTGCCGGGCAGGCGGACCGCAAGCACGCGCTCGTGCGACAGCAGCTTGGCGATCGCGTCGGTCAGCTGGATCTCGCCGCCCGTGCCGGGCGTCAGCTCGTTCAGCAGATCGAAGATGCGCGGCGTCAGCACGTAGCGGCCGATGACGGCGAGATTCGACGGCGCGTCGGCGGGTTTGGGCTTCTCCACGATGCTGCGGATGCGCGCAAGATCGCCCTGCATCTTGTCGATCGTCACGATGCCGTAGCTCTGCGTCTGGTCGCGCGGCACCTCCTCGACCCCGAGCA
>WNFI01111289.1_pt2 | contig 24882 bp, 17 predicted proteins | sample 5400471 | NCBI WGS metagenome assembly WNFI01 (sample SAMN13153348, study PRJNA577476) | soil metagenome | isolation source: 100 cm saprolite on Douglas fir-dominated hillslope | place: USA:California | collected 2013-09-17 | reverse complement strand
AGGCGGCATGCGTCGGATAACCAAGAATGGCCGCGCGCTCAGCGCGGAGCTGGGCGATGCGGATGACAGTCGATTGATTGTCGAAATCACCGCCGTGGCTGTTGCGCGCCTCGGATACTTTTTGAATGCGCTCGCGCAGAGCCCGATTTTCCAACGAGGCCAGGCTGGGCTGCCCCGTGGTATTGAGCAGGCGGATAACGTACTTGCCTTCCTGCTTTGAAGCTTTCGCCGCTACGACCGTAGCTGCGATTTCATTATCAGAGAGACCAGCAAGGTCGGCGCGGTTGTCGACAACGACCGCCGAGGCGTTGATTTCTTTCTGTACGTGTTGGCTGAACGCAGTTTGGAGCTTGGCCTGTTCGGCGTTGATGGTTTTCAGCTTGGTCTTTTCCGCTTCTGAAAGTTTGGCCCCGGCGCGCGTAAAATCGGAGTAGTAGCGCTCGAGCAGCCGTTTCGATTCAGGGTCGAGGCCGAGTTGATCTCGGTTGTCGTAAAGTGTTTGGATGCGGGTGAACAATGTGCCGTTGAGGCGAATCGCGTCAGCGTGACTGGAGAGCTTGGGCGCCATCTGACTCTCGATTTTATCGAGCGCTGGGTTGGTATCGGCTCCGACGAGATTCGAGAAGATTCGTTCGACGCGGGCCAGCAGCCGGCCCGAACGTTCGAGGGCGACGATGGTATTCTCAAGCGTCGGTTTTTCGGGATTGGTCGCAATGGCTTCGACCTCCTTCAGGCTCCCCGCCATGCCCTGCTCAAACGCAGGAGGGAAATCGTCTTCCTTGATTTTATCAAACGCGGGATATTGGAACTGAAGCGCGCTTTCGGTGAGCAACGGATTAGCGTTGTCCGCTTGGGCGGACAACGGACTGACAATGCCTTCGGCGAAAACCATGACTGCAAGGAGAGCGAACGGCCCAAGACAGAAACTAACGCGAGCGGGGAATTGCATGCACAGACGTAATTGGGCAGTGAAGCCGGAGGCGAGTGAGAAGGAGACGATTGATCCTGCTTCGACCGCTTAAGGAATTTCAGATCGAGCACCGTTCCCCGTTATACTGCATGGATGATTATTGGGTGAAACTCTTTGAAAGTAATATTCTAAAAGTATTCTCTTAGTTCATGCGCATCACCAGAAAAGGACAGGTCACGATCCCGAGAGAAATCCGAGAGGAGTTTGGCTTAAATCCGGGAACCGAGGTCACGATTGTGACGGAAAACGGCAAAGTCATTTTGCGCCGTGCGATGAATGTAAATCACTTGATTTCGAGTTGGTTCAAGACATCGATCGGTGCGGCTAAGTCGGGCGTGCGAACCGATGACGCTCTAAAACTTACTCGAAGCGAGTAGGAAAAACTTCGTTCTGTGCCTCTGTGGTTCAAAAATCGATTTCGCGAAATGCCGTCGCAGGGACGCGTCGGCCCACCTTGAGCCTGTAACTTTCCTCCTGCCACCGGGCACGGCCCTAGTGATTAGCAATAAATTGCCTCAGCTCCGGTGTTTGCGGGTTCGTGAAGAGTTGTTCCGGTGGACCGGATTCGTGGACTTTGCCTTGGTGCATGAAGACCAGCCGGTCGCAAACGTTGCGGGCGAAACGCATCTCATGCGTGACGATCAACATAGTCATCCCGTCGCGCGCCAAACTTTCCATCACTTGGAGAACTTCACCGACCAATTGAGGATCGAGTGCAGATGTGGGTTCGTCGAAAAGCATGACACGCGGTTCCATGGCGAGGGCTCGTGCGATGGCGACGCGCTGCTGTTGTCCGCCGGAGAGTTTGCCTGGATAAGTATCCGCTTTTTCCGCCAAACCAACCTGGACTAAACGCTCGCGGGCGATTTGTTGCGCTTCCATTTTGGCGATGCCTTTGACCACATGAGGCGCGAGCGCGATGTTTTCCAGCGCGGTAAGATGGGGGAAGAGATTGAAGCTCTGAAAGACCATTCCCACTTTTTTTCTCAACGGACGGAGATCCGGTTTCTGCAGATCGACCTCTTCGCCGTCGACTCGGATATGCCCGCCTTGAAAGGTCTCTAGCGCGTTGATGCAGCGCAAAAGCGTGCTTTTGCCTGAACCGCTTTTACCGATGAGAGCGATGACTTCACCTTCTTCCACATCGAGCGTGACGCCTTTGAGGACGTGAAGATCGCCGAAAAATTTTTCTACACCATGAAGGCTAACGAGTGGCATGGACTTTTTTCTCCAGGTAGCGGCTATAGCGTGAGAGGGGATAACACAGTGCAAAGTAGATCAACGCGACCAAGCCGTAGATGAGGAAAGGGCGATAAACCGTATTCGCCATGATCGTCCCGGCCTTGGTGACTTCTACAAATCCGATGATCGAGACAAGCGCGGTGCTTTTGATGAGTTGGACAAGAAATCCAACGGTGGACGGAATCGAAAGTTGCAATGCCTGCGGTAGGATCACGAAACGCATTTGCTGGAAAAAAGTCATGCCCAGTGTCGTAGATGCCTCCCATTGACCGCGTGGCAGCGCCGCCGCCGCTCCACGCCAGATTTCCGCTAGAAAGGCGCTCGCGTAGAGTGTAAGGACGACGGTCGCTGCCGAAAGGGGCTCGAGATTGATGCCGACCAATGTCAGGCCGAAGAAGCAGAGGAGAAGCTGCATGAGCAGGGGTGTACCTTGAAAAACTTCGATTATCGCGTGCGCGAGCCAGCGGAGCGCGCGATGTGAGGAAAGACGCATCAGGGTGAGAATAATCCCGCCGATTGCTCCGCCGAAAAACGCAATCAGCGTAAGTAAGAGCGTCCAGCGCGTGGCGAAGAGCAGATTTCGGAGAATGATCCAGAAAGTAAACTCGTCGGTCATGGTATGCGAAGACGCGGGAAAAATTTAAGCCGGAAGCCAGGGACCCAAGAGATGAGTTCAGAAAAAAGGGTTATTCCTGGTTTCATTGCTTCCTGCTTAATCATTTGTCTTGGATCAGCGGCGACCAAAGGTGATGGACGCCAGAGATCTGAGGGCTCGGCGGAACGCGATTGAGAGCGCCAAGTAAAGAGCTGTGGCGACGATGTAAACCTCGAAGCTGCGGAAATTTCTGGACTGAATGAAATTCGCCGAAAACGTGAGTTCCTCCGTTGAAATTTGAGAATCCACGGATGAGACGAGGATCACGATGATGAACTGACTCGTTAGCGCGGGATAGACTGCTTCTACGGCGGGAATCAAAATGACATGGCGGAAAACCTGTCCGCGAGTCATCCCGAGAGAAAGGCCGGCCTCAAATTGCCCACGGTGGATGGATTGGATTCCAGCGCGGATGATCTCTGCGGCGTAGGCGCTGAGATTGACGGTCATCGCGAGAATCGCGGCCTGGGTCTCACTGAGTTTAAGTCCAAGTGAGGAGAGACCGAAAAAAAGAAAGAAGAGCTGTACCAGAAAGGGTGTGTTGCGGATGACTTCGATATAAGCGGTGGCGAGCACACGAATCGCAGCGACTGACGAATCCTTCGCCAGGGCGCATACGATTCCGAACAAGAAGCCGAGTACCGATGAAACCAACGTGAGCTGAATCGTGAGCCAAAGACCCTTCAGCAAAACATCGCGATACAAAAAGACCTCTTGGAAATTAAAGGAGGAATTCATCGACTTAGGGGCATTTGGTTTTGGCTTTTCTCTGCTTCTTGGTTTTCGGCTTAAACTGTTTTTACCAATTCATACTAGAGGCCGACGGGAAGAGGTGCCCCGAACCATTGTTGCGAAAGCGCGTTCAGCTCACCGTTCATTTTTTCCGTTCGGATGATCTCGTTGATTTTTGCGAGCAAGCGTGGCTCGCCTTGATCGATACCAATACTGCAAGGTGAGTCCTTGATCAGAAACTTAAGCTCCGGTCGCTTGGGTGGATTCTGCTTCAGGATCGTTGCGGCAACGGCGCTACCGATTCCGACGAGTTCAACCTGACCTGACATGAAGGCTGCGATCGTGCTGTTATTATCATCGTAGCGCTTGATGGCGGTGGTCTTTGGCGCGGCCTGCGAAACCTGCAGATCTTCAAAGGTCCCCCGAGTGACGCCGATTGTGTGACCTGCGAGGTCCTCGAATTTTCCAACTGCGATATCCTCGGGAGCAAAGACGCCATTAAAATAGGGGGCATAGGCTTCGGAGAAATCGATCACCTTGGCGCGCTCGGGGCTTTTCCCGAGGTTCGAGATGATGACGTCGACCTTGTGGGTCTTGAGATAAAGGATGCGATTGGCGCTGGCGACGGGAACGAGTTCCAGTTTCACGCCAAACGTCTTGGCGAAAAGACGAGCGACATCGATATCATAGCCGATGGGATCGAGTGCCGTGTCAACCGAGCCGAAGGGCGGGAAGTCCTGCGGCACGGCGGCACGCAAGACGTTTCGGGAGTAAATCCGATCGAGGCCATCGGCGACGCACGGCGTGGGGACCGCGAAGAGAAACTCAATGAAAAAGCCCAGCGTGAAAAAAATATAACGAAGAACGAAGAAACGCATGGGCGAAGGCGGCGGAGGCCGGGCAGTGAAAGCAGACCCGATGCCATCAGAAGGCCGCCAAGGAGTGAACGACATATCGAACATGGAAAGGCCGAAAGTCGCTGACGAATCTCGCAAGAAAGTGGCCGTCGCGTCCCGGCGACGGCATTTCGCGATTTCAACGTTCGCCCGAGTTTCAATGCCGCCCCAGGGAGGCGACGGCCCCACACAGACACCTGTGAATAGTGGTTGCTATATCGTAAGAAAGAGGGGCGGCGAAGCGATATCGCATCGTGACTCTTATACGATGTGGTGAGTGCAGCACTGGCCTTGAATTCGTTCTACGTTGGCCCCATCTTGGCCGGCTCGTTTTATGGAATCGTTCGTCAATATCGCCGGCTATAAGTTTGCGCCCCTCGCGGAGCTGAAAGCATTACGCGAACGATTGGTAGGGCAGTGCAAAGAGTGGGGTCTAAAAGGAACAATTTTGCTGAGCACGGAGGGGATTAACTTGTTCGTTGCCGGCCGGGCGTCGGCAATCGATTTATTGGTGGCCGCATTGCGTGCCGTTCCGGGATTGGAAGAGTTGAAACCGAAGGTGAGCGAAAGCGCGGAGCAGCCATTTTCCCGGATGCTGGTGAAGATAAAGAAGGAAATCATCGCGTTCGGTATTCCCGGAATCTCGCCCGGGGAACGAACTTCGCCAAAACTGTCGGCCAAGACGTTGAAACAGTGGCTGGATGAAGGCCGGCCGGTGACGCTGCTCGATACGCGCAACGACTATGAAGTGAAGCTGGGAACCTTTAAGCGCGCCATGCCCCTCGGTATCGACCATTTCCGCGAATTCCCAGAGGCGGTTCGCAAGCTTCCGTCGGAAATGAAAGACCAGCCCATCGTCATGTTTTGCACGGGTGGAATTCGCTGCGAGAAAGCGGGACCGTTCATGGAACGTGAAGGCTTTAAGAACATCTTCCAACTGGACGGCGGAATTCTGAAGTACTTCGAGGAGTGCGGGAGCGCACACTACGACGGAGAGTGTTTCGTTTTCGATCAACGCGTGGGTGTGGATCCGAGCCTTCAGGAAACGGAAAGCGTGCAGTGTTTTGCGTGTCAGACGCCGCTTTCGGCGGACGATCAGAGTGACGCGCGCTACGTTTACGGGCAGTCGTGTCCATATTGTTTCAAGCGAACGGAAGAGCAGATGGGGGAGTTGCTGGCCATGCGACACGAGGCAATCGGTCGGGTGGTGGAACCTTTGCCGGGAAGCAAAGCCTACGATAACTACCGCCCGCTCAACATTCCTGCCGCTTACGAGGGGCGAAGCTTGCTGGATTTTCTTTGTGGTGTCTTGGGGCACTATCAACCGCGTGAGGCTTGGCAGCGCACCTGCGAGGAGCAGCGGCTTTTGGACGTCGATCGTCAGCCTGTTTCGGCGGACCAAATTTTGCGTGGAGGTGATCGTTACCTTCATCTGTATACATCGACGATCGAGCCCGATGTGAACGCCGATATTCAGTTGCTGCATGAAGATGAAGCGATCCTCGTGGTGAACAAGCCAGCACCTTTGCCCATTCATCCGGCGGGACGATTTAACCGAAACACGCTCCAGTTTATCCTCAACGCGGTGTACGAACCGCAGGCGCCGCGACCGGCACATCGGCTCGATGCCAACACGACAGGCGTCGTGGTCTTCGCCCGCACCAAGCGGTTTGCTGGCGTACTGCAACCGCAGTTTGCGCGCGGCGATGTGGAGAAGATTTATTTAGTGCGCGTCCAGGGGCATCCGGCGAAGGATGCATTCATGTGCAATGCGCCGATCAGCGCCGAACCGGGTGAACTTGGCGTGCGCGAAGTGGATGAAGTGGGGGGCTTGGCATCGCGGACTGAGTTTCGTGTTATTGAAAGAAGCGCGGATGGCACCAGTTTATTGGAAGCGAGACCGCTGACGGGTCGGACAAATCAGATCCGAATTCATCTTGCTCAGCTCGGCTATCCGGTCGTGGGTGATCCCGTGTATGGGGTCGAAAAAATCGAGGGCAATATTAACACGCAAACGTTGGCGGTCGGTGAACCTCCGTTGTGCCTGCACGCCTGGAAAATTGCTTTCACCCATCCGCTCAGCGGGGAGAGAGTCGCATATGAGGCGCCTCCGCCGCCTCATATGCGGGTGCCAGGTTGAAAGATGAAGGAGGAAGGGAAGAGCGGATGAAAAACGCTGCTTTGATGTGATATCATCTGTTTCGATGTGGATTAGCGAAGGCTTGCCGGAGGTAGGGCGCGACCGCCGGGAGCGCCGTCACGCGGAACACGCGATCTCAGTATTTGATTAGCGCATTCTGCTTACAGCAATTTGAACTTCTCAGTCGTGACAATCGTGACGGCGGGCTCAGCGATCCCGCCCTACCTTGGGCTGGCCGTTCATCGGATATTACGCACGTGAACGCCTCGCCCCACCTTCGGGAACGCTCTTTTAGCCTGCAACCTTCCTCCTGCCACCGGCCGTAGGCCGTCATTTTCGGGCTCCACTCATGGTGAGCCGTTTTGCTAGGTTTTCATAATTATAACCCATTGCCATAGGAGGGCAAAGGTCCCACCATCGACTCCCCTTTTTCCCTATGAGCCTTAATATCAGACCCGCCAGTGAATGTAAGTTCGATGAGATCTCGCTCGGTGAGATCATGCTCCGTCTAGATCCCGGTGAGGGCCGTGTCCGCACCGCGCGCGAATTCAAAGTGTGGGAGGGCGGCGGCGAATACAATGTCGCCCGTGGCCTCCGCAAGTGCTTCGGTCTGAAGACCGCTGTCTGCACTGCCTTCGTGGACAACGAAGTCGGGCACTTGGTCGAGGACTTCATCATGCAGGGTGGCGTCGCCACCGATTTCATCAAGTGGCGCGAGGACGACGGCATTGGCCGTACCGTGCGCAACGGTCTCAATTTCACGGAACGCGGTTTCGGTATTCGCGGCGCAGTTGGCGTGCCGGATCGCGGCAACACTGCCGCTGGCCAGCTCAAGCCGGGTGACTTCGATTGGGAACATATTTTTGGAAAACTCGGAGTTCGGTGGTTCCATACCGGCGGTATTTTCGCGGCGCTTTCCGAGACGACACCGGCGCTGACGATCGAAGCAGTCAAAGCGGCGAAGAAATATGGCACGGTTGTTTCGTACGACCTTAATTATCGTCCCTCGCTTTGGAAAACCATTGGCGGCCAGAGAAAGGCGCGCGAAGTGAATCGCGAAATCGCCAAGTACGTCGATGTGATGATCGGCAACGAAGAAGATTTCACCGCTTCACTCGGTTTCGAGGTCAAGGGCGTGGACAATAATATCAGCGCAATCGAGACTGATGCCTTCAAGCAGATGATCGAGACGGCGGTGAAGGAATTCCCGAATTTCAAGGTGGCTGCCACCACGTTGCGCCGCGTCATCACTGCGACAAAAAACGATTGGAGCGCGATTTGCTGGCACGACGGCAAGTTCTTCGAGAGCCGCAAATATCCGGAACTCGAAATCCTCGATCGCGTTGGCGGTGGCGACAGTTTCGCCTCAGGCCTGGCCTTTGGCTTCCTGGAATTCAATGACGCTCAAAAGGCGGTTGAGTATGGCGCGGCTCACGGTGCGCTCGCTTCGACGACGCCCGGCGACACGTCGATGGCGACTCGCAAGGAAGTCGAGAAACAGATTTCCGGCGGCGGCGCTCGCGTGGTGCGCTGAGCGATTGAATCGATCGAACGTTGAATGATGTTCGATTTTTTAACGCCGAGGTGATCGAGAGGTCACGGAGAGATGATCCTGTGAAAAATCTTTAGACGAAGCCGGCTCTTTTTGGGTCGGCTTTTTTGTTTCTGATTTGTAGTCGATGGTTCTGAGTAGCCCGGTGCTTAAGCCCGCGGCTCGGAGATTTACGGACACGAGCTGAAGCACCGCGCTACATCGATCACAGATGAGTTTGCAGATTGATTTCGGCGGACGCGAGGCCTTCGGAGGTGGTGCGGAGGGTGAGAGTCCCGGGTTTGCCCGTTTCGGTTTTAATGATGACGAGGGCGAGGCCATTGAAAGCCTTACGGGTGTGGGCTTGGAATGATTCGAGGCTGGTGGGATCGCCGTTGTCGATGCCGACGATTTTTCCGGGGCCGGTGAGTTCAAAATTTACTGAGTTGTGCGTGCGCGGGACAACATCGCCGGTGTTATCGGCGATTTTGACAGTGACGTAAGCGAGGTCTTGACCGTTGGCGTTGAGTTGCGGCCGGTCGGCTTCCAACAATAGCTTCGTGGCGGATCCGGTCGTGCGTGTTTTCGCCCGGGCCCACTCGTGTCCATTCTTGTAGGTGACGACGCTGAGTTCGCCAGGTGCGTAATTGACGTCGTCCCAACGAAAACGATACTCGAGCGGACCGCGGTGTTTGCGGCCGAGGGATTTTCCGTTGAGAAATAATTCGGCCTCGTCGCCCGACGAATAAACGTGAACCGGAGTGATTTGGCCGGCGCGCTCCGGCCAATTCCAATGAGGAAGGATGTGGGCCATCGGAAGATCGGGCCGCCAGCGCGCCTGGTAGAGGTAGAAGCGATCCTTGGGGAATCCGGCGAGGTCGACGATCCCGAAGTACGAGCTGCGTGATGGCACTTGGAGGCGACCGAGCCGAGCGAGTTCGGCGGCGGCGCGTTCCTTGTCTTCTGGTTTGGTGAAGTTGAGCAGGTTGGTGGAATCGGAATTGTATGGTGTGGGCTCACCGATATAGTCGAAGCCAGTCCAGACGAATTCGCCGAGTGCGCTCGGTGCCCGGTCAAGACCGCGGAACTCATCGTCCGGCGTGTTCGCCCATTCGGATGCGCTGAGATCATAGGAGCTGACCTGAAAGTTGATCCAGCCATCGAGTTTGTTGGCGGTCAGCGGAAAAAAATATTCGCCGCGCGTGCTGAGTGTGGATGCGGTTTCGCTGCCCATGACTGCAATCGCGGGATTCGCGTGGCGAAATGGACCGTAAGCATTGGGTTTGTAGTTGTAGCCCATGATATCGAGCGCGGTTTGGAAACCGGTATAACCGGCTTGTTCGCCATTAAAGGCGCTGGTGATCGGCCGCGTGCGATCTTCTTCGCGAACGATGCCCGCGAGATGTGCAGCCATTTTCCAGCCGTCGGCATGCCAATGTTCGATGACTTCGTTGCCGATGCTCCACATGACGACGCTCGGGTGATTGCGATCGCGGCGGATCAAGGCGCGCAGATCGCGTTCATGCCAATCGTCGAAGACGCGCGCATAATCGTTTGCGCGATAGAATGGTTCTGCGGCAGTTTTGTCCGCGTCTTTTTTACTGAGCCGCCAGCAGTCGAAGGCCTCGTCCATGACGAGCATGCCCATGCGATCGCAGAGTTCGAGCAGCTCCGGTGCGGGCGGGTTGTGGCTGGTGCGAATGGCATTGCAGCCCATTTTTTGGAGAATCTCGATTTGCCGCTCGAGTGCGCGTACGTTGACCGCGGTGCCGAGAGATCCCTGGTCGTGGTGGAGACACACGCCTTGAAGAAGAACGTGCTGACCGTTGAGCAACAAACCGCGATCTGGATCGATGACGATCGAACGAACACCGAAGGGTGTTTTGACGACGTCGACGGGTTTTCCCTTCTCGTCGATGGTGGTGACGGCGAGATAGCGCTGAGTGTGTGCGAGATCCCACAGTTTCGGATGTGGAATTTCGAGGGAAAGCGAACGCATGCCGTCGAGATCTTTGGCCGGGTCGATTTCGATATCTCTATGCTCCGAACTCGCTACGGGTTGTAAGCCGGGCTGCCCTGCGGAATCAATTTCGAAGATCTGCGTGCTAGCGGCGAGGCTGGCTTTGGCTGACGTGGTATTCTCCAGATACACATCGATGTTAATCGTGGCCGATTCCGGCGTAATTCGCGGGGTACTTACGAATACGCCCCAATGCGAAATGCGGACAGGAGGCGTTTTGACGAGCCAAACGTTGCGGTAGATGCCGCTGCCGGGATACCAACGCGAGGAGTCGTGCAGGTTTTCGAGACGGACAGTCAGGACGTTGTCGCCATCGAGCTTCACGTATGGTGTGAGATCGAGTTGAAATGAAGTATAGCCGTAGGGCCAGCCGCCGATGTAGTGACCGTTGAGCCAAACGTTCGAGAACGCCATGGCGCCGTCGATGTCGAGAGCGATCCGTCGGTTTGTATCCGTTGGGTCGAGACGAAAATGTTTACGGTACCAACCCACACCCTGCCACGGAAGCTTGCCCGTTTCGCCGGGAAGGTCCTGCGAGAAAGGGCCTTCAATGGCCCAATCGTGCGGGAGATTGAGAGAACGCCAGGTGGAATCGTCGAAGCTGGGCTGAACAAAGGAAATGGACGAGCCAGGGTCACCGCTTGGGCGAGTCGGTCGTGCGACGCCGACGTTAATGAGGTCCGTCCCCGTCGCCAGCAACCAAGGCTTCATCTTCAAGTAGCCCAGAGAATCACCAGCATCAGGCGAGTCACCGCGCAGGAAGCGCCAGTCGGAATCGAAATTGATGCGCTCGCGCAATTCCGCGCCACGGGCGAGTGAGAAGAAATTTGCGCTCAGGACAATGAGAGTGAAGGCGAGAGAAGAGCGAGAAATCGACATAGCGGTAGAAGGGACCGAAGTTTTAAAAATTCGGCTGCAGACTAGGGTAAACGAACACTTAAAAATGAAGTTGAACCAGAGAGACACGGAGAGCACAGAGGGAAAAATTCGGAGGAAACTGCCGAAAAAGATTTTACCTCCTAGGTGAAGCTCCGTGCCTTGTATTTCTATTAATAATTGTTTGGCTCCGTGTTCTCTGTGTCTCTGTGGTTCAAATCCTTTCGCTGAATCTAAGCTAAATGAGGACGTTTTCAGTTTTGGCATCAAAGAGGTGCGCATTATCCAAATCGAAAGAGACGGGAATTGTTTCACCCGCGGCGGGGCAGGCTTGGGGAGGGACGCGGGCAATGAAAGATGTCGCTCCCGTGTTGAGATAGAGAAACGTTTCGGCGCCCATGGGTTCAACGACCTCGACTTTAACTGCCGCGGTGGGCGATGTGCCGATCGCGACGAGCGGCGCGTAGTGCACATTTTCGGGGCGAACGCCGAGTACGACGGCTTGCTCCAAGTGACTCGCAGCCTTGTTGGCGAGTTCGGTTGAGAGTGTAACGCAAAGCGGAGGACTGGATGAATTGTCCTCGATGAATTGTACCTGAGTTCCCGCGCGGCGCAGCGAGCCCTTGAAGAAATTCATTGGTGGACTGCCGATAAAACCCGCGACGAAAAGATTGGTGGGGTGGTTGTAGAGTTCCAGAGGTTCGGCCACCTGCATGATATGGCCGTCCTTCATCACGCAAATGCGATCACCCATGGTCATGGCTTCGACCTGATCATGCGTCACGTACACCATCGTAGCACCAAGACGATGATGAAGGCGGGAAATCTCGGCGCGCGTGGAAACACGCATCTTGGCATCGAGATTGGACAGCGGTTCATCGAAGAGAAAAACCTTCGGTTTGCGCACGATTGCGCGGCCCACCGCGACACGCTGACGCTGTCCGCCCGAAAGAGCCTTGGGCTTGCGGTCTAAATACGGATCGAGGCCGAGCAGCGCCGACGCTTCGAGAACACGCTCGGCGATCTCGGCCTTTGGCATCTTCCGCAATTTTAGGCCGAAGGCCATGTTGTCGTACACGGACATGTGCGGGTAGAGTGCGTAGTTTTGAAAAACCATCGCGATATCGCGATCCTTCGGCAGGATGTCATTGACCACTTTTCCGTCGATTGAGACCGAGCCGTCCGAAATTTCTTCGAGACCGGCGATCATGCGTAGCGTGGTGGACTTGCCGCAACCGGAAGGGCCGACCAGCACCATGAATTCACCATGGCGAATCTCTAAATTTATTCCGTGAACGACTTTTATGCCGGGGCCGCTTTTTTCGGAATAAACCTTGGCGAGGTTTTCGATTACAACGGTGGCCATAGAGGGAGCGGGCTTAAGCGAGGTCGATCTGAAGTTCGCGCGTTGCCGCTTCGACGGAGATGATCGGACCAAGTGGATCATGCTTCAGCGTACCGCCTTGAAGTGCGGAAGGTTCAGCAAGCCCGACGAGTTGAAGCTGCCATGACCCATGAGGGGCGCTGTTGAAACGCGCGTTGATACGCAGTCCCTGACGCGTGACGGTCAGCGTGACGCTTTTGTCGCCTGCGAGGGTGGGAACGGACCGCGAGACGGTTTGGCCGTCGGCAAGTTCGAAAAGACGAAACGTCAGTCCGTCGGTGAAATCATAGTTGGGGCGGTCCTCGCATGCGCCGAACGGAAGAAGCGTGCCGGGACGAACGTAGAGCGGAAGACTCAGGTAATCATATCGCGAACAGTACCAGCGTCCGCCGATTTTCACTTCGCCGGTAAACGCGTGCGTCCAGCTTCCTTCCGGCAGATAGTAATCGACCGAGCCATCTTCGGTGAAAACGGGCGCGACCAACAAGGAATCGCCCAGCATGTATTGACGATCAAGGGCGTCACATCCCGGATCGTTGGGAAATTCGAGCAACATCGCGCGCATCACGGGAGTTCCGGCTTGGTGCGCGTCGAGTGCAAGGCCCCACAGGTAGGGCATGAGTCGGCATTTCAACTGCGTAAAGAAGCGAAGTACGTCGCAGGCTTCGTCATCGTAGACCCATGGTACGCGGTACGACGAACTGCCGTGGAGTCGACTGTGCGAAGAGAGCAGGCCGAAGGCGATCCAGCGCTTGTAGACCGATGCGGGAGCGGTTCCTTCGAAACCACCGATGTCGTGGCTCCAGAAGCCGAAACCGCAGAGCCCGAGCGATAGACCTCCGCGCAAACTTTCCGCCATCGACTCGAACGTCGACCAGCAATCTCCACCCCAATGCAGCGGGAAACGCTGACCAGACGCATGGGTGGAACGGGCGAAAACGACCGCATCACCTTCGCCTCGTACTTCCTCGAGCAGACGAAAGACCGTTTCGTTGTAGAGAATGGGATAGTGGTTATGCATCCGCACGGGATCCGATCCATCGTGGTACACGACATCGGTAGGAATGCGTTCTCCGAAGTCGGTTTTGAAACAATCAACGCCCATCGCAGTGAGTCGACGTAGATGATCGGCGAACCATGTACGAGCGGCGGGGTTGGTGAAGTCGACGATGCCCATCCCGGGCTGCCAGAGATCGGTTTGCCAAACATCGCCGTTGGTTTTCTTGAGCAGGAAACCTTGAGCGGCCGCTTCTTTGAAGAGACGCGAGCGCTGGCCGATGTACGGATTGATCCAAACACAAATCTTCAATCCGCGCTCGTGCAGACGACGAAGCATGCATTCGGGGTCGGGAAACACGCGAGTATCCCATTCGAAATTACACCAATCGAATTCCCGCATCCAGAAGCAATCGAAGTGGAAAACGTGTAGCGGAAGGTTTCGGGTCTTCATCCCATCGATGAAGCGCGTGATGGTGGCTTCATCGTAATTGGTGGTGAACGAAGTCGAGAGCCACAGACCGAAGGACCACGCAGGAGGCAAGGCGGGCCGGCCGGTGAGCGCGGTCAGCTTGCGGATAATGTCTTTGGGAGTCGGACCGTAGATGAGGAAATACTCCAACCGTTCTCCCGGGATGGAGAATTGCACACGGCTAACTTTCTCCGAGGCGACTTCGAATGAGACAGGCCCGGTCTCGTTGACCAAAACACCATAGCCGCGATTCGTGAGATAGAACGGGACCGACTTGTACGCTTGTTCGGAAGTAGTGCCTCCGTCCTTGTTGGTGCCTTCGACCACCTGGCCGTTTTTTACGAACGCGGTGAAGCGTTCGCCTAAGCCATAGACGCATTCGCCTACGCCCAGAGACAATTGCTCATGCACGAAATTGCCATGGCCCGGCCAGTGAATGTAGCCGATCCCGCGGCTGGAACTACGGGTGAGGACACGTTCGCCACCCTCATAGCTGATTTCCCACTTCTTACGGTCTATGCGCGCAGTGAGTTGACCGGTCCGAAACGTTGCGATGTCTGTGCCGGCCTTGCAGGTCACCGGAGCGGGTGAGGTCTGTGGCTCCAGATGGATATGAGGTCCGCGATCCGACGCGCCGGTGAAGTGTTCAATGCGAACACGGATTACATCAGGAAGTGGGGACGAAAACGTGATCGTGAGCAGAGGCCCCTGCCCAAGCTGGCGGTGACGTCGTAGGCCTCGGCCGCATGATGGACAGCTGCCCCCGGTTGGAGCAGCCATTGGCCGTCGGTAAACTTCATAGAGCCACAAGAAAGGGGTTAAGGGACAGGCACACGGGGCAGAGCGTCGATAAATGCGGAGATTTAGTGATAAATCAAATCTTTTTTATGAACGGGATTCGAGAAAATGGACAAATTGCGCGCGGACGATTCCGCGAAAATCAGGAGGCTATTCGTGTCCGTTAGACGATTCGATTTTGGCCGAGAACAGTGGAGTAGTAGTGAGCCGAGAGTTTCGGGGTACGCTTTTGTGTGGCGAAATCAACGTGGACGACGCCGAAGCGGCGGGCGTACCCGTCCTCCCATTCGTAGTTGTCCATGAAGGACCAGAGAAAATATCCCCGAACCGGCACGCCATCGGAAATAGCACGGTGCATTTCTCTCAGGTGCCCGCGTAGAAAATCGCGCCGGTGCAGATCGTTGACCTCGCCCTTAACGACCGGCTCGTCGTTATACCCGCATCCGTTCTCGGTGATGTAGATGTCGCCGATCTTGTACAGTTCGTGCGCAAAACGAGGTGCCCAGTACATGCTTTGAGGCATGAGGTTAAGCCATGGGCTGTCCGCCTGTGGGTAGTGCGCGGGAAGCGGCAAAGTCTCGGGTTTTCCATCGGCACCGGCGCGGACAAAGTAGCCCGTGTAGATATTCATTCCGAGAAAATCGGTGGGAAGACTGATCAATTTGAAATCATTGGTGCTGAACTTGGGCGCGTCTTTGCCACAACGCTCCAGGTAAGAGGCGGCATAACCGCCTCCATAAATCGCGCCAAGCAGATGGATGTTGCGATCGGCGAACCAGTCGCGTGCGGCAGCGATATCATGGGGTGTTTCGGTGACTGGTACGCTGACCTCGCTATTGTCCGTGAGTCCCACGCGAGCGCCAGGTCCGCCGTGCTCACGCACGGCACGCACTCCGTGTCCGTGACATAACAAGGCGTGATGATAGGTTTGATTTACCACGGCATGTGGCTCCCGACGGCCAGGGGCTTTGGTGCCCACTCCATAAGCCAGCTGGGTGAAGCACCGAATCTCGTTGAGCGTGATCCAATTTTTCACGCGATTCCCGAAAGCCTTTACGATCATGTCCGCGTAATGTGCGAAAGCGTCGACGGTGACTTGAGACGTCCATCCGCCCCGGTCTTCAAGCGCCTGAGGCAAGTCCCAGTGGAACATCGTTACCCACGGCGTGATCTCGTTTTCGGCCATGGCATCGAAAAGCCGATGATAAAAATCCACCCCTGCTTGATTGATCTCGCCATCACCCATCGGGTAAATGCGGGGCCACGCGATCGAGAGACGATAATGGCGCACGCCAAGATGGCGCATGAGTGCAAAGTCGTCCTTAAATTTGTGATAGTGGTCGCACGCGATATCGAGCGTCTCGCCATTATAGACTTTGCCGGGAATGCGACAGAACTTGTCCCACACGGACTCGCCCTTCCCGTCTTCAAATGCAGCCCCTTCGATTTGAGGAGCGGCTGTGGCAACGCCCCATACGAAATCGGACGGGAACGGACAAGAATAGGAAAGCATAGTGTATTACTCGGAATTAATTTATCGCTAAATTAGCCTGGATCAACTTTTTTAAATCAGCTTTCTTATCTGCAGTCCCCATGTGGTACCTCAAATCTATTTTCGGTGTTGTTGTATTATCATTTGTCTGTGCGTTCTCGTTTGCGAGAGAACCTGATCCACGGATTCGTATTAACTCGGTCGGCTTTTTGCCGGATGCCCCGAAGCAGGCTACGATTGCGACCGATGCGAAGACATTTCGCGTGGTGCGAGCCGATACGGGCGTTTCGGTGTTCGATGGTGCGCTGAGCGCAGAGTGCCAGACTGAGACCTCTGACACCGACGAGCGTGTGCGCACCGCGGACTTCAGCACGCTGCATACGCCCGGACGATATCGATTGGAAGTGCAGGGAGTAGGCGAGTCTTCCGTCTTTGTGGTATCAGCCAATGTGTGGAACGAGCCCTTTCAAATAGTCGCGCGTTCGCTCTATCTGTGGCGTTGTGGCACCGAGGTGCATACAACGTGGCAGGGGAAAACCTTTCAACATGCCGCGTGCCATTTGGAAGACGGCTGGCTCGACTTCGTGGGTGGAGGGCACGTTCAGCGCAAGTCCATCGGCGGCTGGCACGATGCGGGCGACTACAACAAATACATCGTGAACGCCGGCGTAACGCTCGGTTTGATGCTGAAAGCAGTTGAAGAGTTTCCCGATCGAATCGGATCCGCAGCGCTGAACTTACCCGAAAGCGGCAATGGGCTGCCTGATTTGCTCAATGAAGCGCGTTGGGAACTGGAGTGGATGCTGACCATGCAGGCTGACGATGGCCGCGTGTACCACAAGTTGACGGCCCGGAATTTTTCGTATTGGGGACCGGCCGACCGCGATTCAAGTCCGCGCTATTTTTGCCCGCCGGGAAGCACAGGCATTGCAGATTTTACGGCGACAATGGCGATGAGCGCGCGCAATTACCGGAAGTACGATGCGGCCTTTGCGGATCGTTGCTTGAATGCAGCTCGGCTTTCGTGGACCTGGCTCGTCGCACACCCACAGAACATGCCGCCCGAACAGTCCGCATTCTCCACCGGAGGTTATGGGGCACCGGACACGACGCACCGCCTGTGGGCCGCGGCGGAATTGTGGGCCACGACTCAAGAGGTATCCTTTCTGAAGGAATTCGAGCAGCGTGCGGTCGATTCTGAATTTAGTCTAATGGGTCCAAGTTGGGCGGACGTCCATGATTTGGCGTTAGCGACGTACTTGGAGACCTCGTCATCGCAACGAAATCCGGCACTCGTGAAACGCCTCACCGACAACTTGCTGATGCGCGCGGGGCAGATCGTGAAGACGGGGGAAGCGGAAGCTTACGGACGACCTCTTGGCGGCGCGAAAGAATCGTGGTTCTGGGGTGCCAACGGATCGGTTGCAGCCCAGACATTTCTGCTCCACTTGGCGGATCGGATCCGCCCTGACCCGAGCTATCGGGCAACCGCGCAGAACGCTCTCGGCTTCTTGTTCGGCCGGAATTTTCACGCGCGTTCCTATGTGACCGGCCTCGGTTACCGCCCGCCCGAACACCCCCACGACCGTCGGGGCGAGCCGGCGTGGCCAGGTTATTTAGTGGGAGGAGGGTGGCCTACTGGGAAAAGCTGGGTCGATGAGCGCGCTGATTTCCGACAGAACGAAATCGCGATCAACTGGAACGCCTCGTTGATTTATGCACTGGCGGCCTTTGTTGAGCCCGAGCCGACTGGGGCGAAGCATTAGCTTCGGCTGGTCAGGCCGTGTAAGGTGGGCCGGCGCGTACCTGCGACGGCGCACCTATGCTCTAAATGGTTAGATTGATTGGATAAAACTTGATAAAATGGCCTATTTTCAAGTTACAGCCGTTCGATTTTGATATCACGGTAATGGGCCAAAGCCGTGGTAGTATCGTCTGTTTTGGCTTAAATTTGTGGGAGCGCAGGCCGCTGGCCTGCTAGGATTAAAAGACAATGCAGGCCAGCGGCCTGCGCTCCCACAAATCTATTCCGCGGTGCTCACCAACGCTCATTCGTCCTCGGTCCTAAAGCCGCCGGATTTCTCAGAACTGAGGTATCAGTTTCGGCGTGGCCGACGGCGTGCCGACCGATGCGCGAAGAACCAATTCGGTGGGGAAAACCACGTTCGATTGTTTGATCTGGTTTTCTCCACCGTGCTTATGATGGATACGGTCCAGCAGAAGCTCCACGGCGCGCGACCCCATGGCCCGAAGCGGCTGGCGGACGGTCGTGAGCTGAGGCACAGCAATGCGTGCAGCGAGAGTGTCGTCGAAGCCCACCAGTGAAACGTGTTCGGGAACCTTGATCCCTGCTTCGGCTAGGACTTCGAGACAAGCGAGACCGACGCCGTCGTTGACGGTGAAAATGGCGTCCGGCAAGAGGCGGCCGATATTGGTTTTGAGCCAATTTCTTACGATCGGTCGCGCCGGAATTTGACTGAAGCCTGTTTCAATCAGCAAAGTGGGATCGAAAGGAATGCGCGCGGAGGAAAGAGCCTTTCTGTAACCGCGGATACGGCGTTGCGCGCCAAGAGCGGTTTGATCGCCGCACATGTGCACGATGCGACGATGTCCTTGTGAAATCAGGTGCTGGACGATTTGAAACGCGCCCGTTTCTTCATCGCTCTCTAGATTCACCACGTTCGGAAGCGGGTTATCGGAATGGAGTGCGACGAACGGCGTGTGTTCGGGCAAAGCAGATGACAGTTCGGACGGAATACGTGGAGCGATGAGGATTACGCCGTCGACACGGCCGTCACAAAATCCTGCGAGCCGGTAAAGATCGCGCTGCCAGTCGTGCAACGCCAGCACGGTCGTGTTCTGATTACTGACGGCGGCGCTTTCGATAACGCCATTGAATATTTCAAGGAAATACTGGTTGAGTTCGCCCTGCGCGCCGCCGTCGATCACAATCGAGACGCCTATCGTATTCATGCGCTGGTGGACGAGTGCACGAGCGGCAGCATTCGGCCGGTAACGCAGTTTGCCAGCGGCTTCGATAATGCGCTCCCGAGTGGACGGCGAAATTCGAGAGGATGTGCGAGCGCCGTTCAATACAGCCGAAGCAGCCATGGCTGAAACGCCTGCGGCCCGGCCCACATCAGCGAGGGTAGCGGCGCGAGACGGCTTCTTGTGAGTAGAACGTGCCATGAAGTGGCGGAGGAGATGCGATGCCGTTTGGGTTTACAACGGAGAAATATGACAGGGAATCATCCAGGAAGACAGGGATTTCGGGGTCTCGTTAGAAGGGGTTCAGGGTATGAAACCGTAGCGCCGTTTCTGCTCCGGTGTGAGCTCGGCGATTTTTTCGGCCATCTTATGTTCCATCAGTGCCGGGAACGCCGGATAATCGGCTATGTCGCGCGGGATGAGAAAGAGATGCAATTCGCACATCTCATCGTGGGTTCCAGGACCGAAGTGCACGGGCTTGGGCGGCGACGCTGGGTTGCGTGGGTTTGCCTCGCTGTTATCGTAAACCCAGCGAGTGCGCACTTTTGTTCCGCGCGGCAAGTACACGGGCTGGTGGTAACTGTAGCGATCCTGCCAGCGGAAATCCCAGCGCGTGAGCGTGAGCAATTCGCAAGTCGTCCCGTCAGGCAATGTAGCGGTGGCCGTGACTTCGCGTCCCAACAAATGCATGTGAGGAGAAATCGACAGAAGAAAACAGTCGGCGGGCACTTCGAGTTCGTCGCTTAGCGTGTAGTCCGCCACGCCCGCCGGGATATCAATATTAAACGAACCCAGGCGCATCCACTCGACGGTGCGTTTGATGGGTTCGCGCACGAAATAGATGCCCACTTCGGTTTGATCGGTTTCCTCTTTTCCCGATGGATGATAATGAACTTGGAGAACCAAGTCGCCGCCGAGTGACATCGCTTCGGCGATTCCCGGAGGCAGCCGTTGCGCGCGCGTGCCCGGCACATGGCCGCCAAGATATCCGTCAGGGTTGAAGCCCGGATTGCCGAATGCGGCGTATCCTACACCGCCTGCGGCTCGCTCGAGCCTTCTTGCTTCACCGCTGGTATCGATCCACACGTGCGCGTGATGAAGTGCGCGGCGATTCCCAGGATGAACTTCGATGGCCGCTACGCCCAGGAGATTGGAATCGGGAAGGCGTGACCGTTCGAGGACATCGGCTGGAATTTTCTCAGGCGGCAACGGAATCACGAAGGCTTGGTAGACATCGTCAGGACCCGCTGGCACGGTGAAGGCTCTTGGCATTTTCACGATGACGTCGGGTGGACCGAGGTCCCATGTTTCCGAGGGAGCAGGCGGTGCGGTAGGTGCTTTTGAAGTGTCGCCGATCGGAGCGCCCGCGGCGGCCCATGCAGACAGCACCGCGATTTCAGCACTCGTCAATCCACGCTCGTGATCGAATGTGCCCAGTGCTGTGGCGGGAAGCCAGGGCGGCATGACACGGTTTTTAGTGAATTTTGCGATCGATTGCGCTCGCTTGATTGCGTCCGTGGCCGTGAGCAATGAAAACGGCGCGACGCTACCGGGGCGATGGCACTCGACACAGTTTTGGTAGAGAATCGGGGCGACGCTGCCTGCCCATGTTGGAGCGGTATTATCCGCGCCTCGGATGAGGGAGAGTGCCACCATCGCGAGCCCTCCGCCGATTATCGTTGTCCATTTCATCGATTGAAAATCATCGAAGCAGACCACGGACCTGATCGAGAACTAGCTTTTCATCCCGAGACTACGGCGAACCATTTCTTTATAGAACGGCGGAAATGACGCAGCCTGGTACATCACGAACTGACGATCGTCCTTGGTGACGATGGTAAATTTGAAGACACGCACCGTGTTATCGATGTACATGATCCACTTTACATAAGGATCATCGACAGTAACGAATTTGGAAACACCCTTCCAATCGTGTGCGGCGTCCAATTCGGGTTTGTTGTCTTCGACCAACAACTTAGATTGCGGATCGGTTACGTCTTCCACTTTCACACTCTTGACCTCGCGTTCTTTTTTCTCTCGGAACTTGAAAGCGAAGATCAAATTTTTTGTAGCAGGGTTTGCAAAAAAACCCGCCGAGTTGATTTCGATTTCATCGTTTTTCGCCGCAGGAGGCACGCCGTTGACGAAATCCATCTCGAGGGTTTGCCCGTCGGCGAGGTGAAATTTCCCAGTCATGACTTGTTCGGTCGCACAGCCTGCGATGAACAGAATTAGGGTGGTGGAGACGACAAGATAAAGACGAGATAGCATGGGTGGGGTTTGGGGAATGCGCATCATGCACGCAATCGTTAGAAGAACAAGGCCGCGTGGCGGAACCACGCGGCCTTGGGCCAACACATAGACGTTTAGCTCGGAATTAGAAGCTGATACCGGTGGTGAGTTTCATCGAAAAACCGGTCCCATAGACGTATCCGTACTTTTTCTGATCATCGAGAATGTTGTTCAGATTGAGCGCGACGCGCAGATTATACTTGTTGCTGAGCTTTGTGTTATAATCGACCAGCGCGTTAAACACCCACTGCGGCTTAGTCCACATTTGGACGAGAACAGGTGTGCCGGCGGGGTTCGTTACGGTGATCGTTGTGCCATCCGTGTTAAACCCGGAGTACCATTGGCGTGGGCCCGACCAGGTTCCACCGAAACCGACTCCCAAACCCTTTAGCCGCTCAATATCGTCGAAACGATAGTGGGACCAGAAAGCGAATTGATCTTTGGGACTGTCGTCCTCGGATTGGCCGTATTCGGCGATCTGAACGTGGTTAGTCGAGCTGTTCGTGGGATCGGTGTAAGCGCTAGCCGCCGAACCACCATTGAGCGTTCCCCAGCCGTATTGCGGGTAGTACCATTGGGCGAAAGGAAAGTACGGTGCATTCACATACTGGTAGTAGGGCGAGGTGATTTTGCGATTAACGCGGGCGTATGTGACGATCAATTGAAGGTTATCCGTTGGTGTGAAGACGATTTGAGTATCCCATCCCTTGGATTGATCGTTGATCGGAACATAAGCGCCATTCCAGTTTGGAGTATTTTGAACTCCCGTGGTGCCGTCGCCGTATTTCAGGACTTGGCCGTTGTTGAACCCGTAGAACTGCCCTGGCCAATTGTTATTGGACTGCTCTTTGCTTGCCCAAGTGAAGACGCCGTTGGCGAAGTTGAATTGAGCCGGATCATTCAGATTGACCAAGGGGAAGTAGAGGTTGCTCTTATCACCGGCTACACCCGTGTGACTAGCTGCGGTAGAATCCAGACCCCACCAGTTGTTGGGCGAATTGTCGCCTCCCGCCGTCCAATTTGCATTGTTGGAATCGGGATAATATTTGTTCGAAGCGCTCGCAGGCGTTTTAGCCATCGCATCAAGAGCGCCCCAATAGCCCGACGGGAAAATTTTCTTCGCTTCGGCCAAGCCGGCTTGAACGCCACCGGCGTAGTTCTGCATGGCATACCAGATACCTTCAGGCCCCATCCACTGCCAAACGGTTGCCTGCGGTGCTCCTGCGACGAGCGGATTGGAAGCAGACTTGTAAGGCGCGGGAGCCCACCAGATGTAACGAGGGGTATTTTTGCGCTCGATTTGATATGCGCTGACTGTGCCGGAAATCCGGCCACCCCATAGATCGAACTTTACGCCGACTTCCTTATTATTCGCCGTGGTTGGCTTTGCCTGACCATTTCCGTCGAGCTGATTGTAATTGGGAATCAGTCCGGTGGAATAAAGACCGAAAACGGAGAGATGTTTTGTGACAGCGTAGCTAAGTCCAACTTGCGGGCTCCACGCCGTGGGAGCTTTGGACTGACTGGCTGAGCGGTCAGTGAGGGTATATACTCCCTGGTCGTGGGCATATATGTCGCCGCGTGCATCATCGCGATCCCAGCGAACGCCGCCGATGACCGTGACGCGATCGCTCCAGAATTTCCCCTGATAAGCGGTGTAGTAACCGAGATCCCAGTTCCAAGAGTGGGTTTGGTCTTCCTTAATCATCGCGGGGTCGGGACGTCCGTCCCCTTGGATTCCATAACGAAACGGCCCCAAGTCATTTGGATTCTTGAAACTATAGGACTGGGTGACGTCGTAATTGTGATTTTTGTAAGTCCGTGGAGGAGCCCAGTTGATCTGATTGGTCGTTGCGTATTGGTACTGCACGCCGGTGAGCAGACTGTGTTTGCCCCAAAAACCTAGATCTTTTTGATAGTTAGCCTCCGCACGGTACTGTATCCGGTTTTCGAATTCATCCGATTTTTGCCAGTAGTAACGAACGACTGTTTTATCCGTGGGGATTGGAAGGGGCGCTGCCGTTAGAGACTGCAGAAAGAGATTGCCAATGGAAATCGTTGGTACTGTGCCGTAGAGCTTGTTGCCGAGAAAATTCCCGCTGGAGTCAAAGTGCAAGGGGTTCGAGGAATCGAACTGGTTGGTGACCAGATTGGTCGACGGAATCGAAAGCGCTTTATTTTCGACGTGACTGTAGTCAGCGCCTGCTTGGATAAAAAAGTCCGGGGTAATTTTTTGAGTGATTTTTATGACGCTGTTGCTCGAAGGCGTTTCCAGAAACGGATCGGGGCCAGACCAACGGAACGTACGGCTGTTGACTTGGCCGCCGGTTATGAAGGTACCACCGCGCGCTACGGCGCCGGAAACGCCGCCGTTCGAAACATTATCGCGGATGCCTTGAAAACCGTTGCCGTTTTGGCGTTGGTGACCGAATTCATTATCGATCAGAATTTCCGTATTCGTAGTCGGGTGAAATATCAGTACGGGCGAGATAAAAAACTGGTTGTTGTGATACCACTGCGTGTAATCGCCGTTTTGCTGCCAAGCGGCGGTCACGCGATAAGCGGGCTGCCAGGACGAGGTTCCCAGCGGACCGGTCACGTCGATTTCAGAGCGCAAATAACCCTGCGTCCCTACGCCGAAACCTGCGTAAGCGTGATCGGTGGTCTGAGGGCGTTTCGGTTCATAATTGATAACACCACCGAAGGAACCAACTCCGTACAACAGCGCCTCGGGGCCACGAACGACTTCGACGCGATCAATGTTGATCCAATCAGAAGCGAACTGACGGCGGAATCCGTCACGGAGCGTTTGATCGACAACGAAACCGCGGAGCTTGAACGTCGATTGATTGTTGTTTGCGGTGGCCGACTGCGGCGAGTTTGCGCCGGATGAACCGGGTTGTTTGTCGAGTCCCTGTTGGGGATCCATCAGCGCGTCGTTCTGAGACGTGAGCAGGATGCCGCTGGAATATTGCAGCGCTTGTCGAAGATTGGTCGCACCGACGTCGCGCATAAAATCATTGGTGATAACTTCGATCGGTAGAGGCGCGTCTTTGATGGCAGTGTTCAGGCGCGTGCCGGACGTGGCGTTGGTCGCTTTGTACCCCTTGTCCTTCGATGTATCTACCGTGAAAGGAGAAAGAACCATGGGTTCTTCATGCTTCGGTTCCGTAGCCGGTTCGGCGCTGGTGGTCGAGTTGGTCGCGGGGGTGATTTGCGCCGCGGTTCTGACGGGACCGAAGGCGAGTGCGCAGGGGAGCGCCCATAGGCAGGTTGAGAGAGTAATTCTCTTCATAATTTAGGGTAGCGTTGGGTGGTTGTGGTGTGCAGCTATCGCGACCGGATTCGCGATACGAGAGTGGCCGGTCGACCGCTCCAGAAAGCGGTCGACCGGGTGG
>WNFI01069576.1_pt1 | contig 24887 bp, 18 predicted proteins | sample 5400471 | NCBI WGS metagenome assembly WNFI01 (sample SAMN13153348, study PRJNA577476) | soil metagenome | isolation source: 100 cm saprolite on Douglas fir-dominated hillslope | place: USA:California | collected 2013-09-17 | reverse complement strand
GCGCTCGTGCTTCTCGAGGACAGCCCCGAGCCGATGCTGGTTGTCGACGCGGAGACGCTTGCGTTCCTCGAAGTGAATCAAGCCGCAATCGACAAATACGGCTACAGCCGGGATGAGTTTCGCGAGAAGCGGTTGACGGATATCGTCCCACGGGAAGATCGCGAGCACGTCACCGACGCCATCCGGAAGGATCGTGTCGATTCGCCCGGCTTTGTTGAAATTCGGCACACTCTCGGCAACGGTCAAACGGTGGAAGTGGATATGCTGCTGCATCGCATCCGCTACCGCGACCGGCAGGCGGCCCTGATCGTTCCGCAAGACGGCACGCGGCGCAGGCACCTCGAAGACCAACTGCGGCAGGCGCAGAAAATGGAAGCGGTGGGTATGCTGGCGGGCGGTATCGCCCACGACTTCAATAACCTGCTGACCATCATTAATGGTTACAGCCAGATGTTGCTGGGCAATCTCCCCGAGGACGACGAAAACCGCAGTTCGGTCGAGCAAATCATGAAGGCGGGCGAGAGAGCGGCCGAACTGACGCGGCAATTGCTGACGTTCAGCCGCCGGCAGGTCGTGCGGCCGAAGGCTCTCGACCTGAACGCGATCGTCGCCGGCACCGCCGTGATGCTGCGCAGACTCATTGGAGAACACATCGAGCTGCGCATCGTGGCCGGGCCGGACCTGGGCAAAGTGCATGCGGATCCGGGACAGCTCGAACAGGTGATTCTGAATCTGGCGGTGAATTCACGCGATGCCATGCAGGGCGGTGGAACGTTGATCCTGGAGACGCAAAACGTAGAGCTGGATGAGGAGTATGCGGCTTGGCGCAAAACATTGAAAGCGGGACGGTATGTGATGTTCGCCGTTACCGATTCCGGCAGCGGCATGGATGCGCAAACGCGGTCACATTTGTTTGAGCCTTTTTTTACCACCAAGGCGCAGGGCCACGGGACCGGGCTTGGACTCTCAACGGTGTTCGGGATCGTAAAGCAGAGCGGCGGCGATATCGCGGTTTACAGCGAACCCGGGCAAGGAACATGCGTCAAGATTTATTTTCCAGCGGTCAACGAAGTGGTGACCGAAGACGCGGCCGAGAACCGGCAGTCGAAGGCCCTGGCGGGCACGGAAAGCATCTTGATCGTGGAAGACGAAGAGGCCGTACGCAAGCTGGTGCGCCGCACGCTGGAGAAACAGGGCTACGACTTGCTGGTGGCAGCGAGCGGAATCGAAGCGCTCGAATTGCTTCGCCAGCACAAGGGGCGCATTCATCTTTTGATTACGGACGTCATCATGCCGCAGATGGGCGGCCGTCAGCTGGCGGAAAAATTGAAAGCGGCACGGCCGGAAATCCAGATACTGTACATCTCCGGCTATACCGAAAGCTCGATCGTGCGCGGCGGCAGTCTGGGCAAGGACGAGGCCTTCCTGCAGAAGCCTTTTACGCCTCTGGCGCTAGCGCGGTGCGTGCGCGAGATGCTCGACCGGGCGGGCGGAGCCCCCGGGTCCTCCAAAGCCGAGCGCTGCAATACGTAAACGGGCCGGGGCAAACTAGCTTCTTCGCCGTTGCAGATTCCCTCATTCTAAAAAAGGCTCGCGCGCGGGATAGATTGCGCTGATCGGCTGGCTGGAACTGCTGGAGACCGCATGCGAGCGAGTTCCGATTGGACCGTCCACAACATGCGAGGGAATGAACGCGGATAAGACCAAATTAAAGTCTTCATCAGCATTCATCGTTGTGAAATCCGCTGCCGGCGCTGCCAGGTCAGCCCTTAATATTCCAGCGACAGACTGAACTGAATCTGCCGCGCGTTCAAAGTTTCGACGAGGCCGCCGTAGGTCGGCAGCTTCGCGGTACCGGCGGCGTAGAACGGGCTGACGCGGAGTGGATTGGTGTGATTGGCGAGATTGAAGACATCGGCCGCCAGTTCCAGCGCGGCGCGGCGGGGCTGAACCACCCACCACACCTTCATTAGGCGGAGATCCATGGACGCGGCGCCCCCCTGCGTAAAGGGGTTGCGCGGAAGATCGAATGGGCGGGCGGTGATGGGATAAGCACCGGTACGGAAGGGGTCGGTCGTGTCCAGAGCATTCAGCGGGCGGCCGCTGCCGATTGAAAAAATCGGCGCGATGTGGAAATCTTCGAGGGTCTCGCGCAGCCACGCGGGCGTGCTTTGCATTTCTTCCGCGGGCACTTCAAACAAGCCGCTGGCCACCACGCGCTGGGCCTGATGCTGGCGCGAGTGCGCCCAATCACGCCGCGGATCGGCGGGATTGGACGGCTGCTCATCGAAATCCGATCCGTCGTCCCAGGCGCTGCCGACGTTGTAGGCGATAAGATACGTCCATTCTTTGCTCATGCGACGGTGCAGCGTGACAGCGGCGCCCTGATAGGAAGAGCGCGCCGTCATCTCAAGCTGATAGAGCGGAGGCAGACTCAAATCGATATTGCGCACGCGCGGCAAGTGAAAGCCGCGCACGTAGGCGTATTCGACGCTGAGCGTGGTATCCGTGTTGAGACTGCGTTCGGCGCCGGCGGTGAACTTGCGGCTGTAGGTGGTGGCGAAGTTTGAGTCGGGGCGATAGAGAGACGGTGCCAGGCCTGGGAGCGGCGCATCCAAGCTTCCGCCGAGGCCCAACTGAAGCGCGCGCACGGCCGCGGCGCCCGTGGCATACTGCTCGAATCCACGCATCCCATCCTTTTGCAACGCGTCGTTGAGAAAGGCGAGCGGGTGGCGGTCGTAGAAAAGTCCAAAACCGGCGCGCACTACGAACGATGCCCCACGCGGCCGCCAGGCGACGCCCAGGCGCGGAGAAATATTGTGCGTGGGACTCGAGAATGGCTTCGGGAGCCGCTCGGCTTCGTAGCGCGCGCCGGCCTCGACCGTCAGCCCGGTAACCGGCTGCCAGCGATCCTCGATCCACGCGCCGAGAGGGGTTGCGTTCATCCGGGTGCGCGGATTTCCAAATGCCTGAATGAAGACATCGGGCATTGCACCCGAGAAATCGGCCAGAGTCGGGAAAATGAAGATTCCGGCATACCGATTGGCCAGATCGGCATTCAGGCGAACGTAGTTCAGGGACGCGCCAAAGCCGAACTGATGGCGGCCGCGAACGGCGTTCACCGAGTCGACGAGCTCATAGTGATCCTCGACGCGGCTCGCATCGAGCGCATACGGCTGGCCCAGGCTGAGCACGCCGGGGATTTCGAGCAACGCGCCGCGGGCATTGGGCGAGAGGTCGACAGTCCTCGCGGCCACTTGCAGGCGAAGATCGTTGACGAGAGTCGGCGAGGGCACGGCCATCCAGCCGGCGACGAAGGATTGATCCTGCGTGAGGCTGGAACCGCGCGCGGAGCGGTCGGTGAAATTATCCAGACTTTGCACGTCGTGGGAAACGCGGCCGCGAGAAAACGCGTAGCGCGCCGAAAGCGAGTGCTCGTCGTTCAACTGATGGTTCAGCTTGAAAGAGAATTCCGTGGAGGACGCGGTGGTTGGGAAGAGGCCTTCGATCACGGAGTGAACGGCCGCATGCGCAAAGAGCGGGTCCGCGAGGGCGCGGTTAATGACAGTGGCGGAATGCGTGGGATCTTCGGAGAACTCTTCGCCCGATTCCCATTCCTGTTCGAACGCCGTGGCAAAAAATGTACGATTGCGCTTGATCGGGCCAAGCAGCGACGCACCCGGCTGATAGCGGCGGAAACGCGGCTTGCCTAGCGATTCCACGTCGGCATCGCGCGCGTTGGTGAATTCGTTTTGCGTGAAGTAGGTCGCGTCGCCGTGCCAGATATTGGTGCCGGAGTGCGTCACCACGTTGACGTTTCCGCCGGCGGCGCCGCCGGAATCGGCCGAGATGGAAGTTCCGGAGACGCGAAACTCCTGCACCATTTCGAGTCCGATGGAGACGCGGTTGGCGCCGGTGGTTTCATCGCGATTATCGACGCCATCGATCGAAAGACTGTTGTTGCGGCCGCGCATGCCACCGAATGTGAATCCACTGTCCGCTGCGGTGCTGCGGACGCCGGCCGCAGCGCGCTGCGTGTTCGAGCCGCTGGACGCCGCGACGCCGGGCGCGACCAGAACAAAGTTCAGATAATTGCGATTCTGCGCGGGCGCTTCCTCGATGCGCTCATTGCCTAGCGCCATGCTCGACGTGGTAGCCGCGGTCTCGAGCGCTTCGGGCTGATCGGTGACTTCGAGACGCTCGGTCACCTGCGCGGGTCTCATTTCGAGCTGCCGCACCACGGTCTGGCCCAGCGAGACGGGGAAGGCTTGTACGCGCACGGTGGCGAAACCTTCTTTCTCGAGGCGCAGCGTGTAGCTGGCGACGGCCAGGCCAGAAAAGCGAGCTTGTCCGGACTCGTCTGTGTCCGCGGCGCGGATTGCGCCCGTATCGGCGTTGATCGCGGTGATGCGAACGCCGATGATGACGGATCCGCTGGAATCGACGACGGTGACTTGCATGGCGCCAGTGGCGCGCATGGGCTGGCCGTACGCGCAGGCCGAAAGAAGGCAGCAGGCGATAGCCAGGAGCCGCTTCATTCGGTGGCCACCGGACCTTCGCTGCGCGACAGTTCCATCAGAATCTTTTCGCGGCGCTCGACGGCCGTGGTCACGGCGGATTCCATGGCAATCCAATAGACCACCGCGCCGAGGATGGCCGCGAAGCCGAGGATTACGACAAAAATAAGCTGGCTGCCGAACACGTACTGCGCCCAAAACGCGAGAAACACGGGCAGCAGCGCGATGGGGTAAAAAAGAAAAATCAATGCCTGCATGCGGCTGGCAGCGCCGCCCTGCGAAACGCGCTCCGGGTTCATGGCGCGAGGGAAATGCACCGAAGCCATGTTGCCGATGGCTAGCAGATAGACGCCGACGATTGCGGTGACGATGAACGCTTCGGCCAGCTTTCCGGGCGCGATGGCTATGCGGAGCACCAGAGACGCGAGTGTGACGGCGAGCATCTCGACCAGGATGAATAGTACCGCGGCAATGTTTTTTCCGGCGAGCGCCTGGGCGATGGACACCGGAACGGAGAAATAGACCTGCGCGGCCGAGCGGTCGAAGCCGAAAGTGTTGAGGTATGAAACCTGGCCGAGCAAAGTTAGCGCGTAGACGCTGACAATGGTCAGGTAATGATCCGACACCATGGTGCTGCCGTGACCGCGGCCGCCGCTGAAGGTGATTGGCAGCCAGACCAGTAGCCCGAACGAGAATCCCATTATGAAAACCATGCGGAAGCGCGGCGTCCGGCTGAGGGCGCGGAGTTCCTTTTCCACGATCGCCGCCATGGGGTCCGGCAGAAACAGCGCAGGCAGGCGGTAGAAGACTTCCAAGCGCGAACGCGCGCGCGGGTTCAAGCCCGACGTGGGACTGGCGGTCGATTGCGCGTCGTAGCGCAGATTGCGCTCGAACTGCGTGCGGCCAAACGCCAGCGCCGCCACCGTCCACCAGATCAGGATGAGGCTCGAGTAGAAAATCTCCTGGCCGAGCGCGATGCGCGATAAAGCAGTCCAGGGCCAGAATCCGCCGGGCGCTTTTGTGAAAAGATGGCGAAAGGCTCCGGTGCTGCGGCTGGAGACGTAGATCTGCGGAAGCGCGGCGGCCATGACCAAAACCAGCATCAGAACTTCGCGCACGCGCTTGTGGGTGAGCAGGCGCTCGAGCAAGTTGCGCAGACCGGCGGAGAGCAGCAGATTCAAAAGAACGAACGCGAGAAACGGCGCGATGATGCGCGGCGCGGCGGCCACGCCGCCAAAAATGGGATTGCGCAACAAGCCAATCATGCTGCCCGCGAGCACCAGCAGCATCTCGGCGCACGTGGTCAGGCGGAGCAATACCTCGATCACGAACAATTGTTGATGCGGAACCGGGTAGATCAGCAGCTTTTTCAAATCGAGAGAAGCGCCCAGGCTGGCAGAAACAATGGGCGCGAGCTGCCAGTAGAGGAAGACCAGCATCAAGCCGGTGGGTAGGCCGGTGCGGATGAGATCAAGGGCTTCGGCGGACGCCGTGAACTGTTCAGAGAGATAAGCCAGAACGGTCCAGAAGCCGTACCAGACGAGCGCCGTGAGGATGGAAATGACGGCGCTGCGCCGGCGCGAATCCAGCCGGAAGCTGCGCATGCTGAGCCACTGCGCGCGCAGAATCGCGGCGATCACAGCCAGTCCAGCCTTTCGAAAGCGCGTTCGGCGCCCACGACGCGCACGAAAACATCCTCCAGCGTTTCCGAAGCCGAGCGCAGCTCCTGCATGGCGCCCTCGCGCACGATCTTCCCCTCATTAATGATGGCCACGTGATCGCAGAGCCGCTCCACAACCTCGAGTACATGCGAGGTCAGAAAAATAGTCGCGCCGCGACGGACCTGATCGAGCAGAATGTCTTTCATGAGCCGTGCGCCCACCGCATCCACGCCTTCGAATGGCTCGTCCATCAGAAACAGCTCCGGGCGGTGAATGAGCGACGCGGCCATGGCCACACGCTTGCGCATCCCTTTCGAATATTCGGCAATCAGTTTGCGGCGCTGATCGCCCAGCTCGAAAAGCTCCAGCAGCTCGCCAGCGCGCTCTTGCGCCACGGGCCGCGCCAGGCCATACATGCGGCCGACGAATTCGAGAAACTCGACGCCGGTGAGCCGGTCAAACAGCAGCGACTCGTCGGGTACCAGGCCGATGCGCTTTTTGATTTCGATTTCCCGATCGGGCATGGGCATGCCGAGTAACGAGATCGATCCCGACGTTGGCGGGATCAGGCCGGTGAGCATGCGAATGGTGGTGGACTTCCCCGCCCCGTTCGGCCCCAGGAATCCGAAGAAGCTGCCGCGCGGAACCGTGAGGCTCAGCCCATCGACCGCGGCCTTGCTCCCATAGATCTTGCGGAGATCGCGGATTTCGATCGCAGGCGACACGCCGTCCATGCAGTTTTCATCGTAGGACAGGCATTACTGCATGTCCATTGCGCAGTGTGCATGGGCGCCTACTTCATGACCACAAGGCAACCGGCGAGGATATCGTGCAACGCCTGCTTCTTTTCAGTGAACGCGGCCATCAGGTAACCGATGTTCATGATCATGCCCGAAACCCATTTGCCGAAGAACCGGCCGTTGGCGCGCGCGAAGGAAATGCGATTGCCGTTCATGTCGGTAACGATGATGCCCAGGGCCTTTTTGCCCAGGGTGGCCTGATAGTGCGAGCTCTCCATCGAGGTGTGGTAGAGCCAATTGCCCACGAAGAGCAGGCACATGAAGATGATCACGCCGACTCCGAAGAAAGCGCCGGCCAGCCCCTCCAGGTCAACTCTCGGCTGCATGGCGATGCCGAAGAGGCCCGAGGTCAGCACCACGATCAGGATAAGTGGCGTGAACACGATCCCATCAATGATCATGGCGACGAATCGGCGCCAGAATCCGGCGTACAGAACCGGCTTGGGCTGGGAAAAGACGGGCACCGCCGCGGCGAGGGCCGGAGCCTGCCCTGCGCTCGCGGGGTTGATAGAAGAGCCACAGCCCGCGCAGAAACGAGCCTGATCCGCATTGACGGTACCGCACTTCGTGCAGAACATAATTGAAAATCCCGAGTCAGTATATCCCAAGCGGTGCTAGTCTTAGCATCATGCGATTGGGACTGTTTCTGTTTTTAGCCGCGGCGGCGTTTGGCCAGAGAAGCGAGCCGCCGAAGACCACGTTTGAAGAGCAGCCCGCATACGTGCTGTCGAACGGCGCGCTCGAGCTGACGGTGCTCCCGAAAGGCAGCACGTTTGCGAGCGTGGTGCTGGCCGACGATCCCGAAAAACTCAGCCCGCTGTGGAATCCGATGCGCCTGGCGCGCGAGGTAGGCGAGAAGAACATATTCGACTCGGCGCTCGGCCATTTCATCTGTGTGGACGGCTTTGGGCCGGTGTCGGCAGAAGAAGAGGCCGCCGGTCTGACCGGTCACGGCGAGGCGCATCAGACTCCTTTTGAAGTGAAGTTCTATGGCAAGGAGGCGGGCGCGACCACGCTGACGCTCGAAGCCAGGCTGCCGATCACGCAGGAGCGGTTTGCGCGCACGGTGCGAATGGTGGAGGGCGAAGACGTGATCTACGTGCAGAGCGAGTTGGAAAGCCTGCTGGGATTCGACCGGCCGGTGTTCTGGGCCGAGCACGCCACCATCGGTTCGCCGTTTCTCGAGCCGGGTGTGACGGTGGTGGATATGTCCGCGCACCGCGCCCAGACGCGACCCTACACCGTGTCGGAGAAAGAGGGCGGACTGCCGCACCGCCTGCCGTCGGGCAAAGACTTCACCTGGCCGGACGCGCCGGGATTGCACGTGCGGAAGATCGACGTGCGCGCCGCGCCGGCCGAGCCGAACTCCGGCGATCACACCACCTGCCTGATGGACGCGTCGCGCAAACTGGTGTTCGTGACCGCGCTTCACCCGGGAAAACGGTTGCTGCTCGGGTACCTTTTCAAACCGCAAGAATATTCGTGGACGCAGAACTGGGAGTATTATCCGAAAACTAAAAAGCTGGCCCGGGGCATGGAATTCTCCACGCAGCCGTACGATGTGCCGCGGCGCGAGGTGGTGCAGTTGAACTCCATGTTCGGAGCGCCCGTCTACCGCTGGCTCCCGGCGAAGACGAAAATCGAGTCACGTTTTCTGATGTTTTACGCGCACGCGCCGGAAGGCTTCACCAAGGTGGACGACGTGCGGTTCGAGAACGGCAAGATCGTAATTGAGGACCACAAAGCGCACAAGCAGGTGACGCTGACGGCGTCGCTGCCGCTTTGAATGCCAGTTGAGGAAACGCAAACGGACCGCTCTCTCCGGTCGGGGCGCGGAAATGGTCCCTGGATTCGTGAGCTTTTGCCGAGCCGCGCGCGTGGCAGCGGTCTTAAAGAATGCGTCTAAAAGAAAACCGGCGGCGCGGCAGCTACGCTATACTCTCCTGCTTACGCCGATGATGAAGAAACTGGTTGTACTTTCTCTGTTTGCCGCCGCGCTCTGCGCCGAGGACACGGTCGATCTGGCCGTGGTGCAGCGCATCAAGAAGGAAGCCTTTCAGAACTCGAAGGTCATGGACCACCTGTTCTGGCTGACTGACGTTTATGGCCCGCGGTTGACGGGCTCGCCGGGGTTCACAGTCGCCGCGAACTGGGCCGTGAAGCGGCTGAAGGAATATGGCGTCGAGGATGCCGCCATCGAGCCATGGGGTAAGTTCGGGCGGAGCTGGCGCCTGACGAAATTCAGCATTGCGTTGCAAGAGCCCGAGTACGCGCCGCTGATCGGTTTTCCGCTGGCGTGGTCGGCGAACACAAATGGTCCGCTGCTGGCGGAGCCGGTGCTGGCGCCGCTCACTCTCACCGATCGCCTGAACGTGAAGAAGACGGAAGAGGAACTGCAGAAATTTTTCCAGGAGCAAAAGGGCAAGCTGCGCGGCAAAATCGTGCTGCTCGCCAAGCCCAAGGACATCACTCCCGTAACTACGGCGCCCGCACGGCGTTTTTCGGATACGGAGCTGGCCCAGGAGGCGCAGGCGAACGCACCGGAGGCCTTGCCGCCGTTCGATATCGAGAAGATGATCCTGCCCGAAAAGCCGGCCGAGCGCCGCGCGTTCTTCGAACTGGCGCCGCTGGACGTGCAGGCCAAAGTGTACGATTACGAAGACGGCCTGACCGACAAAGTGAACGCGTTCCTGGCGCGCGAAGGCGCCGTCGCCGCCATAGTTCCCAGCTATAACGCCGACGCCGGCACGGTATTCGGCGAAGCCGCCGGGGACTTCAAGCAGGACCAGCCCATGGCGGAGCCGCGCATTGCGCTCACCATCGAGCACTATAACCGCATCGCGCGGCTGCTCGATAAGAAGGTGCCCGTGAAGCTCGAACTCGAAGTCCGCGCCACATCCGAAGGCGCTACGGGCGAGGGACTCAACATCATCGGCAACATTCCGGGCGGCAGTAAGAAAGACGAGATCGTTATGATCGGTGCGCACTTCGATTCCTGGATTGGCGGAACCGGTGCGACCGATAATGGCACTGGTAGCGCCGTCATGATCGAAGTGATGCGCATTCTGCGCACGCTCCACCTCAAGCTGGACCGCACCGTCAGGCTGGGACTGTGGAGCGGCGAAGAAGAGGGCCTGTACGGTTCGCGCGCTTACGTCAAGGAGACCTTCGCCGATCCTGCGACCATGCAGCTCAAACCGGCGCACGCCAAGCTCTCGGGATATTTCAACCACGATAACGGCACCGGAAAGATTCGCGGCGTCTATTTACAAGGAAACGACGCCATGCGGCCGGTGTTTGAAGCGTGGCTGGCGCCGTTTCGCGATCTCGGCGCGACTACCATCAGTATCCGCGATACCGGCGGCACGGATCACCAATCCTTCGATCAGGTGGGCTTGCCGGGCTTCCAATTTATCCAGGACGAGGTGGAGTACGGGCGGATCACACACCACTCCAACATGGACGTGTACGATCACGCCGTGCCGGCGGATTTGATGCAGGCTGCCGCGGTGATCGCGTCCGTCGTGTACAACGCCGCCAATCGTGCGGAGATTCTACCGCGCAAAGAGCTGCCAGGGCCGATCAAGATGAAGAATTAACCGGCTTCAACTACGTACACCTGCGTGTGCCCGGAGCGGTCGCTGGCGAACGCGACCAGTTTCTCGTCGGGCGAGAATGATGGGTGCGGATGCGTCCATTGCGGCCCGTACACCGAGTCGGTGGGCATTTCCATCCAGCTGAGCGCACGCGCACCGGCAGCGCCGGCCGCAGCCGCGAAATCTTCCGCCAGCGCATAGCGCGAAGTGCGCCATTGCGTGCCCTGGCTGCTGGCCTCGGAAAGGCAGATAAGCCGGCGCGCGCCGGTCGCGACATCGATCTTGTGCAGACCGAGATCCGGATGATTGGTATCGCACAAGACCACCGTTCCGGCGCGATTGGGTGTAATGTGCCACGCGTTGAATTCGGCGACGGTGCGCATTTCGCGCGTCGTCCAATCCATAACGCGAAGCGCTTGGGGCCAGACCGTGAAGACCAGGTTGCCGGTGCGGCCGAGAAACGTCTCATGCACTACGAACTCATCGTTGCCGTGCTGGTATAGGCACTCGAGACCGGAGCCATCGCGGCGTACACGGTGCATGCGCGGCGCGGGATCGCCCGCGAACTCGATCCATTCGGGCTCGAGCGGATGAAATTGCGGATGGATCACCGTGCGCGAAAATGGGATCATCTGCCAGCCAGTGCCGTCGGCGCGCCCGGCGACCAGGCCTTGCTGCGAACCCTGTTTGATGGCCGCGGTGATCCAATCGCCGCCCGCGCCGAAAGAACATTCGCCCAGCTGCGCGCCGGTGAAATCGATCACACAGCTTTCCGCCAGAGTTGCGCGATCGATCTGCCAGATGCCGCCGCCGCGCACGAAGAAGATACGCCGAGCGTCGGGATGGATCGCGGGCGAGAAGGGATGGATCGCCGGGCCATCGGTTAGCTGTCTGATTTCGCCATCGGGATATGGCGAGATTTCATAAAGCTGCGCTGTGCCGCCGCGATAGGACGTGAAGATCAGCGCGCGCCCATCCGGTGTGAACGAGCTTTGCAGGAAGTAAGTCGCGTGATTGACCGAAGGATGCGCCGTCAACTGGTGGACGCGCGCTCCGGTGGCGCGGTCGGCAGATGTGGAATGCTCGGATGGAAAACGATCGCCTTTCACGGCGCGCTCTTGCGAAAAATAAGGATGTGCTGGCGAGGCAAAGTAGCCAGGTTCTTCTCGAAGCGGAATCCCTCCGGCTGCACTTCGGCGCGAACTTCATCGACGCTCATTTTGTGCTCCGGCCGGATGGGCACGTTCGGATCTTCCTTACGATATTCAAGCAACACCAGGCGGCCATCGGGCTTCAGCGAATCGCGAATTTTCCGCAGCATCTTCTGGGGCTGCGAGAACTCGTGGTACACGTCGACGAGAAGCACCAGATCCACGCGGCCCGCGGGCAATTTGGGATCATCTTCGGCGCCCAGCACGGTTTCGACGTTGGTCAGATGCCGCGCATCCATATTTTTGCGCAGGAGCTCGAGCATGGCCGGCTGAATGTCGTTGGCGTAAACTTTGCCGGTTGGTCCGGCGCGCTCCGCCAGGCGCCAGGTGAAATAGCCCGCGCCTGCACCGATATCGGCGACCACCGCACCGCGAGCAATGCCGATGGCGTCGAGCGCGGCATCCGGCGCTTCTTCGGCCTCGCGTTCGGGCCGCACCAGCCAGTCCGCCCCGCCGATGCCCATCACCGGCGCGATGTGACGGCCGGTGACCGGATGCACCTGCTGGGCGCAAAGCGCGCTCGAAAGCCATACCAACAGTAAGAATGGGCGACGCATCGCCTTCCATGTTGCCACACGCCGGCCTTGCCGTTTGTGCCTGGCCGCGCAGAATCTACCGCCGGCCTAGAGTTTGAGCCAAGCCGTCCAAAAAACAAAACCTGCACATTCTGCCGGCACTTGCCGTCAGGAATACCAGGAGAAATGATGTCCAACTGAAAGGAGACTATGCTCTCGAGATTTGCAGCACTCGCGATTACCGTCCTCGCCGCCCCGGTGACGTTCGGACAGGCGCCGTCCGAACCGGGCGTGGTTCGAGTCCTTCGCTTCACGCGCACCGACACAGTACAGGGCTTTCAGGAAATCGCCACGGTCATACGGACAATTGCAGACGTTCGATAATTAACAGTTGATACAGCGCCAAGAGCGCTGGCCTTGCGCGGAACGGCCGACCAGATAGCGCTGGCCCAATGGCTGTTTATCGAACTGGACGTACGTGCGGGTGGGCAGTCCCCATCGGCACGAAGCCAAAGCTCGGGTACGCACGAATACCGAGTGCCCAGCACCAGCGATGATGTGACGAGGGTGTTTTTTTTGAGCCAAACCGATACAGCGCGGGGCATTCAAGCCATCGCGGTCGCGATTCGTACGGTCGCAGAAATTCAGCGCCTATTCATTTGCACCGCACCCAGAGCGCTGGCATTGCGAGGAACGGCGAGCCAGATCGGGCTGGCGGAATGGCTGATCAAAAAACTTGATAAGCCTGCAGACGGCCAGCCTCCTGCCCGACAGAACCAAGACGCGCCCACGGAAGAATACCGGATGCCAGGCAGCAGCGAAATAGTGAGGGTGATTTATACTGCGCACACTGACACAGCGCAGGATTCCCAGCAAATCGTGACCGCGATTCGCGTGATTGGAGAGATTCAACGGATTTTACTTTGCCCAGAACAAAAGGCTCTGGCCTTGCGCGGAACCGCTGACCAAATTGCGCTGGCTGGGTGGCTGTTCAATGAGCTGGATAAACCTGCCACTGAGCAACCTATAGCTCAAGAGAGCCCAGGTGTTCATGACTACCGAGTGCCCGCTAATGGCGACGAGGTGCGCGGGGTCCACGTGTCCGACGCGCGGACGGCGCAGAGTGTTCAGTAAATGGTGAGCGAAACGGATAATCTCGATACTGATAAACAGCGCGCGCCGAGCGATAGCTCGGGCGCGTGGAAGCATCCGGTCCAACTGGTTCCCGAGCGCTCCCTCAACCTCAAGGCATTGGTGGGCGGAAACCGCGCCCGTAAGGTACAGAAGCAGTAAGCGCACCCGACGCATCGCGTTCCATGTTGACACAGGCGGGCCTTGCCGTTTGTGGCCGCGCGCCGCGTCGTTTAACATGGAACAGGAATGCGGATCACCGAATCGGTCCTGAGTTACCGACGTTCCCGGATCCTGTTGATTGCCACGGTAATTATCGCCGCCATCGCGATCCTGGACAGGCAAGTCGCGGTGGCGCATGAAATCTCGCTGGGCTTTCTCTACTTCTTCCCCATTTTTCTGATCGCCAGTTGTTTCGGGCAGTGGCAGATCGCAGTCGTCTCGGCCATTTGCGCCGTACTTCGCGAAGTTGTGGGGCCGTTCGACCCGGCGCTTGTTTTTCCACGGCTTTTCTTGACCTTCGGTTCGTTTACCGCGGCGGGCTGGCTGGTCCGCGGCATTCTGGGGAACTTTCAAAAGGTGAAGGAGCAGCTGGTCGAGATCCAGGCCCGGGACCGCCTGCTCCGCGATTCCGAGGAGCAATTGCGCGTGCTGATCGAGACCAGCTCCGCAGCCATCCTGACGCTGGACAAAACAGGCAATGTGATTCAAGCCAACGATGCGGCCAGCCGCCTGCTCGGCGTGGAGAAGAACGCTCTGCTGGGCCAAAATATCGGCGGATACCTGCCCTCGCTCGCACAGGTACCCTTCGATCCGAGCGCTCCAGTGTTCCGCACCACAATGGAGTGCACCGCCACGCGGCCTGGCGGCGAGTCGTTCACCGCCAACGTGTGTTTCTCGACTTATGTCTTTTCCGGCGCCCCCCGGTTAACCGCCATCATCAGTGAAAACGAACCATCGGTTATCAACTCCGAAGATGCCCAGGCGGACGCATCGATAGCGTTAACTGCTTTGGAGCAGACCGTGCTGCGCGGTATCTTCGAGGGCCAGACCAACAAGGAGATCGCCGGCGGCCTCGAAACTTCGGAGAGCGCGGTGAAAAGTACCATCCAACGGCTGTTCAGCAAACTGGGCGCCCGGACAAGGAGCCAGCTCGTGCGAATCGCTATCGAGCGTCTGGGCAATCAGTTCCACGGACCGCAGATTTCCAAGGCGGCCGAAGCGCATCAAAAGATACTGTCGCAGTAAGGCATCCATCCAAAAGATGCCTTGTGCCCAAACGCGTTTTGCGCGAAATTAGTCCTGTCAGCACTGGTTCTACTCCTTATTTTCGGGGTCGCCTGGTAAGCGGCCCCAATCCCCAAGAAATCAGCTTGAGGCGCCCGGTGGTGTGGCGGGATGGCGGAAAGCGGGCGGCCCGAAGTGTTCCCCTACAGTTCGGTCTAAACCACGACGATTAACCGGGGACCGGACCTTCAAGACGAAAGTTTCGCGAGATGGGCGAAGCTATGCCAGGCTGAGCGCCACGGCTAGGCTTTAGCGCTGGCCCCCTGGTTATCTGGAACCGGAATGTGGGGTACGGAGGTTGAAATCAGTTTCCGCACTCCGTCGAGCCCCGCGCCGACGCCACGTCCCTCTGGGTTTAACGGTTTTCTTTAGAAGCAGTCTCCGGAGTATCCAAAGTTAGCGATGATTTTCGATAAGTTCCATGCCAACAATAAGGGATGGCGGATTTGACCGGCGCCTCAGTCATTTCACCCCCAGCCGCCGTGGCCGAGCGGCCACGCACGGTTCCGGCTTCCGCTCCTCAGAAGACCTCCACTCCGACAAGCATTTGCGAATTCCTCGAGTGGGACTCGAAGTTCTTCGGGATCCGCATCGCGCGCGTCGCCGGCCACCGGCTCGACACTGAGCGGACGGCCGAAATCGCCCTCGCATTGAGCGATCGGTCGATCGACTGCCTGTACTTTTTGGCGGATCAGGAACGAGAGACGATCCAACTCGCTGAGCTGCAAGGATTCCAGCTGATCAATGTTCGCGTCACGCTGGCGGCGCGCCTGCTGAACACGTACGCCGGCACCTGGAACGACGACGGCGTCCGCGAGTCAGCGCCCGCCGATATTCCGGCGCTGCGCGAGATCGCGGGCCGCAGCTATACCGACTCGCGCTTTTACCAGGACGGCCGCTTTCCCGCCTTCTTGTGCGATGAGATGTATCGCGGGTGGATCGAAAAGAGCTGCCACGGATATGCGGACATCGTGCTGGTGGCCGAACAGAACGGACGACCGGCCGGTTACATCTGCTGCCACTTAAAAGAAGACGGGAGCGGCCAGATCGGCCTGATGGGTGCGACCGGAGGGATGAAGAACCAAGCGGTTGTCCGGCAACTGGTGCATCACGCGGGCCCGGAAGGCACGAGACCTCGGCTTCTTGACAGCCGCTGAGCTTCAGCGCTAAGTGTCATTTCGCACCGCGCGCCCGCCGAAAATCGACCTCAAGCTACACCCATTCCGCGAACCGTGATAATCTTCCACACCATGCGAGGATTTTTCTGCGCGGTCTTCATCGCCGCCTGCCTTTCGGCCCAGAACCGGGGCGGCAACAATCTTGAAGAGAAGGTCGACCTCTACACCATCAATCGCATCAAGAACGAAGCGTTCCAGAACTCGAAAGTGATGGAGAACGCGTTCTATCTCACGGATGTTTACGGCCCGAGGTTGACGGGATCGCCGGGCATCCAGGCCGCCGGCGAATGGGCGGTGCGGCGATTCAACGAATGGGGTTTGTCGAACGCCAAGCTCGAAAAGTGGGGGCCGTTTGGACGCACCTGGTACTGCGTTCGTTTCGCGGCGCACATGAAAGAACCGCAGTACGCGCCGCTTATCGGCTTCGCGCGGCCGTGGTCGCCTGGAACGAACGGCACTGTCACCGGCGATCCGGTGCTGGCGCCCATTCGCACTGAAGCCGACATGGAAAAATTCAAGGGCAAGCTAAAGGGCAAGATACTACTGCTGGAAGATGCACGGCCGTCTCCGCTCATCACCGCCGGCCTGGCGCGCCGGCTTAGCAATGAGGAACTCGGGGCCGAGGCGCTGGCGCCCGACCCATCGCCCGAATCGCCGTTCTTCGCGCCAATACCGAAGCCGCCACAAGGCCCGCCGCCCTACCCCGGCTACACCGGCAAACTGGACCGCGAAGCCGCGCGGAAGTGGCGCAACAAAGTAAACAAGTTTCTTCGCGAAGAAGGAGTGGCACTCACTCTGATCCCCGGTTATGGCACCGATGGCGGTACCGTGTTTGCCACCGCCGCGGGATCGCGCGAGTTGAAGGACGAAGTGCCGCCGCCCGCCGTGGCGCTGACCCTCGAACACTACGATCGCATCGTGCGCTTGATCGAGAAGAAGACGCCGGTCACATTGCAGTTCGACATCGAGAACCGCATGGAGAGCGAGGAGAAAGATTCGTTCAACGTGACCGCCGAGATTTCCGGCAACGCCAAAACCGATAAGAAAGATGAAGTCGTGATGCTGGGCGCGCATCTCGATTCCTGGACCGGTGGCACTGGCGCCACCGACAACGCCGCCGGATGCGCCGTCACCATGGAAGCCATGCGCATTCTCCGGTCGCTGAAACTAGACATGCCGCGCACCGTGCGCATCGCGCTCTGGACCGGCGAGGAGCAGGGCCTGCTCGGCTCCAAAGCTTATGTAAAGGAGCACTTCGCCGACCGCGAAACCATGGCCGTCAAACCAGAACACGCCAGGTTATCCGGCTACTTCAACCTGGACAATGGCACCGGCAAGATTCGCGGCGTGTACTTGCAGGACAACGACATGATGCGCCCGGTGTTCGAAGCGTGGCTTGCGCCATTCAAGGATCTCGGCGCTTCCACAGTGACGATCCGCAAGACCGGCGGCACCGATCATCTTTCGTTCGACGCCGTTGGCCTGCCCGGCTTCCAGTTCATTCAAGATCCAGTCGAATATGGGACGCGCACCCACCACTCCAACATGGATCTGTATGACCGGCTGCAGCAGCCCGACCTGATGCAGGCCGCCGCCATCATGGCGTCGGTGGTGTATCACGCGGCTACGCGCGACCAGATGCTGCCCCGCAAGGAACTGCCCAAGCCGGAGCCGAAGAAGAAGCCGGAAGAGAGCGGGAAACCGGAGAAGGCCGGTGTGGCGGCCGGGCACTAGCGCCTTTTACCTGCGTACGCCCGACGCGATCACGATCTGCGCGCCAAAGTTCACCTGGCGGTCATCGTAGAAGCGCCGCATCTCCGCCAGCGATTCCTGCTGGGCCTGCTGCCGCGCCACTGGTGATAGAGATTCGAATATTCTCCGAAACGATCGTCGGACTTCCACGCTGTAGTCCCAGAATCCCTCCGGCGTGCCGGGCCACGGCCACGAGATCGAATGAAATGTTTCTGTCACCTGCCGAAAGTTGGTGCCGAGGGCGGCGGAGAGTGAACCCGGCTGGGCGAATCGATGCGCCAGATCGGGCGTTTGCTGCGCGGGTGGCGCGTGCTTCAAGAGCACGCCCGTCGTAGCGCTGAAAAAGGTGTTATGCCGCGGCTCGCCCCACGCCACGAAGATCGCTCTGCCGTTCGGCCTGAGAACGCGGCGCGTTTCCGCCATGGCGTTCTCGACAGCGGGAAAGAACATCACGCCGAAGCGGCAGGTCAGCCGGTCAAACGTTCCATCGCGAAAAGGGAGGGCTTCGCCATTCGCGGCAGCGAACGCCACATTGCCCCGACCACGGTCGGCGGCATGCTCGCGCGCGCCTAGCAGCATGTCGGGCACGATATCGGTAGCCACGACGCGCCCGTCCAACCCGGCCGCCAGCGCGAGCGTTACGGCCGGCTCCCCCGAGCCGCTGGCGAGATCGAGAATCCGCATGCCGGGCTCAACGCGCGCGGCTTCGAGCAGCAAGTCGGTAGCAGCGCGACTCTGCAGCGCGAACTCGTGCCGCCATTTCCGCCAGGCGCCGGCGGCGCTGGTCCACTCGCGAACAACGGCCGCCCCATCCGGCGGCCCAGCTGCGCTCATGTCTACATCCCCACCGGCGCGGGCTGCTCGAGCAGCAGCTCGAGAAACGATTCGACCGCATGGCTGAAACGCTTGCGCTTGCGATGCACAATGCCCACGGGACGCACCAGTTCCGGCGCGTGCAGCGGAATTGAAACCAGCCGGCCCTGCGCGATCTCGGCCTGCATGGTGCGCGCCGGCAGAATGCTGATGCCCGAGCCCAGCGCCACTGCCTCCTTGATCATCTGAATGTTATCGAACTGCATGGCCAACTGGATCTCGATTCCCTGCTCGTGGAAAAAATGGTCCAGCTCGCGGCGGATCATGAGTTCCTCGTCGAAGCCCACGAATTCCTGCCCGTTGAGATCAGCGGGGACCAGCATTTTCTTCTTCGCCAAGGGATGCGATGGCGGCGCCGCCACCGCCATCTCCTCTTCGCGCCACGCGATCACCGCCAGATCCTTCGTACCCACCGGGTAACTGACCAGCCCCAGATCGGCCTGATCCGCCAGTAGCGCTTCGTAGACTTTGTCCGGGCGCAGATAATCCACGTGAAGCTGCGCGTGGGGAAAGCGCGCGGCGAATTCGTCCTGCAGGCGCGACATCTCCGAGAGACCGATCGAGTAAATGGACGCCACGCGCACCGCGCCTTCTACCAGCCCCTTCAGATTGTCCAGTTGCAGCTGAAACTGCTCTTCGCGGCGCAGCACATCACGGCAAAGATCAAAAAAAAGCTTGCCGGCAGGCGTCAGTGCCAAGGGCCGGGTAGTTCGGTCGAGCAGGCTGACGCCCAAGCGCCGCTCCATCTCCTGCATATATTGACTAGCCGCGGACTGGCTAATTTCATTTAGTGTCGCGCCACGGCTGATGCTCTTCGTCTGCGCTATATCACGGAAAAGCTTCAGGTTCTCGAAAATCACATGACCAGCATAACATAAGTAATTCTAATGTAAAGCCTAATACAAATTTCTATTGCCTTATAATTCAGATGTTGGTATATTTATTCAACTCCCCGTTGGAGCACTGACCATGATTGATCCCACCGAGAGCCGAGGTCTACCCGCGGCACAGGGACTCTACGATCCGGCCAACGAGCGCGACGCCTGCGGCATCGGCTTTGTGGCTAACATCAAAGGCCAGAAATCGCACGACATCATTCTCAAGGGCATTCAGGTTCTAATCAATCTGACGCACCGGGGCGCGTGCGGCTGCGATCCGGAAACCGGAGACGGCGCGGGCGTGCTGATCCAGATTCCGCACAAATTTTTCACACGCGAGTGCACGACGCTCGGTTTCACCTTGCCCGAGCCCGGCGAATATGGCGTGGGCATGGTTTTTCTCCCGGTGGAAAAGCAGGAACGGCTGCAATGCGAGGGCATTCTGGAGCGCATCGCGCACGAAGAAGGCCTCACCGTCCTAGGCTGGCGCGATACGCCCATTGACGGATCGGCCATCGGGCGCGTGGCACGCAATTCGCAGCCGTATATCGAACAGGTTTTCATCCGGCGCGGCCCGGAGACGACCGAAGACCAGCTCGAGCGCAAGCTCTATGTGGTGCGCAAGCGGGCGGAAATCGAAATCGGGCAGTCCGAGATTGCGGACAAAGAGTTCTTCTACCTGCCATCGCTCTCCTGCCGGACCATCGTCTACAAGGGCCTGCTGCTGGCTCCGCAAATTGCCAAATTCTACGAAGAGCTATCAGATCCCGACGTGATGAGCGCGCTGTGCCTGGTGCACCAGCGCTTTTCCACCAATACATTTCCCAGCTGGCAACTGGCGCACCCGTACCGTTACATCGCGCACAACGGCGAGATCAACACGCTCAAGGGCAACGTGAACTGGATGTACGCGCGCCAGTCGATCCTGGCCTCGCCCATGTTCGGCGACGACATCAAGAAGTTGTTTCCCATCGTTACGCCCGGCGGCTCGGATTCGGCTAGCTTCGATAACGTGCTCGAGCTACTTTACCTCGCGGGCCGCGAAATTCCGCACGCCATGGCCATGCTGATCCCCGAAGCCTGGGCGTCGAACGAGCACATGAACCCGGAGAAGAAGGCGTTTTACGAATATCACGCCTCGCTCATGGAGCCGTGGGACGGCCCCGCCGCGATCGCCTTCACCGACGGCCGCGTAATCGGCGCGACGCTCGACCGCAACGGCCTGCGCCCGGCCCGCTACCTGGTGACGCACGACAACCTGGTGGTGATGGCGTCCGAAACCGGCGTGCTGCCTATCAAGCCGGAAGAAGTTCGCATGAAAGGCCGGCTGCAGCCCGGCAAGATGTTCCTGGTGGATACCGTAGCGGGCGAAATCGTGCCCGACAAGGAGCTGAAGCGGCGGCTGTACTCGCGACAGCCCTACGCGCAGTGGCTCAAGGAAAATCAAGTTCACCTCGACGATCTGCCCGAGCCGCCGCGCATCTACGGCTACGATCCCGAAACCATTCTGATGCGCCAGCGCGCCTTCGGCTACACCGACGAGGACATCCGCATACTGCTGGCGCCCATGGCGGCGAAAGGCGAGGAGCCGATTGGCTCGATGGGCATCGACACACCGCTCGCGTGCCTTTCCGACAAGCCGCAGCCGCTGTTTCACTATTTCAAGCAGCTCTTCGCGCAGGTCACCAATCCGCCTATCGATCCGATCCGCGAAGAAATGGTGATGTCGCTCATCAGTTATATCGGGACCGAGCGCAACATCCTGGATGAGACGCCGAAGCATTGCCACACGCTGCGCATGCCGCATCCCATCCTGACGAATCGCGATCTGGAACGGCTGCGCCGCGTCTCGCAGGGCGACCTCCTTTGCACGACGCTGCAGGCACTGTTCCGCGCCGACGGCGGCGCCAAAGAACTGGAACGCGCGCTCGACGGATTGTGTCGCCGGGCTTCGCTCGCCATCAAGAACGGCTACAGCATGATTATCTTGTCGGACCGCGGCATCGACGAAGAGTACGCCCCGATCCCGAGCCTGCTGGCGTTGACCGCGGTGCATAATCATCTGGTCCGCGAGAAGACGCGCACGCAGGTGGCGCTGATCATGGAAACCGGCGAGCCGCGCGAGGTGATGCATTTCTGCCTCCTCATCGGTTACGGAGCGAGCGCGGTGAATCCGTACCTGGCGATCGAGACGCTGGAGAACATGGCCAACAACGGCCTGCTGCCGGAAGGCGTCCCGTTCGATAAAGCGCTCAAGAATTACGTCAAGTCGATCAACAAGGGTCTCTTGAAGGTTGCCTCGAAGATGGGGATCTCGACCCTGCAAAGTTACCGCGGCGCGCAGGTGTTCGAAGCCATCGGGCTGAACAAGTCGCTGATCGACAAATATTTTACGGGTACTGCTTCGCGTATCGAAGGCGTGGGGCTCGAAGTGCTCGCCGAGGGACCTGGCGGTGGGCGGCAACTATCAATATCGCGTGCGCGGCGAGTATCACCTGTTCAATCCGCTGACCGTTGCCAAGCTGCAGCACGCCGTGCAGCAGTCGAGCTTCAAGAATTTCGAGGAATACGCGGACCTGATCAACACGCAGAATAAACAGCTCTGCACCTTGCGCGGCCTGATGGAATTCAAGCCGGCGAAAGCCATCCCCATCGACCAAGTCGAGCCGGCGCAGGAAATAGTGAAGCGTTTCGCCACCGGGGCGATGTCGTTTGGCTCGATCAGCAAAGAGACGCATGAGACGCTCGCGATTGCGATGAACCGAATCGGCGGGCGATCCAACACCGGCGAGGGCGGCGAAGATGAAGAGCGTTTCAAACGCGATGCCAATGGCGACTGGCGCCGCAGCGCCATTAAGCAGGTGGCCTCAGCGCGCTTCGGCGTGACCACGAATTATCTGGTGAACGCCGATGAGTTGCAGATCAAGATGGCGCAGGGCGCGAAGCCCGGCGAAGGCGGCCAGCTTCCCGGCCATAAGGTCGATGAAGTAATCGCGCGCGTACGCCACTCGATTCCCGGCGTGGGCCTGATCTCCCCGCCCCCGCACCATGACATTTACTCCATCGAGGATCTCGCGCAGTTGATCTACGATCTGAAGAACGCCAACCCCAAGGCGCGCATTTCGGTCAAACTGGTCGCCGAAGTCGGCGTGGGCACTGTGGCCGCAGGCGTGGCCAAAGCACATGCCGATGTGGTGCTGATCAGCGGCCATGACGGCGGCACTGGAGCTTCACCGCTGACTTCGCTGCAGCACTCCGGCATTCCCTGGGAGCTGGGGCTGGCCGAAACGCAGCAGGTGCTTGTCATGAACGATCTGCGCGGACGCATCATCGTGCAAACGGACGGCAAACTCCAGACCGGCCGTGACGTGGCCATCGCCGCGCTTCTCGGGGCCGAGGAATTCGGATTCTCGACGGCGCCGCTCGTGGCGCTCGGCTGCATCATGATGCGCAAGTGCCACCTGAATACGTGCCCGGTGGGCATCGCCACGCAGGACCCGGAGCTGCGCAAGAAATTCCAGGGCCAGCCCGAGCACGCCATCAATTTCTTTTTCTTCATTGCGGAGCAGTTGCGACAGATCATGGCCCAGCTCGGCTTCCGCACCTTCAACGAGATGGTGGGCCGCGTGGACATGCTCGATATGCGCCCCGCCGTCGACCATTGGAAAGGCAAGGGACTCGACTTTTCCGCCATCCTCTACAATCCGCCGACGCCTGCGCGCATCGCCCGGCGCCGCATCCAGGAGCAGGATCTCGGCCTGGATAAGGCGCTCGATTATCAACTTATCGAGCATGCGCGTGAGGCTATCGAGCATCAAACACCAATCGAAATCAAGCTGCCAATCCGCAATGTGCACCGGACCGTCGGCGCCATGCTGAGCGGTGAGATCGCGCGGCGCTACGGATCCGACGGCCTCGCCGACGACACCATCCGCTTTGCTTTTAATGGTTCTGCCGGCCAGAGTTTCGGGGCGTTTCTCGCCAAAGGCGTGACGCTGGCGCTCGAGGGCGACACCAACGATTACACCGGCAAAGGCCTCTCGGGCGGCAAGCTGATCATTTATCCGCCGCACAGCGGTGGTTGAAGGCGTGGGCGATCACGGCTGCGAATACATGACCCGGGGCACGGTAGTGGTGTTGGGAAAATGCGGCCGCAATTTCGCCGCGGGCATGAGCGGCGGCATCGCGTACGTGCTGGACGAAAGAGGCGATTTCGCCGAAAAACGCTGCAACCGCGCGGGCGTGGATCTGGAGCCGGTCGTTGATACCGGCGACATCCAGCTTCTGCGCGGCCTGATTGCGAAACATTTCGAATACACCGGCAGCCCGCGGGCGGAGTGGATTCTGGATAACTGGAGCGCCATGCTGCCGCAGTTCGTCAAAGTGTTCCCGCACGAGTACAAGCGGGTGCTGGGAATTCCGCGCCAGACCGAGCAGGCCTACATGCCGATGCCCCGTGCCACCGAATCAGGGCGGCAGGTGGCGCATGGGTAAAGGCGTGTCACATGGGTAAAGATACCGGCTTCATGGAATTTACGCGCGAGACGCCCACCAGGCGGCCCGTCGCCGAGCGCATCAACGACTGGTTCGAGATCTATCTCGATTTCCCGGAAGAGAAACTTCGCAAGCAGGGCGCCCGCTGCATGGATTGCGGCGTCCCTTTCTGCCACACCGGCTGCCCGCTCAACAACATCATTCCCGATTGGAACGATCTGGTGTATCGCGGCCATTGGCGCGAAGCCATCCGAGTGCTTCACGCGACCAACAATTTTCCAGAGTTTACCGGCCGCATCTGCCCCGCCCCGTGCGAGGCCGCATGCGTGCTGGGCATCAACGAGCCGGCCGTCACCATCAAGCAGATCGAGAAAACCATTGTCGATTACGCTTTCGACCAGGGCTGGATTCGGCCCGAGCCGCCGGCGACGCGCACCGGCAAGCGCGTGGCGGTAGTCGGCTCGGGGCCCACGGGGCTCGCCGCGGCGCAGCAACTGGCCCGCGCCGGACACTGGGTCACGATGTTTGAAAAGAACGACCGCATCGGCGGCCTTCTGCGTTACGGCATCCCCAATTTCAAGATGGAGAAGCACCTAATCGACCGGCGCATGGAACAGATGTCGGCCGAGGGTGTCGAGTTCCGGCCAAATTCCCACGTGGGCGGCAACGTGGCCGTGGAAGGCCTCCAAAAAGAATTCGACGCCATCCTGCTCTCCGGCGGCGCCGAGTGGCCGCGTGACTTGAACGTGCCCGGCCGCGAGTTGCGTGGCATTCATTTCGCCATGGACTTTTTGCCGCAACAGAATAAAGTTTGCGAAGGCGACTCCGTGGCGAGCCAGATCCTGGCGACGGGAAAGCGGGTCGTGATCATCGGCGGCGGCGATACGGGTGCGGATTGCCTGGGCACCACGCACCGCCAGAAACCGCTGTCTGTGCATCAGTTCGAGCTGCTGCCCATGCCCCCGAAAGAGCGTTCGCCGCTCACGCCCTGGCC
>WNFI01701889.1_pt1 | contig 24888 bp, 22 predicted proteins | sample 5400471 | NCBI WGS metagenome assembly WNFI01 (sample SAMN13153348, study PRJNA577476) | soil metagenome | isolation source: 100 cm saprolite on Douglas fir-dominated hillslope | place: USA:California | collected 2013-09-17 | reverse complement strand
ACCGTAGGGAGAATCGCAGCTTCCATCACCGGTCGGAGCAGTACGGTCGGACTCAGCTCGGTGTCGGTCGCCGCCAGCTTGTGCGCTTCGACGATCGGAATGCGACGCTTGATACCCTTTTCATAGGCGAAGACGAGCGACAGCCCCGGAACGGACTCGACCTGGAGCGGCAGACCGGCCTTCCGCAGCGACTTGTTCCACGCCTCGGCGCGCTCCTCGATCAGCGGCGCTTCTACCAACGCCTGTCGCAGCAGCGGACGCCCGGCCTGCCGAACCGCCGGATGACTGGCATCGAGCACCGCAATTCCGAGTGGCGCCAACAGATCGCGTAGAAAATCGACATATGCATCACCGATCGTCCGTCCATCGCGATAGGCGCGTCGCAGCAAGGCCATCGTTGCTGTGCCAGACGACCCGCAAGCGGCCGCCATGGACTCGAGGAGCAGCTCGGTTCCCACAAGGGCGCCGCCAGACATCGGCGTCCCCGGTGGCGGCGCCTCGGTGAGCGTCAGCGTTTTCGCTTCTCCCGTCCCGGGGATCATCACCGAGGCGGCCTCGACGAAGTCGGCGTCGTCCGTGGCCGCCCAGAACACCGTCGCGCAAGGCAGCCCTGTCGAACGCTCGAGCGTATTCGCCAATGCCCTCGCACTCAACGCTTTCACAAGGGTGAGCATGTGGCCACCGAATAATCCGGCCTGCTGCCCGGTGGTCACCACCAGGCCATCCTTCGCCGCTCGCGTCAGCGACGGTAGAACCGCCGTGTCGCCAAATGCCGGTGCGAGATCCTTCCACCATGCGTCGCCCTTGAAGCGCGCGCGAACCGCGTTCGCCGCGGCCCGCCATTCGTCCGGCGACGTCGGCCAGGGCTTGCCCAACCCGGGGATTTGGCCGCGCTGCATCGCCTGCGACAACGTCGAGCCGCCGAGCGGTTCCGTCAGAACGCGAGGGAGCGTCACGGCCGTCGACATCGCCGGCTGACGGCTGACAGCTGAAGGCTCTGGCTCATTTGTGGTACGGTTCGCCCCGCACAATTGTCCCGGCCCGATAGAGTTGTTCGGCGAGGACGACTCGAGCCAACTCGTGCGGAAGAGTCCACGGCGCCAGCGACAGCTTCATCGAGGCGGCTGCCGCGACGTTGTCGCCGAGACCGATCGCGCCACCGATCGCTATGGCGACGTCGCGTCCGCCCTCACGTGCCGATTGCATCCATTTCGCGAACGCAAGCGACGACATCGTACGTCCGCCCTCGGTGCATGCGACGAGGGTCGCGCCCGGTGGAACCTGGGCAAGAATGCGCTCGCCCTCGCGGGTTCGCACCTGCTCCGACGTGCGGCCGCGCGCCGGCTCTTCGCGCACCTCGATCACCGACACCGGCCAGTAATGTGTCGCCCGGCGCTCGTAGTCGAGGGCAGCCGCCGCCAGCGCGGCGTCGCGAGCTTTTCCGATGACGATGAGGACGATGCGCATGTCGTCGGACGCCGGTGCACCGTCCGCCGGGCCTCAGCGGCGGCGCGCACGATCAGGCGTAGATGCCGCGCAGACGATGAACGGTGGCAACGCGGCTGATCGAGAGCATGTACGCCGCCGTCCGCATGTTGACCTTGTGTTGCGTCGACAGTTTCAGGACATCCGCAAAGCTCCGGCGCATGATGTCGGTAAGGCGGTCGATCACCACCTCTTCGGTCCAGAAGTAGCCGCCGCGATCCTGCACCCATTCGAAATACGACACGGTCACGCCGCCCGCATTCGCCAGAATGTCCGGGATGACGAAAACCCCCTTCTCGTCGAGAATGGAATCGGCACCGGCAGTTGTCGGACCGTTCGCCCCTTCGCAGATGACCTTCGCCCGAATCTTTCCCGCGTTGCGACTCGTGATCACATTTTCGAGCGCCGCCGGAACGAGCACGTCGACGTCGAGCGTCAGCAACTCATCGTTGCTGATCGATGTCGCTCCCTTGAACCCATCGAGTCCGCGATGTGTCTGGACGTACTTGATCGCGGCGGCGATGTCGATGCCAGCAGGATTGTGATAGCCGCCGGACTTATCGCTGATCGCGACGACCTTGGCGCCTTCCTTCACGAGGAGATCGGCAGTGACCGAGCCAACGTTGCCGAAGCCCTGGACCGCAACCGTGGCCCCGTTGATGTCGAGGCCGAGGTTCCGCAGGGCTTCCTTCGTGACGATCATGCAGCCGCGACCAGTCGCCTCGCGCCGTCCAAGGGAACCGCCCATCTCGACCGGCTTGCCGGTGACGACAGCGGTGACGGTGTGACCGACGCGCATCGAGTACGTGTCCATTACCCACGCCATCACCCGCTCATTGGTATTGACGTCCGGGGCCGGCACATCGGAGTCAGGGCCCAGCGTGCTGATGATCCCCGCGGTGTAACGCCGCGTCAGACGCTCGAGCTCACCGAGGCTCAACTTGGCCGGATCACATACGACGCCGCCTTTGGCACCACCGAACGGCAAATTCACGACCGCGCACTTCCAGGTCATCCACGCCGCAAGAGCCTTCACCTCTTCGAGGTTGACGGCCATGTCGAAGCGAATGCCCCCCTTGGCCGGGCCGCGAGACGTGTTGTACAGCACGCGAATGCCCTCGAACACTTCGACTTCGCCGTTGTCCATCATCACCGGAATGGAGATGATGATTTGCTTTTCCGGGTGCCGAAGAACCTTGTACAGGCCGGGCTCGAGGTCGAGCAACTCGGCCGCACGGTCGAAGCGCGACATCATCGCCTCGAACGGATTCTCTTCGTCGAGAAAACGGTCCTTGTCAGGCCGAACGATCTTGTCGATTGGAAGTCTGAGGTCCGTAGCCATTTTGAATCAGACTGGGCCGGAAGGGGCAGGTGAATTCAGCGGGTGACGGGCGCGCAGGGCTGCGTCGAGCAACTGCTCGATGCCGCCGACACCGCGTTCGACGATCACCCGCTGGGAAACATACCACAAGGCCGGAGCCACGCGAGGCCACAGATTCCGGAGCTTGACAGCGTCTTTCAGCGTGCAAACCACGCGAGCCGAGGCACCAGCGGTCGCCACGATGCGCTCGATATCGCCGGTCTCGAACTCATGGTGATCGCGATAGATCATCGGGTCGACCCGCGCCCCGCACAGTTCCAGCTGTCGTACGAACGCGGCAGGATCAGCGATCGCGGCAACCGCCGTCACGCGCTCACCGCGAAGCGTCGCGAGTGCGGCGTGTTCCGCGTGTTCCGCGTCCTCGACGCGGACCAGCTCGTCCGCGGCAAGATGAACCGATACTCGCGGAACCCGTGGCACGATCGCCGACAGCGCGGTGTGGACCAATCCAACCGCGTTGGCCGGCGCAGCCTTTCGAGTTACGATGACCAGATCGGCGCGCCGCAGGGCGGACAACGGCTCTCGCCATGGCCCAGCCGGGAGCAGCCGTACGTCGCTCGACCACCGATCGGCGCTGATCAACACGATGTCCGCGGTTCTGTTCAACTGCCGATGCTGAAACGCATCGTCGAGCACCGCGATATCGTGGCCTCGACGCGCGGCCGTGGCCACCGCACGGCCTCGGTCGGGATCGAGAATCACGTCGATGTCGGGATTGAGCGCTCGATGGACCGCCGGCTCATCGCTCCCGTACCCGCGCAGAATCACCGCGGGATGCGCTCCGTGGTCGCCGAGCCATCTCGCGATCCACGCGGCGACCGGTGTCTTTCCCGTTCCGCCGACGGTGAGATTCCCGACACTCACGACCGGAATGGGCGGAGTCCTTCCCTTCGCCCATCCGGCATCATACATGAGCGTCCGAAGCCCGGACAGGCCGGCGAACAACCGCTCGGCTGGTGCGAGCGCGATGCGTGCCGCGCGCGCCAGACTGTCGGTTCCGTACCAGACGCGTTCCACTGTCGCGCTACGCGTCCATCCGGCGATGGGCGTCGTCGATCAACGAAGAAAGCAGCTCCGTCATCGCGCCCGCGGCCCGTGACGAGTCGGCGATGACGGGCGTCGGATCGCCGTACGCGATCGTCACCCGTGCGAACGGCTTCGGGATGATGAACCGATCCCACGTGCCGAGCTGCCAGAACGCGCTGGCGCGCGCCGCCAACGGCATCAGCTTGGCCCCCGCTCGATGCGCCGCGAGCAGCGCTCCTGGCGCGACAGAATGTCTCGGCCCTCTGGGCCCGTCGGGAGTAATGCCGACGTCAAACCCCTCGCGCAGCTCGTGATCCGCGGCGATGAGCGCGCGCGCGGCGCCGCGCGACGTCGATCCCCGAATCAACCGGAACCCGAAATCGTGAAGGATCCTGGCGATAATCTCTCCATCGCCGTGCTCGCTCACCATCACCGCAATATTCTGATTCCGGTGATAGTACAGCAGCGGCAGCATCTCCCCATGCCACAGCACCATGACGACGGCATGGCCGGCGCTTCGTTCAGCCGCGAGTCCCTGGGCATTCACCGCGCGAAACCGCCACGTGCGCGCGATCAGGCGAATGAAGCGGGCCCCGAGACGCGACGACCATGCGACCTTTCCCGTGGTGGCCGTGCTCATGTCGCAAGGGTTGCCTGCTCTGCCATCTCAAGCGCCAGCTTGGCAACGCGCTTCGAAGCGCCGGGAGTTCCGAGACGGGAGCGAACGTCGGCGAGCGCAGCCATCATCTCGGCGCGACGCGGGCTGAGCGGATCGAGCAGATCCGCCAACACCGGAACGATCCTGGCCGGATCGAGCTCGTCCTGGACGAACTCGGGGACGACCTGGCGGCCGGCAACCAGGTTGACCATACCGATGTTCGTGACCGTGACGATCCGAGTCGCGATCGCGTAGTCCAACGTGCTGGCCCGATACCCGATGACGAATGGACAGCCGGCGACCGCGGCCTCGAGCGTCGTCGTTCCGCTCTTGCAGAACGCGGCGTCCGCGGCGCGCAGTAACGTCCATGACGATGATCGCACCACCGGATAGGGGCATCGCGCCGCGTCGATCGTCACTTTCGGTGCCCCGCTGACCAGCACATCGAGCCGGGGGTCGCGCTCTTGAAGTTGTCTGGCTGTCTCGACGAAGGGCTCGAGATGCCGTTCAATTTCCTGCGCGCGACTGCCGGGAAAGAGAACGAGCAGTCGGCGATCGGCGGTCACGCCGAGCAAGTCGCGAGCAGCCGCGCGAGAGGGCATGTCCGCCGCCCGGTCGAGCATCGGGTGCCCCACGAACAGGGCATCGACTCCGTTCTTCGTGAGCAGCTCTTGTTCGAACTTGAAGATCCGCGCACGAATCTCGTTGAGGAGCAGCCAGTGCCTTGGAATCTGCTTGAGAATTCCAGCAAAGCCCATGACCGCGAGCGTCTCAACATGCTCGATGAGTTGGACGCCGGCGGCCTTCATCTCGTCGCCACCGACGCCAACGAGCCTGAGGCGGCTTCCCGCGGCGTTCAGCTCGCGCGCGACTCCCGCGGCGTTGGTGTCGCCGGAAGCCTCGCCGGCGACGAACAGAATCTCACGCACGCGCCGGGACACCCGTCGGCGTTCGCAGCGCCGGGAGCCCTCGCTCGATCTCGCGAACGATCTGAAGCGCGACGTCGAGCGCTTCGCGACCTGCTTGGCCGGTGACTGTGACCGGCCCCTTCCCCTGTACCGCGGCGATGAAGCTCTCGAGCTCCAGTCGCAGGGCATCGCCTTCCGGAGCGTCGATCGTGACGCGCTCCACGAACTGCTCGAGCGCCTGGGCGCCCTGGGCGTCGCGGACGAACGCGGCGAAATCCATATCTCGCTTCAACCTATAGAACTCGCCCGTCCCGGTTCCGAGATCGAGCGACAAATAGCCCGTTGGTTGAAAGATCCGCAGCTTGCGCAGTCGGTCGCGCGAGACCCGACTTGCGGTGATGTTCGCGACGGCACCGGAGGCAAAGGTGAGCCGGGCGTTGGCAATGTCGACGAACGGCGTCAGCACCGGAACGCCGACCGCCGTGACATCCGCCACGGGCCCGCCGACCAGCGTGTGAACGAGGTCGATGTCGTGGATCATCAGATCCAACACCACGGCGACGTCCGATCCGCGCGGGTTGAAGGGCGCGAGTCGGTTGCTCTCGATGAAACGCGGGTGGTCGACGTACTGGAGGGCCCCGCGAATGGCGCGATTGAACCGTTCGACGTGACCCGTCTGAATGAGGACGCCCATTCGGCGCGCGATCGCCAGCATCTCGTCGGCTTGCTCGATCGTCGCGGCGATCGGCTTTTCCACCAATACGTGTTTGCCCCGACCGAGCGCTTCCGTCGCCACCGCAAAATGAGCTGGCGTCGGTACGACAACCGTCACGGCATCCACGACATCGAGCAGCGCATCGAGCGACGCAAACGAGGTCAGGCCCAACTCCGTTCCGACCGCGAGCGCCCGGTCCGCATTCGAATCGTAAAAGCCAACCAACGTCGCGTCTGGAACATCGCGTAGCTGCCGGGCATGATGGAAGCCGAGCGCGCCGACGCCAACCACGCCAATCCGAACCGCCATCAGATCACGAGCCCGCGATCACTGGCGTCGAAGAAGTGGAGAAACTCCTGCACCTCCGGATAAGGATGCAGTTCTGCCGCCGCCTTCTCTCGCGCTTGAGACAAATTGAGCTCCGACTTGAAGAAAAGCCGGTACGCGCGCTTCAGCTCTCGGCGCACCTCCTCCGGAAACCCGTTTCGCTCCAGTCCGACCGAGTTCAAGCCGAACAGCTTGATCGGATTGCCGACCGCCTTCACGAACGGGGCGACGTCCTTCGGGACTCGAGAACAGCCGCCGATGAAACTGTATTTGCCGATCTTGACGAATTGATGGACTGCCGTCACGCCCGAGATAATGGCGCGATCCTCGATCGTCACGTGCCCCGCGAGCTGCACAGTGTTACCCAGAATGACGCCATTGCCGATGTGACAGTCGTGGGCCAGATGGACGTACGACATGATGAAGCAGTTCTCGCCCACCGAGGTCTTGAAGGACTGACTGGTGCCGCGGTTGATCGTCGAATACTCGCGGATCGTCGTTCCCGCTCCGATCTCCACCGTCGTCACTTCACCCTTGAACTTCAAGTCCTGCGGGTCGCCTCCGAGGACGCTCCCAATCCCGACCCGTACGTTTGCCCCGAGCGTGACGTGCCTCTCCAGTGTCGCGCGGGCCGCGATGACACAGTTGTCGCCAATCGTGCACTCCGGTCCAATAATCGCGAAGGGGCCGATCGTGACGTTCGCGCCGATCCGCGCACCGTCGTCGACGATGGCCGAAGGATGGACTCCCGTTATTACCTGTTCCATCATCACCGATCCCGCACCATCGCCCCCATCTCTGCCTCACAGACGACTTCGCCGTCCACGCGCGCGACGCCCGCCATTTTGGCCATCATCCCGCGCACCTGAAGGATCTCAAGTTCCAGCCGTAGCTGATCGCCCGGCTTCACCGGCCGTCGCCACTTCACGTTGTTGAGAGACGTGAAGTAGAACACGGTGTTCGACGCGCGATCGGGCATACCGGCCAGGACGAGGACGCCGCCGACTTGAGCCAACGCCTCGATGATGAGGACGCCCGGCATCACCGGCAAACCCGGGAAATGCCCCTGAAAGAACGGCTCGTTGATCGTGACGTTCTTGATGCCGACGATTCGCTTGCCCGGTTCGATCTCGATGATCCGATCGACGAGCAAGAACGGATAGCGGTGGGGCAACAGTTTCATGATTTCTTCGATGTTGATCACCGTCGTCTCCCGTGCTTGTTGCGCCATCATCGCGCGGAGCAGTTGTACCGTGCCGCGATGACTCGGCTTTCTTGCCACGATCCTGGCGCGAACCCGCGCTCCAGCGAGTGCCAAATCCCCCACGACATCCAGCGCCTTGTGCCGAAGAAACTCATCAGGCCAGCGAAGCGTCGCGTCAACGACAGCTGTCTCATCCAACACGACGGCGTTGGCGGTTGACGCCCCGCGAATCAGTCCCATCGCCCGCAGTGACTCGACCTCGTGCACGAAGCCAAAGGTCCTCGCCGGAGCCAGCTCGGTCGCGAAGCTTGCCGACGTGACACAGTAACGGCCCTGCTGTCGTCCAATCAATGGATGGGGAAAGTCGATCGAAACGTCCAGCTCGAGACCTTGCGCCGGCCATGCTTCGTACGAGGAATCCCCGTCCGCAAACCGAACCGGTCCCCGCAATATGAGATCCGGTACCGATCCGCCGTGTTCGACGGGTCCCGCGCTTTGAATCGCGTGGAGAAATGGCGCCGCACTTCCGTCCATGATCGGCGGCTCCGGCCCGTCCAGGTCGATCAGCAGATCGTGAACGTTCGCCCCGTATATGGCTGCGAGGACATGCTCGACCGTGTGAACCGATACTGGATCGGTGCCGAGCTGGGTCCGTCGCTCGGTGAGCAGTGCTCCCTCGACGCGCGCCGCGATCTGCGGGGCATTCGGCAGATCCGACCGGCGGAACACGACGCCGAATCCCGGCGGCGCCGGTTGAAAGGTCAGCCGAACCTGGACTCCAAGGTGGAGTCCGATACCCTCGAGAGTGATCGGCCGACCGATGGTCCGTCGCTTCACGGGCGGACTTTGGCGTCAACATCTTGTATGAGGCGCTCTAGTGGCCGGAGAAGTCTGGCCAGCTTGAAGAGCGCCGCCTGTGAGCGCAGCGCCTCCTTATGCGGCCGGGCCGGATATCCCGACCAGGTCTCCCCCGCCGGGACATCGCCGAATACACCCGCCTGCCCGCCCAAGCGTGCGCCCCGCCCGATGGTCGTGTGTCCTCCGACTCCCACCTGACCCGCGAGAATGACTCCGTCCTCAACTGTCGACGAGCCTGCGATCCCGACCTGCGCCATGATCAAGCAGAGCCGGCCGATCCGAACGTTGTGCGCGATGTGCACCAGATTGTCGATCTTGGTCCCCGCGCCGATCACGGTGTCGCTGATGCTGCCACGATCGATCGCGGTGTTCGCTCCGATCTCGACATCGCTCTCGACGATGCACCGACCGATGTGCGGGATTTTCTGGTGTTGGGCGTCACGATAGACGTAGCCAAATCCGTCGCTCCCGGCGACGACCCCGGAATGGAGGATGACCCGCGCCTCCAACCGAGTGCCAGGGTACAACACGACGTGTGGATGAAGTCGCGACCGCTCGCCGATCTCGACGCCGTCACCAACGACACAGTGCGCCCCAATGACGACCCCGTCGCCGATGACGGCACCACATCCGACAACCACGCCCGGCCCGATGCTGACGCCCGAGCCAATCCGCGCTCCGCGGCCAATCACCGCGCTGCCATGCACGCCCGCGGGCACGACCGCCTGGCGGTACAGATGCGGAACCACCTTGAGCAGAGCGTCATGGGGTTTTTCAACGACGATCCGCGCGCGAATCGCACCGTTGCTCGCCGCGAGCTCGGGCGCAACGAGCACGATCCCCGCTCGAGTTTTCGCGAACTGGGGAGTGTAGGCTTCCGCCGCAAGAAAGCTGAGATCACGCGGACCCGCTCGGTCGAGCGGCGCGACCGCGTCCACTTCGACGTTCACGTCGCCGATGATCGTACCGGCCACCATGGCCGCAATAGACGCGGCGGTGAGGACGATGACGTCCTCACCGCCGCCGACTGACTCAGCCCGGCCCGCCGCGGTCACCGCGTCGGCGGCTTTTTCACCACCGCGGACGGCGCCATCGACGATGGTGCCGCTGGCGCCTTTGCCGCGAGCGTTTTCAGGCGGCCCACGACACGATCGGTGAGATCGAGGTTCTTGTCCGCCGACACGATCGGCGAGTTCGCATCGCCGCTGAAGATGATCGCGAACCCGTCTTCGACGCGGATGTCTTCGATCGCCTTCTTGACGACCTCCGTCAGCGGCGCGAGCAGCTCACTCATCCGGGCCTGCATCTTCTGCTGCCCATCCTGGTTCTTCGCGTCGAGCTCGGACTGGATGGTCGAGATCTTGAGCTCCTGCGCCTGCTTTTGGACGTCCGTCAACTTGGGCGCTGCCTTCTTGTACTCGTCGACCAGCCTTTGCAGCGAGTCACTCCACTTTTTTTGCTGGAGGGTGAACACCGCTATTTCCTTGTCATAGGTCGCCTGCGCAGCGTCTCGGCCTGGAGCAGCCGCCATCAGCGCCTCGGTCTTGACGTAGCCAATCTTGTTCGACGCCGGAGCAGCTGCCGACTGCGCCCGCGCCGTACCGGCGATCCCCATGAAAACGAGCGCAACGGCAGGCGCGCGAAACGTTGTGAGCATTTTTATCCCTCTCTAAAAGAGCTGGCCGAATTTGAAGTGTACCTGCCACTTGGGTGCCTTGCGCCCAAATGCGTCGGTTCGATCGAACCCATATCCTACATCGAGACCCAAGGGGCCCAGCGGCGTGACGATGGCCCCACCGACTCCGGCACCCCGGAAAAGGCGGGTCGGATCGAAATCCGACGGCCGAGCCCATATGTTGCCCGCGTCATAAAAAGCGTCCAAGTACAACTGCGAGGTCAAGCGAAGACCGAGTTCGGCTGAGCTGGTGTAGAACGCGTTTCCAAACGACGCTCGCTGCGCCTGCGTCTGCGATGCCTGCGAATTGAAGCCGGTCGGCGTGATCGAGAATTCATCGTAGCCGCGCAGCTGTTCGCCGTACTGCGTTCCCCCGAGAGTGAAGGCCTGCGAGACGAAGAAGGGCCCAGGATCGCCGAACACGGCGCCGCCTTTCACGGTCATGGCCAACGTCAGCAAAACGGGCTGGGAACCCATCTCGCCGCCGCCAAACTGCGCCAAGGTGGCGTTCGACCGGACGCTCGTCATCAAGCGCTGGAACGACGCCGTGCCGCCGAGTGGCCCGCCATTGAACTGCATCTCGACCGATTGCCGAACTCCGGCGTACGGGAATGGCGCTCCGATCTGCGTGTCGTGCTCGAGCGACATACCCGCGGTCGAGCGGAAACAGTTCGAACAATTAATGGTCGAGACCAAACCCGTGGTCCCATACGCCACTTTTTCGCCGCCATAGTCCAGATAGAACCGTGTGGCCCTGGTGTTGTGGATCGGGAATCCAAAGCGAAGCTGGCCGCCCGTTCGGATCGTGCGTCCCAGATCCTGAATGATGAAACGCGACATGCTATGGTAGGCGCTCACCTGACCTGAGACTCGCGAACCCCGAAGGCGGGGGTCCTGATAGCTCAGATTGAAATCGTTGATGAACTGGCCGAATTGCCATTGCAATGAACCGCGCTTGCATCGACCGAACATGTTCGGCTCGTCGAGGCCAATGAACCCGCCGACACCGGTGCCCTGGCCAACCGACGCGCCGAAGCTGACGTTGCCGGTGTGCTTTTCCTTGACGTTGAAGGTCAGATCGAGAAGCTGGGGGTCGCCGGCAGCCGGTTTATAGTCTGGCGCCGGAAGGGGCGATTCGAAGAACCCGAGACTGCTGATGTTCTGCCAGCTGCGCATCAAATTGTCCTGACTGAAGACGTCTCCCGGCAGGATGAATAGCTGGTCGCGGATGCAGGTTTCGGACGTTCGATCGTTGCCCTTGATGTCGATGCGGTTCACGATCGCTGGCACGCCCTCGGTGATGTCCCACCGCAGGTTGACAGTTGGGATCGAGTCGCGGCCACTGAAGGTCCGCTCGATCACGGGGTCGATCCTCGCGTAGAGATAGCCTTCCCCGGCGTAAGCTGTCCCCACGGCCCGCGTCGCGTCGTCCCAGGCCCGCTGGTTGAACACCATCTCGTCGCCTGGTTGCCGGGCGATCACGTTCTTCACGATATCGAGCAATCCTCGAGACGTACGGCGAAACGGATAGTACCGCGCGATCTCCTCGCCCGAGAAACGCTTGCCCCCGTTCACCTCGAACTTTCCAACTCGATAGCGAGGCCCTTCGTTTACGCGAAGCCGGATCAGCGCCTTTCCGCGGACGCGATCCACGTCCATCGTATCGCTCAGGATCTGCGCGTCGATGTATCCCTTCGACGCATACAGCTGCGGAATCCGCTCGGCGAGATCGCCCGCGTATTTGTCCTCGTCGAACTCACCCTTGTGCCACCAGAAAAACCCTTCGGGCTTCGTGTCAATCGCGCTGACGATTGCTTCGTCGCTGACGTTCTTGTTCCCTTCGATGAACAGGCCCGACACGGCAAAGCGATGGCCCTCGTCGACGCGAAACACAAGCTTGTCGCCCTCCTTTTCGACGACGGTGTCGACATGCACCTTGGCGAGGTAGAAGCCCTCGGCCGAATACATCGAGTCGATCTTGGACACATCCTTGGCGACCTGCGCCGGATCGACCGGCCGGCCAATGATCAGGTCGACCCGGTCTCTGACCGCACCGGGTGACAACTTGTTGACCCCCGTCACATCGACCGACGAAAGAAGGGGCCGGTCCTTCAGGATGAACGCATAGATCGTTTTTCCGTTCACGACGCGACACTCGGACGACACGTCGTCGAACTGTCCCGTGGCGTAGAGGTTCTTGATCGCACGCTGGATTAGAGGCGAGCTCGCCGGCTGCCCCACCGGAAGGCCGGCGTCCTCGCGGAGGACGGTCGCGCCACGTCGAGTGCTGCCGACAAACTCGACGCTGTCGGGTGTCAAACAAGGAGCAGCAAGGGCGCCAACTTGTTGCGCGATAGCCGGTTGGCCACCGACTAGAGTGGCCGCAAGGATGATGTACGTACTGAAACGCCGCATGACCGGAATATATACGCCGAAGGGCCGGCCGGGTTCATTCCCGGCCGGCCCTTCGACTCGCTGAGTTATGCTTTGGAGCTGCTGGTCAGCACTCGGAATTCGAGGGCGTCGCCCGCCATCGTGACATCCACTTCGAGCTCGTCGCCGCGCGCGAACTCACCGACGAGAATCTTGTCCGAAAGCGGGTCCTCGATAAACCGCTGAATGGCTCGCTTCAACGGACGAGCGCCGTACTGCTCCTCGTAGCCGTGCTTGACGAGAAAATCCGTTGCCGCATCGGTCAGCTTGAGCGTGAGGTCTTCTTCGGCGAGCCGGCGACGAACGTCCTTGAGCAGGATCGCGACGATCTGGGCGATGTGCTCGCGGCTCAGAGGATGAAACACGATCGTGTCGTCGAGCCGGTTCAGGAACTCGGGATTGAAGACCTGCTTGAGCTCCTCGCGCACCTTATCGGCCCGCCGCTCCCAATTCTGGGAGGGATCGCCGCCGGTGAAGCCCAACCCCTGACTCTTGGTCAGATCCCGAGCGCCGACATTGGACGTCATGATGACGACCGTGTTCTTGAAGTCGATCACCCGGCCATAGTTGTCAGTCAGGTGACCTTCATCCAGCACCTGAAGGAGGATGTTGAAGACATCCGGGTGCGCCTTCTCGATTTCATCGAGCAGGATGACGCTATATGGCTTCCGGCGAACGGCCTTCGTCAGGGTGCCCGAGTCTTCGTATCCGACATAGCCAGGAGGCGCGCCGATCAATCGCGAAACGGAAAACTTCTCCATGTATTCGCTCATGTCGACGCGGATCAGGGCCGTGTCGTCGGCAAAGAGGAATCTGGCCAGCGCACGAGCCAGCTCAGTCTTGCCAACACCCGTCGGACCTGAAAAGACGAACGACCCAATCGGCCGACGAGGGTCTTTGAGGCCGGCGCGGCTGCGACGAATTGCCTTCGATATCGCCTTGATCGCCTCATCCTGACCGATGACCGTCTGATGGAGCTCTTCCTCCATCCGTAAAAGACGGGTCGTTTCGGCTTCTTGCAGTCGCATCACCGGTATACCAGTCCAACGACTCACGATGAAGGAGATCTCCTCTTCGCCAAGCACGGGCCGGAAGTTCTGGCGGTGCTTCTCCCACTCTTCCTGTTTGCGGCGGATATCGCCCTGGAGCTCCCGTTCGCGATCGCGAAGCGAGGCCGCCCGCTCGAAGTTCTGATCTCGCACGGCGGCGTCCTTTTCGACGTTGACCTTCTCGAGATCGGCCTTGAGGCTGGCCACTTCAGGCGGCGGCGCTTGCGCGGCGAGACGCGCACGCGCTCCCGCCTCGTCGATGACGTCGATCGCTTTGTCGGGCAGGAACCGGTCAGTGATATACCGTTCCGACAGCTTCGATGCGGTCACCAGCGTCGAATCCGGAATCGTCACACGATGGTGGTCTTCGTACTTCTTGCGAAGTCCGCGAAGAATCTCGACGGTCTCTTCGACGGTCGGCGGATCCACGACGACCGTCTGGAAGCGCCGCTCGAGCGCGCCGTCCTTCTCGATGTACTTGCGATATTCGTTCAAGGTCGACGCACCGACGCACTGTAGTTCTCCACGCGCCAGAGCCGGCTTCAACATGTTGCTCGCGTCGATCGCGCCCTCGGCCGCTCCCGCGCCGACCAGGGTGTGGAGCTCATCGATGAACAGAATGATGCTCTTGTTCTGGGCAATCTCGTTCATGACTGCCTTGAGGCGCTCTTCAAATTGGCCGCGGTACTTCGTGCCCGCGATGACCGCCGCCATGTCGAGCGACAGCACGCGATGGTCGCGAAGCGACTCCGGGCATTCGCCATTGGCGATCAACTGCGCGAGTCCTTCGACGATTGCGGTCTTGCCGACCCCAGGCTCGCCGATGAGGACGGGATTATTCTTTTTGCGGCGGGTCAGCACTTCCATGACGCGCTGGATTTCCTTCCCGCGACCGATGGTCGGGTCGAGCTGTCCTTCCGCAGCGAGCTGGGTGAGGTCGCGGCAGAAATGATCGAGGGCTGGAGTCTTGGACTTCTTCTCGCCCTTCTGAGGCGCGGGGGTCTGCGGACCGGTTGGCGACGGCGCCGCCGGCGAACCACCCTGCTGCGGCATCTCAGTTCCGAGGATTCGTAGCGTTTCCGCACGAGCGGCCTCGAGGTTCACGCCGGCGTCCGTCAACACCTGGGCGGCGATTCCCTTCTCTTCCCGAAGCAGACCAAGGAGGAGGTGCTCAGTTCCGACATAGCTGTGGTTGAGCTCGCGAGCCTCGCTCATCGCCAGCTCGAGGACTTTCTTGGCGCGGGAGGTATACGGCAAATCCGGCCCGCTGGCCTGGCCGGCTTTCCCCTTTTTCACCGTCTCCTCGATCTTCTGCTGAATCTCTTCCAGCTCGACGTTCAGATTCTGCAAGACGGTCGCGGCGACGCCTTCGCCCTCGCGAATGAGCCCGAGGAGGATGTGCTCGGTCCCCACATATTCGTGGTGGAGCCGCGCCGCCTCTTCGCGCGCCATCGTGAGGACTTTCCTCACTCGCTCGGTGAAGTTGTAGCCGTTCATGATGCCCTCAAATCCGGGTAGTCGTTAACCGACTGAGCCCGCTTCCTCATCCAGCGCTTTGCGCACGTAGCGTGCGCGCGCCAGGTTCGTTTCGCTCTCCGTGAGGGACCTGCCCTCAGCCGAGGCCAAATGCGCAGCCTGCGAAAATATCAGGAGCTTGTTGAGGGTATATACACTGAGGCCCGAGATCAGTTTCAGCCCGACCGCCAACCGAACGCCGCTCAGGTACTTCATCGCTTCGTCGAACGTCAAGCTACGCGCATAGCGCAACGTGCCGTAGGCGCGCCACAACTTGTCCTCAATAATATAGCCGGCGTCACGCAATAATACCCGCCGTGCCTCTTCCTCTCGCTCGACGACGTGTCGAACGACACGTAACAACAGATCGAGCAGATCCTCCTCAGTCCGACCCAGGGTCGTCTGATTGGAAATCTGAAGGAAGTTGCCGACCACTTCACTACCCTCCCCGTACAGGCCTCTATAAGTCAACCCCATCTGTTGAAGGCTGGTCAGCACCCGGCTGATTTCCTTCGTCAGATTGAGGCCCGGCAGGTGGATCAAAACCGATGCGCGCATGCCGGTGCCCACATTTGTCGGGCAGGCGGTCAAAAAGCCGAACTCTCCGTGGTACGAGTATGGGACGTGGGCGCCCAACTCTCGGTCCAGGCGATCGAGGTCCGCGAACGCCTCGTTCACCGCGAAGCCGGAGCGTAAGGCCTGGAGGCGGAGGTGGTCTTCTTCGTTCACCATCAAGCCCAGCCGGTCCCCGAGGACAACCGCGGCTCCGCTGCGAAGTGGATGCGCGGGGTCCAGACCGGCGAGTTCCTTGCTGACAAGGTGCCGCTCGTGGAGCAGCGCACGGTCGGTGGGCGCCAACTCATCGACCCGATAGGTCACCGCGCCGCGCAACGAGGCGATGGCCGCCACGGCCTCTCTGACCTGTGAAAGGATCCGCAACCTCTCCCCATCCCGGGCACGAGCGGTGAACGCATAGCCGTCAATATTTCGCGCAAGTCTGATACGAGTAGACAGCACGATGTCCGAGCTCGGACCCGACGCGTCGAGCCAGCCAACTCCCCCGTCCGGAAGCAGCGACAGATCCATGTTCACTCCATCCCTTTGATTCGATCGCGAAGGTCGGCGGCCTGCTCGAACTGTTCGTTCTCGATGGCGCGGCGCAGTCGCTCGCGAAGCTCGCCGAGCACGGCCGACCGTTCGAGCGATTCGCTCCGCGGCGCTTCGTAGCTTCGGCCGATGTGTCGCGAGTGCCCGTGTACCCGGCGCAGGAGTTCCCGAATGCCCGCCTCGAACTGCGAATAGCAGCGGGCACAGCCCCATCGACCCGTCGCGCGGAAGTCGGCCATCGTCGAGCTGCAAAAAGAGCACTTGGCAGCGTCCGTGGGGGCCGTAATCAGCTGCTGCTGCACCTGGTTCAGAAACTCCCCCAGCGGATGCTTCGGCAGGGTGTTGACCGTCGTCTCGACGCCACGCTGCGCGGCGCATCGCTCGCACAAATGAAGCTGCACCACGACGTTATCCTTGATCGCGGTGAGCTGTACGACAGCGTCGTTCTCGTGGCAATCGTCGCAAACCATCAGGGCACGTCCTCGCCAATGTTGATGTCGTGCAATCGCCCGCCCTCGAGCAACAGGGCGCGACGCGCGAGCCTCGCCAACGAACGATTGTGCGTCACGATGACCATGGCAATATCAAAATCGCGTGCAAGCTCCACCAGAAGGGAGTGAAGCCGTTGGCTGTTGGTGTGATCGAGGTTGCCCGACGGTTCGTCGGCGAGCAAAACCGACGGGCTCGTCGCTAGCGCTCGCGCAACCGCCGTCCGTTGCTGTTCGCCGCCAGAAAGCTCGGACGGGCGGTGCTGCATGCGGGCGCCCAATCCCACCCGCTCCAGCAGCAGTTCGGCCCGCTCATGTGCGCGGTCCGACCTCCACCCTCCGATCCGTAGCGGCATCATCACATTCTCCAGCGCGCTGAATTCGCGCAAGAGATGATGGAACTGGAACACGAAGCCAATCGACTTGTTCCGATGCGCCGAGAGCGCGTCGTCGGCAACCCTCTCCTTGGCAGCGACCTTCCGGCGGCCACGTCCGTTCGACGTGCGCGTTGGCACCGCGTCGAGCTCAGCCCGTGCGGCCACCAGCGGCTCACCGCCTATCGTCACAATTCCGCGCGTCGGATAGTCGAGGCCGCCGAGCAGATGCAGCAAGGTGCTCTTTCCCGCTCCGCTCGCTCCGACGATGGCGACGATCTCACCTCGCTCGACCGTCAGGTTCAGGCCGTCGAGTACCTCGATCGCAGCGCCATCTCCGCCGCGGTAGGTCTTGGCCAGTTCGACCGCCTCGAGGATGCTCATTCGTGGCGAATGGCTTCGACGGGATACAGACTCGCGGCCTGGCGCGCCGGATACAGCGTGGCAACGGCTGCGATCGCCATGCTCGCGAGCACGATCGACACGACATCAAAGGGCTGTGTCGCGACCGGGAGGTGGTCGATGAAGTACACGTCCGGGGCGATCTTGATGAGTTTGTAGTGATCGATCACGAACGACGCGGCGAGGCCGAGTGCCACCCCCGACACGGTGCCGGCTCCACCGATGATCATCCCTTGCGCGAAGAAAACGCGGCGAATCGACGCCGCCGGCATTCCCATCGCCCGCAGGATCCCGATCTCTCGCGTCTTGTCCGCGACCACCATGCTCAGCGTTCCGACAATGTTGAACGCCGCGACGAGGATGATGAGCAGCAGGATCAGCGTCATTCCCTTTTTTTCCAACTTGAGCGCCTGAAACAGCGCCGAGTTCTGCGTTTGCCAGTCGTCGGTGCGGACGGCCATCCCGAGGGAGTCTTGCAACCGCATCGCGATCCGGGGCGCCTCTTCCCGCGACGGCGTACGCACCTCGAGGCCTGTGACCGTTGTGTCGAGCTGCGCCAGCCGCTGCGCCGCGCCGAGCGAGACAAAGACATACGAGTTGTCGTACTCGTACATGCCGGTGTTGAACAGGCCCGTGACGAGAAACGTTTCAGAATGTGGAACGATCCCCGTGACGGCGTTGCTCTTGGTCGGATCGATCGTGAACAGCATCACCGAGTCGATGCCCGGCGTGATGTTGAGGGTCTGTGCCAGTCGATGCCCGACCAGCGCCCCGTTCTGTTTGCCGTCGGGCGTCCGGAAGGAGAAATCGCCGCCGACCGCCGTGGTTCGGATCGACGTCACAGGCGGCGTGGTGTCGTCCGTGGGAACGATGCCCATTACGAACACCGCGGTGAAATAACGCGTCTTCGGACTCAACAAGGCCTGGACATGGACGAACGGAGCGACGGCGGAAACGCCCGGATCGTGCTTTACCCTGTCCATCACGGAGCGCCAGTTGTACATGACCAGGTCGCCGCCGAACGGGAGTACCCGGATGTCCGGACTCGCGACCAGGATTTTATCGCGCAGATCGCGCTGCATGCCGTTCATCACGCCGATGATCACGATGAGTGCACTTACTCCGACGGTGACACCGCCGACGGCGATGACGCTGATCAGCGAAAGCAGGCGGGATCCGCGACGGCTTCGCATGTACCGCCAGGCCATCGACAACTCGAGGCGGCTCATTCGCCCTCGGGACGCAGCGTCGGAAACAGAATCACGTCCCGGATGTTCGGTGCCCCCGCGAGAAACATGAACAATCGATCGAGACCGATCCCGACGCCGCCCGTCGGCGGCATGCCGTACTCCATCGCGCGCAGATAGTCCTCGTCCACGCCGCTCGCCTCGAGATCGCCCGCGGCGCGGAGCGCGGCCTGCGCTTCGAACCGTGCTCGCTGGTCGATTGGATCATTCAGCTCGCTGAAGGCGTTAGCCAACTCCTTTCCGTGTGCGAATAGCTCGAAGCGCTCCGTAAGGCCCGGCCGTCCCCGCTTGGGCTTCGCCAGCGGAGAGAGCTCCACCGGATAATCGACGACGAAAGTGGGCGCGTCGATCTTCGATTCGACGAGCTCCTGGAACAGCTCGTCCAGTAGCTTGGGCCGGCTCATCGTCTCGACGTGCGGAATACCGGCGTGCTTGGCGGCCGCGGCAAGCGCCTCGTCGGCAAGAGACAGCGCGTCCGCTCCCAGTGCCGCGTTGAGGGACGGGAGCCATTCCATTCGTGGAAACGGAGGATGGAACACGGTCGACTCGCCGCTTCGCTCGACAATCCCGCGATCGACGCCCGCCAAGACGCCGCGAACGGCGTCGGCGGCGCGCACGACAAGGTGCTCAACCCGCCCCATCATGGACGAGTAGTCGGCAAACGCCTCGTAAAACTCGAGCATCGTGAACTCCGGATTGTGGGTCCGGTCGATGCCTTCGTTTCGGAAATCGTGGCCGATCTCGTAGACACGCTCGAATCCCCCAACGATCAAGCGTTTGAGATACAGCTCATCGGCGATACGCAGATACAGCGTCGTGTCCAGCGCGTTGTGGTGCGTCACGAACGGACGAGCGGCCGCGCCGCCGTACAGCGGCTGCAGCACCGGCGTCTCCACCTCGAGATAATCCAATTCGTCGAGGGCCGATCGGATTTCGCGGACCATGGCGCTCCGAGCGCGAAAGACGGCGCGCACTTCAGGATGCACAGCGAGGTCGGCGTAACGCTGCCGATACCGCTGCTCGGGGTCGGCAAAACCGGAGTGACGCACCACCACCCCGTCGATCGTTTCCTCCTTGCCGAATGGCAACGGGCGCAGTGACTTCGCGAGCAGTTCCAATTGATCAACGCGAACAGTCACCTCTCCGGTCCGGGTTTTGAACAGCGGCCCCGCCACGCCCACTACGTCGCCGATGTCGAGCAGCTCAACCACGGCAAAGGCATCGTCGCCAAGACGATCCTTTCGAAAGTACAGCTGAAGGCGGCCGCTGTCGTCGGCGAGATGGGCAAAGGCCGTCTTTCCGTGACCGCGCCACGCTATGAGACGCCCGGCGACGCGCACGGCCGGCCCCGCGTCGTCGGCCCCCGGGGCGTACGCGGCAACTGCCTGGGCCGCCGTATGTGTGCGGTCGAAGGAGTATGCGAATGGCGGCACGCCTCGTTCGACAAGCGTGTCGAGCTTGGCGCGTCGCGCCCGCTGGAGAAAGTTGCCGTCGTCGGTCACGACACGCCGTTGCCGCTGGCGGCGGTCTTCTTGAGATACGCCTCGATGAACGGATCGATGTCGCCATCCATCACGCGCTGGACGTCTGGAATCTTCAGTTCGGTTCTATGGTCGTTGACCATGGTGTACGGCTGAAATACGTAACTGCGAATCTGGTTGCCGAAGGACACGTCGGATTTGTTGGCGTCAAGCTCCGCTTTCTTGTCGGCCTGCTTCTGAACTTCCAGCTGATAGAGCCTGTTCTTCAACATTTTCATCGCGGTTGCTTTGTTCTTGTGCTGCGAGCGCTCGGCCTGCGATGCGGTGACCACCCCGGTCGGTATGTGGGTGATCCGAACCGCAGAGCTGGTCTTATTCACGTGTTGCCCGCCGGCTCCGGAGGCACGATAGACGTCAATGCGAAGATCCTCGTCCCGGATCTCGATGTTGATCGTGTCGTCCACGACAGGGTAAATGAAGATCGAGGCGAAACTCGTGTGCCGGCGCGATTGTGAGTCAAACGGAGAGATGCGAACAAGGCGATGGACACCCGACTCCGCCTTCAGAAAACCGAACGCGTATGGGCCCTTGATCTCGATGACAGCGCCCTTGATTCCCGCCTCCTCGCCCTGGCTCATGTCGAGCACTTCGATGGCGTATCCGCGCCGCTCCGCCCATCGCGTGTACATCCGCAGGAGCATCTCCGCCCAATCCTGTGCTTCGGTACCGCCGGCCCCGGCGGCGATTTCGACCTGAGCATCGCGAAAATCGTCAGGCCCGGAGAGCAACGATTTCAGACGAAACGCTTCGAGATCATGATCGATCGTGGCGAGCTCCGAGTCGAGCTCCCCTTCCATCACCTGATCGCTGTCGGAGGCCAGCAGCTCGTCGAGCTCGACGGCGCTCGTCACGCGGGATTCCAGGGCGTCAAATGGCTCGATCCAGCCGCGAAGTGCCTTCACCTGCTGCACGACGCCCTGCGCGGCCTGCTGCTTGTCCCAAAAGCCCGGCTCGGCCATCCGCGCCTCGAGCTCTGTCAGTCGCTCGCGTTTGGCATCGACGTCAAAGATACCTCCGCAGCTCCGCGAGTTGGTCGCGATGAGCGCGAAGGCGTCGGGGGCGTTCGGTTTCGGCCATGCTTCTCCAGGTAAGACACGAGCCGTCCACGCGGCGCGGCGGACGGCTCGAGCGTTGTACTGCATGAAGATAACTCCCGCAGAGCGCTCGCTCTATGGGAGGGACGAATCAGAAAATCTGCTGACCGCCCGCAAGAATCTCATTGAGAGCGTTCTTGAAATGCTCGGTCGACTCAGCGAACTCCTTTCCGACCTGCGCGGCGTACTCCTGATAGCTCTTCTTGATTTCTTCCTTGAAGACGTCCTTTAAAGTCCCGTCGCGGATGCCTTCGTCTCGCTTCGCTGGGAAATAGGTGATCAAATCTGAGATGAGAGCTCTCGCCAGCCGGCGAGCTTTGGCGTTTGGATCATTGGCCAGGAACGGATTGATCGGTGTCTTGCCTGTTGGCGGTCCGGATAGCCCTGGCGAGGTCACGCGCTGCGACGGCGGCGGCGTAACGCGAGCCGGGGGAGCAGAGGCCTGCGAGCGTGACTCGGCCGGAGGTGCCGGTGCCCGCGGTGCCAGTGTCGACGGCGGAGCCGCTGGCGGCGCGGAGGCCGGGGGCCGGGCAAAGGGGGATGCGGGGGGCCTCGCGGGAGGCGCCGGCGGCGCTGTGACGCGCGGTGGCGGAACGGGCGGCATTGGCAGCGCTGATGATCGCTGTGGGGTCAGCGGGTGCGGCGACGGTGGCGGGGGCGCTGCCGCGGGTCGTGGAGGCGCCGCAGCGATGGCCGGCGTCGCAGGACGCACGCTTGGGGGCGCAATCGGCCGGGCTGCAGGGCGCGGCATCGGCGGCGCCATCGGCCGCGGAATCTGTGCGGCAGGCGCGTTCGCCACGGGAGGCGCCCCACCGGCCCGTGATGGCACCATGAATGGTCGGGGTCCGCCCGCTGCTGCTGGTCGCGCGGGTTGCGCCGCGCCAGCCACGGAGGATGCCGTTGCAGACTTGGGCGACGGGACGGCCTCAGCCTGCGGTGTGACCGCCGCCGGATGAGGGGCCGCGGCCACCGGAGCTGTTTGGGTGGCCCCCGCAGCCTGAAGTGGCGGAGTGAACGGAGCCGCGGCGGAGATGGTCGCGGCCGGTGAGCCGGCAACGGCGGCAGATGCGAAATCCTCGCCCACCGACTCAGCGGGCCCGATATCGAGAACGCTCGAGCAGACCGAGCAGCGGGCGCGAACGCCGGGACCGGGAACCCTCGTTGGATCTATCCGGAAGACCGTTCGACAGCTCGGACAGGTGATATTCACAGGTCTCCTCCCTCACGGATCGGCGGCGAGATGAGCCGGATCGGCTCCGAACGGCGAGGCTCACTCGGCGGTTCATCCTGCCGTCGATCGATCGTATACACGGATCCGGCAAGCGTCTTGGCGTAGCTCTTCATTTCAGTGGCGAGGGCGGCGACTTGAGCGGCGTGCGTGAACCGGCGCCGCTCATTCGTGACGACTCCGATGGAAACGGTCATTAGGGGAACACGATGGAGCTGTCCGCGGCGATCCTTCCCGAAAAAATAACCCGCCCGCCGGTCATGGTCCGAATACTGGAGTGGGGCGAGGGTATCGAAGACGCTGATGATCTCGGAGCAAACCTCGGCAATGCACGCGACCGGGATGACAAAAATGAAGTCATCGCCACCGATGTGTCCAATGAACCCATCGGCGCCGCACAGCCCGCTCACCACGTCATGCATGATCTGAGACGTGATGCGAATGACCCGATTGCCGTGATGGTAGGAGTAACGGTCGTTGAATTCCTTGAAGTAATCGAGATCGGCGTAGCAGGCGGCGAAAGCCTCGCCAGTCGCCATCCGCCGCTCGATTGCGGCATCAATTTCGGCGCCGCCAGGCAACCGCGTCGACGGATGCACACTGACATCGCGTTCGGACCGTCGCAGTGTCGCTTCGAGACGCGCCCACACCTCTGCGTCCGTGAAACCGGCGGTGAGTACTTCGTCCGCGCCCGCCGAAAACGCCTGCTCGACTATCCCCGGGCCATCGTTGACGATAGCAACGGCGGGAATCACCGCGGTAAAGGCATCAGATTTGAGCCGCCGCAAGACCTGCAGCGCCGAACCATAGAAGTCACCTCGAGCATCCACCATCACGAGCCGCGGCCGCGACCGGAGGCACGTCGCCACAGCTTCTTCGCTGAAATTAGGCTGAATGACGCGGACGCCGAGGACCGCCAACCACCTCGAAACCCCCTCCGGAAGGGGGATGCCGCCTGCCGTGAGGACGATCGCCAGAGCGGAGGCCACTGTCGCGAGGAACGAGCGCGCCTAGAGCGGCGTCGCCTCGTCAATCAGCATGATCGGTATGCCGTCGCGCACCGCGTACCTGAGTCGGCACGCGGGACAAACCAGTGACGGCTGTTCGTCCCGGTACTCGAGATCTCCCTTGCATTTCGGACACACCAAAATGGCAAGTAATTCCTGCGGCAGCTTCATCGCCGTTGATCCTGGGGTACGTGATAACCAAGCCTCGTCAAAGCGCTTGGCGTTTTGCGCCAGTTTGGGAGCACTTTCACCCACAAGTCCAGGTAAATGGTCGAACCAATAAGGGCCTCGATCTTCGCCCGCGCGCCTCGGCCGATATCGCGAATTTTGGCTCCCCCGGATCCGATGAAGATTCGCTTTTGGCTTTCGCGCTCGACGTACACGACGGCTCGAATGTACACAGGGGTTCGATCCTCGCGGAACTCCTCGATTTCAACAGCCACACTGTACGGAACTTCGTCGTCGAGCTGTTCGAGCGCGGTTTCGCGAACCAGTTCTGCGGCGAAGTATCGAGTTTGCTGGGTGCTGACGTCGTCTTCCGAATAGAGGAAGGGACTTTCGGGAAGTGATTCGGTCAGGCGGGCAAGGAGTCTGGGGACGCCATCGCCGTTCGCCGCGGAGATGAAGCTGGCTCCTGGCTGCTCATTGCGAAGGGACTGAAGATTGGCTGCCGACAGCCGATCGATCTTATTGAAGGCAGTGATGATCGGGGCCCGTGGCTGGCTTGGCAGTCCGGCGGCCGCCCCAAGGGACTCGAAGGACGGTTCGGTGGCGTCGATAAGGTGAAGGATCACGTCCGCGTCGTCGATCGCCGTTCGCGAAACAGCCCGCATGACTCGCTGGAGATCGTAGTGCGGATCGAGTAGTCCGGGCGTGTCGAGGAGGATCAATTGCGTATCGTCGCGCGTGAGAATCCCGACGACGCGATCGCGCGTCGACTGGGGCTTCGGGCTGACGATGCTGAGTTTCTGACCGATGAGCCGGTTCAGCAGCGTCGACTTGCCGGCGTTCGGCTTACCGACAACGGTGACGATGCCTGCGCGTGTCATGTGAAATGGAAGGTACAGAACAACACGAGGCCCGCCGCACGGGAGTGCGACGGGCCTCGGGAATGGAGCGCCGGCGACGGCCTACTCTCCCGCGGTCTCGCGACCGGAGTACCATCG
>WNFI01489038.1_pt1 | contig 24891 bp, 16 predicted proteins | sample 5400471 | NCBI WGS metagenome assembly WNFI01 (sample SAMN13153348, study PRJNA577476) | soil metagenome | isolation source: 100 cm saprolite on Douglas fir-dominated hillslope | place: USA:California | collected 2013-09-17 | reverse complement strand
AAATGGAAAAACCAGGGTTTCCAGGTTTATGCCGGTTTCCGTATATTTTAAGTGAATAATGCCGATTATCCACCGCCTTATTCGATCCGGCAAGGAATTTTCAGAAATATAATTCCTTGCCGGATCTTGTCTCATGTCTTTTAAGGCGGTTCCACCGCCTTTGGGTTCCTGGAAAGAATTGTCTGAAATCTAATTCTTTCCAGGAACTCATCTAATGTCTGACTTCGTCAAGGCGGTTCCACCGCCTTTGGAGGCCCTCCTGACAAAATAGGAGGGTTTTTTCTTTAAATGTCCCCTTAGGAGGCTTGGCATCAAACTTGACTTCTATATATTTCATCTGTAAAACAGTAGGAAGTTTCCCTTACAGGTGCTATTTTGTCATCGATTGAACCCAAAATTACAGGATGAAAGAAACGAACTTATTTGCGCGTGCCGAAGATGATATGGATTTTATGCCCATCATACCCCTGAACGAGAGTGATAACGAAAACCTGAACGATATTGAGATCCCCAAAGAATTACCCGTGCTCCCCCTGCGAAATACGGTGCTTTTCCCCGGGGTGGTACTGCCCATTACCGTAGGCAGGGACAAGAGCATTAAGGCGGTAAACGATGCCTATAAAGCTGACAAACTGATCGGCGTCCTGGCACAAAAAGATAGCAATATCGAAGATCCCACCGTAGTCGATCTGGAAGATGTAGGCACTGTAGCCCGTATCATCAAGCTCATTAAAATGCCCGACGGAGGCACTACAGTGATCCTGCAGGGCAAAAGACGATTTAAAGTAGGCGCTATTACTGCCGAAGACCCTTATTTCAAAGCCCAGGTAGTCCTTTTACAGGAAGAAGAAGCCCCCAAAGAACAGGATTTTGAAGCCTATGTGTCCAATATCAAGGACCTGGCTGCCCAGATCATTCAACTTTCTCCCAATATTCCTTCCGAAGCCTCTATTATTCTGAAAAATATTGAGAACCCTTCCTTCCTGATCCATTTTATTTCCAGTAATCTCAATACGGAATTGCACGAAAAGCAGCAACTGCTGGAAATACATCACATCAAATCCCGGGCTGACCTGCTGATGCAATTACTGCAAAGGGAATTGCAGTTCGCCGAACTGAAGAACAAGCTCACCAATAAGACCAAGACCGAGCTGGATAAGCAACAGCGGGAATATTTTTTACAACAACAGTTAAAAAGTATTAAGGACGAGCTGGGCGGCGACAGCAACGAACGGGAAGTAAAAGAAATGCTGAAAAAAGCCGAGACCAAAAAATGGCCGGCCGCTGCCAGGGACCTGTTTAAGAAAGGAGTCGAACGCCTGGAACGAATGCATCCCAGCACACCGGATTATTCCGTCGTATATAACCACCTGGACCTGATGCTGGAATTACCCTGGGCAGATCATACGGCAGATTCCTACGACCTGAAGAAAGCGAAAAAGATACTGGATCACGACCATTACGGCATGGACAAGGTGAAAGAAAGGATCCTGGAATACCTGGCGGTATTGAAATTGAAAGGCGATATGAAGAGCCCTATTCTTTGTTTCCTTGGCCCTCCGGGAATCGGGAAGACCTCTTTGGGCAGGAGCATCGCCAATGCGATCGGTAGAAAATATGTCCGCATCAGCCTGGGTGGTCTGCATGACGAGAGCGAGATCCGGGGACATCGCAAAACCTATATTGGCGCTATGCCTGGCAGGATCCTGCAGTCCCTGCGAAAGATAAAATCCTCCAACCCGGTGATGATCCTGGATGAGATCGATAAAGTAGGCAGCGATTTCCGGGGCGATCCCTCCTCTGCTTTGCTGGAAGTGCTGGACCCCGAACAGAATCATACCTTCTATGATAATTACCTGGAGCTGGAATATGACCTGAGCAAGGTACTGTTCGTAGCCACCGCCAATGATATCAATGCCATTCAGCCGGCCTTACGCGACCGGTTGGAGATCATCGACCTGAGCGGGTATGCGGTAGAAGAGAAAGTGGAGATCGCCCGCCGCCATCTCCTGCCCAAGCAAAAGGAAGCGCATGGAGTAGACAAGCTCAACTTTAAGATCGACGACAAAGTCCTGATGAAGGTCATACAGGATTATACCCGGGAAAGCGGAGTCCGGGAACTGGATCGCCAGCTGGCTTCCATCATGCGCTATCAGGCTAAGGAATACGCCATGAAAGGGAAGCTCAAAGCCCAGCTCACACCCACCGATATTGAAAAAGTATTGGGGAAATCCCGGTACAGCAACGATCTCTATAAAGTGGCCAATATGCCGGGAGTGGCCGTAGGCCTTGCCTGGACCTACGTTGGCGGAGATATCCTCTTCATAGAGACCAGCCTGAGCGATGGAAAAGGAGATCTGAAACTGACCGGCAACCTCGGCAACGTCATGAAAGAGAGCGCCGTGACAGCACTCACCTACCTCCAGTCGAATGCCCGGAAATACGATATTGACCCCGAATTGTTCAACCGCAAGACCATCCACGTACATGTTCCGGAAGGAGCCGTGCCCAAGGACGGCCCCAGCGCCGGCATCACCATGATGAGCTCCATTGCCTCCGCAGTGACGGGCAAGAAAGTGAAGCCTTACCTGGCGATGACAGGAGAGATCACCTTGCGGGGACAGGTACTGCCGGTCGGGGGAATCAAAGAAAAAATACTCGCTGCCAAAAGAGCCGGATTAAAGGAGATCATCCTTTGCTGGCAAAATGAAAAAGATATACAGGAGATCGATTCCACCTTTATCAAAGGCATGAAATTCAGTTTTGTTAAAACTATGCAACAGGTCCTTGAACTGGCCCTGTCCTAATGAACCATTCCCTTATACCACTTGTTAATTATTAAAGGCTTTACAAGTTTTTATGTTGGTTGTTTTAAGGGTTAAAAAAGAATCCCTCATGTCCATGGGGGATTTTTTGTGCCCTTCGGGCAGTGGACCCGTGGTCCACTTTTTTTAACCCTTCCATCAACAAAAAACAGATATAATAAATCTGACCTTCGACCTGGTTAATCCAGTGATCTAAGGTTAAATAACTAGTTAAGACTAAGTAAAGATTGCAGGAAATCCAGGGAAACTGGGTAATCGCGGCAGGAATAGTCTCTTTTATTATTTTTTTATTTCTTTAGCACTAATTTTGATCACAGTAGAAAAATCTTCCATGGTCAAATTAATTATCGTAGATGATCATTTCCATGTTCGGCAAGCATGGAGCTGGGTGCTGAACCAGGTTCCCCGGATCGACGTTATTGCACAATGCGCCAATGGCCAGGAAGCCATCGAAGCGGCTAAAAAATTACAACCGGATGTTATCCTCATGGATATTCATATGCAGCCCGTCAATGGGATCGAAGCTACCCGCACCATCCGGCAATTCGCACCCGAAATCAAGATCATCGGAGTCTCTGTACAGGCAGAACGATCATTTGTAAATGAAATGTTGCGTAATGGAGCCAACGGATATGTTACCAAGAACTCTTCCAGCAGTGAAATGATCATGGCCATCGATGAAGTACTGGCCGGAAAAACCTATCTCTGCGATGAGATCGGACATCTGAGAAATCAACCGATCGATCGGACCCCTAGCCCGGTCATCCGATAATCAATCATACCGTCGCATCGATCAACTCGCCTCATAATGCTATCTCCGAACTTCCGAAGGGAGGTCGTCGCCCGACGCAGGTGCTGCGTCTTTCGTCAAGGCCCCTGCCCCTGATCAATTGATCTCGGCTGCCAGTTCCTTTTCCGTTTTAAAAGCTTCTCTCGGCTTTAATCCCAGTAATTCGAATAGGATATTATCCTCCTCGAAGGAAGGATTAGGAGTAGTCAGTAATTTATCTCCGGCAAAGATGGAGTTGGCGCCGGCCATAAAGCACAAAGCCTGCTCAGCCTGGCTCATCTCCGCCCTTCCCGCACTCAGCCTCACCATCGTACCCGGCATCAGGATCCGGGCCGTAGCGATCATCCGGACCATATCCCAGCTGTCTACCTTGGGATTGTTCTCCAGGGGAGTACCTTTTACCCGCACCAGCGCATTGATGGGCACGCTTTCTGGATGCTCCGGTAAAGTGGCCAGGGTATGCAGCATCTTAATGCGATCCGCATGCGTTTCCCCTAACCCGATGATTCCCCCGCAGCACACCGTTACTCCGGCTTTACGGACATTGTCCAGCGTAGACAACCGGTCATTATACGTACGGGTAGAGATGATCTCGTTATAATATTCGGAAGAAGTGTCCAGGTTATGATTGTAGGCATAGAGGCCGGCATCCGCTAATTTCTTAGCCTGCGCTTCATTCAGCATGCCCAGCGTACAGCAGACTTCCATCCCCATCTCATTGACCCCTTTCACCATGTCCAGCACCCTGTCAAAATCCTTGTTATCCCGCACTTCCCGCCAGGCCGCTCCCATACAGAACCTTGTCGATCCAGCCGCTTTTGCCTTGGAAGCGTATTCCAATACTTCGTCTTTTTGCATCAACGCCTGCACATTCACGCCGGTATTATACCGGGCCGCCTGGGGACAATAGGCGCAATCCTCAGGGCAGCCTCCTGTTTTGATCGACAGGAGGGTACAGACCTGGACCTCTCCCGTCTCATTATGCTCACGATGTACGGTAGCAGCCTTATAGATCAGATCCAGTAAAGGAGTATTATAGATATCCTGAATTTCTTGTATTGCCCAGTCATTTCTTATCATAAATAGAGATTGGAGATTCTCAAAAGTTCTGTCAAAAGTAATTAAAACCGTTTAAAAAAGTATTACCTCATTTAAGATAGCTCAGGTTAGTTTGAGGAGTTAAGGCAAGCAAAGTTTCATACATTAACCGGATCGTTTGCTCGATATCCCCTTTATACAACATCTCCACCGTCGTATGCATATAACGCAGCGGAATGGAGATAAGGACGGAAGGACACCCGTCATTGGCATAGGCAAAGGAGTCGGTATCGGTCCCTGTGCTGCGCGAAACGGCCCTTAGCTGAACGGGGATATTCTTTTTCTCCGCCGTATCCTGCACCACCGCCAGCAGCTTGTTGTGGACGGCCGGGCCATAAGCCAGGGAAGGCCCCTTGCCACAGGAAATATCGCCTTCGATGATCTTATTGATCATCGGGGTAGCCGTATCATGTGTAACATCCGTAATGATGGCCACATCGGGACGGATACGGCGGGCGATCATCTCGGCGCCCCGCAGACCCACTTCTTCCTGAACGGCATTGACAATATACAGCCCATAAGGCAGTTTCTTTTTATTCTCGGACAGCAGACGGGCTACTTCGGCGATCATAAAACCGCCCACCCGGTTGTCAAAAGCCCTTCCGATGAAATAATCATAAGCCAGCTCCGAAAAGCCGTCCTGGTAAGTGACCACCGAACCGATATGAATACCCAGGTCCTCGATTTCTTTCTTGTTGCGGGCTCCGCAATCCAGGAACAGGTTGTCCACCTTGGGCTGTGGCTCTTTCGCATCGGGATTGCCCATGCGCGTATGAATAGCCGGCCAGCCGAATACGGCAGGCACCAGCCCCTTTTTACCGTGGATGAAGACCCTTTGCGCCGGGGCGATCTGGTGATCCACCCCTCCGTTGCGCTTGAGATAGATAATGCCTTCGGGGGTAATATAGTTGACGAACCAGCTGATCTCATCGGCATGCGCTTCAATGACGACTTTGAAAGGCGCTTTTGGATTGATGACGCCGACGGCCGTTCCGTAAGGATCGACGAAATGGGTGTCCACATAAGGTTTCAGGTAATCCAGCCAGAGCTGCTGACCGCTGCTCTCAAAACCTACCGGAGAAGGATTGTTAATATAATTCTTCAGGAAGGCCATCGAATGGGCCGTTAATATAGAAGGAGATTTTGCTTCGGTCTTAGTGCTCTTTGCCATTTGATTTTTCAGTTATTCGCGTTAATTAAAAATAAAAAGCCCTGCATTGGAAACTCAAATTTACTAAATCCTGAAGATAAGCATGAGGAGTCCGGAAAACATCATCAGCCCATCCAGCACAAAATAATAGAGATAATCGGAAAAATCCCTTTTGGCCCGCTGATACAGGGCGCCCACGATGATCCCGGGGATCAGCAGCAGCAAGATATAAAAAACAGGGTAATGATAACTAATAAGGCTGATCGTGCTCAAGGCAAACAAGGCAAGGGAAATAATAAATATCGAGTCGATGCCCTTTTCATTGAGTAAGGTGATCAGGCTCCGGATCCCTTCCGCCTTATCGCCTTCCCGGTCACGGTAGTCGAACAAGATACAGATCGCATAGATCAGGAAGAAACGGCTCAGGGCGAACAGGACCGTGGCCCCGTTCCAGGGGGCGCCCGCAACGATAACGGGCAGCAGGGAGGTCACATACATCCAGACAAAGGTTAGAAACAGCGTCTTTCCGACGGCTATCCTCCGCAGATGCCTGAAAACAGGCTGCGGCAGCTTCGGTGCAGAGTACAGGAAAGTGACAAAAGCTCCGAAACAGAGCGCCAGCAGATGCGGTAGCAAGGAAAAAAAATAGATGGTCGCCCCGATCCCCCCCACCAGATAGAGAATGAAATGAAGGATCTTATGGTGCTGGGTCCATACTACCCGCCGGGAGAGACTTACCGAGCCGGGTGTGAGATACCAATGGAAATTATAACTGCAGATGGTAGAAAAAAAGACAAACCCCACCAGGCGACCGGAAGGGGAGGACCCCAGCAACAAGTGACTGGTCTGCCAGATCATCAGCACAGCGCATAAAGCGATATAAAGGCTGCTGAATATAAAAAAGTCGACTATTTTTCTAAACACATGGACGTCAGTGACAGTAAAAGATTAATTAATGAAGCAAAGATACGATGATCGGAGATGTCAGGGTATCGCTGGATTTTCCATTTGCATTGACCGCTGCGAATTTAAAAATGAAAGTATCATTTTGGGTGTTATCCTCATTCAGGTAACCGGTATACGGCAAGGTATAATCAAATTCGCCGCTATTGACACTGGGAAAAGCAGGAATAGGGGTAACGATCGTATCCCCCCCGGATGGACTGTTGGGAGGCTTCTGATTCTGCCGGATGCGGATCGAGGTAAAAGTACCTGATGGCAGGTTCGTGCCGGAAGTGAATTTGAATTTTATATTCAGGCTGCCCCCGGAATCGACGATGGTATTAATGGAAGTAATGGTGAGCTTTGGCTTTGAAGAATTATTTTTGCTGCAGGAGACCACTGCAGCGGTAAGGACGGTGATCACTAAGGCGGGTATCAGGAAAGACGCATGCTTCATGATGCTGATTTGATATGTATACAAACCTACCTAATTTTGTTCAAAAGGGCTACTATTGTTAAAACTTTTGCAATTCATTGACTAAAGCGTCCCGTTTCCGCGGCCCGACTGGATGCAATCGGCAGCTCAACGGGACGCAATCGACAAATTATTAAGACTAAGACATGGACGAATGGGAAAAAAAGATATTCGGGCTTAAAAAAGGGGATTTTACGGCAACGGCATTGGAAATCTTCCGGTTTCAATATGACAACAATCCAATTTACCGCCTGTATACCGACACCCTGGGGATCAGCCCGGGCGCGGTACAGGCAATTACGGAGATCCCGTTCTTACCGGTCTCCTTTTTCAAGACCCACCCCGTAAAAACGACGGATTTCACCCCCGAAGCCGTATTCGAATCCAGCGGGACTACCGGCACCCGGGGCAGCCTCCACGAAGTGAAAGATCTCGGCCTGTATAAAGAAAGCTTTATGGCCGGATTCGAACGATTCTATGGCCCCGTCAAAGACTGGTGTATCATCGGGCTCCTGCCGGCTTACCTGGAAAGATCCAATTCCTCGCTGGTGGTCATGGTGGATGCGCTGATCCGGAAGAGCGGGCATGCCGACAGCGGTTTTTACCTCTATGAGCACGGGAAATTATACGAATTACTGGGCAGACTGGAAGCGCAGGGGCAAAAGACCTTGCTGATCGGGGTCACTTTTGCCTTACTGGATTTCGCGGAACACTATTCCCTGCCGCTCCGCCATACGATCGTCATGGAGACCGGCGGCATGAAAGGGCGGCGAAAAGAGATCACCCGGATGGAATTACACGATGTCCTGACGAAAAGCCTGGGCTTAAGCGTCATCCACGCCGAATACGGGGCGACCGAATTATTGTCCCAGGCCTATTCGGACGGCAAGGGCCTGTTCACCTGCCCGCCCTGGATGCGCGTCCTTCCCCGGGCAGAGGACGACCCCCTGGAGACCCGGGAGCAGGGCGAAGGCATCCTCAATATCATCGACCTGGCTAACGTATATTCCTGTTCTTTCCTGGCGACGGAAGATATCGGCCGCGTTCACCCCGATGGCCGCTTCGAAGTCGCCGGCCGCGTCGACAACAGCGATATCCGAGGATGTAGTTTAATGGTGGTGTGACGGCGCCGCCGCGCAAAGTCGCACTCATAGCAATTGGCGGGGGGATGGCCCGTTGGCAAAGCAGGAGTGGGGGACCAGCGTTATCGCATCTATTCAACATCGTTGTGTCACTCCCTTGTAGGCAGTGATTCTGTTCGGCTCTCTCCGAAATATTCTTCCCGCTACTATACTATATACTATAGAAACCTTGCAGGTTGTTCAGAAAATGAATGAAATTTGACTGATGAATTACAGGATGCAATAACTTATGTGGGATTTCTTCGATTATCATAAATCAAAAAGGGCCACAAAAATGGCCCTTTTCAAAAACTTAACCTGCAAGCTTAATTAACCTTCGAGTTAAACAGCGGCATAGCAGGGATACGATACAAAAATAGTTATTTAATATTTAAACCCCATATAATTAACAAATAATCTTATTAGCTACTATTGAATATTTATAAATGCCTAATAGCCAGTTTCATACCGCGATATCAGAGCCCAGATACCTAAGATATCTGGCAGCTTGCGGCAATAAGGATAGAGCCCTTGCATTATACAGAGCAAATATAGTCTTATCGCAGCAGTTATACGGGGTGATCGGTGTATTTGAGGTCATCCTTAGAAACTCCATTGATAGGCACATGATCGACCAACATGGGAATGAATGGTTGGAAGAAGCGGTAGCGCCTGGAGGCTATTTCGATATCAATTTGGGTTGCGAGGATTCCTACCATTCTGTGCAGGAAGCTATCCAGAAGCTTGCCTTTGAATACACTCATGATCGATTGATAACAAAACTTACTTTCGGTTTCTGGACATACCAATTCGCATCAAAAGAGTTTGCGGCGGCTGGCAGCACCCTACTGGAAATATTTCCCAACCGTCCATTCGGAACAAGGCAAAAAAAGGTTTTTCAAAACCTGATAAAGATCAATGATATTCGGAACAGAATTGCTCATCACGAACCGGTCTGTTTTGACAAAAAAATTATTTCAGCTGAACGGGTTGAGAGAAGGTATGAATTAATATTAGAATTATTAGAGTGGCTTGGGTGTGATCAACAGCAAATACTTTATGGGATTGATGGAGTAAGAGAATCGATGTATGCTATTGGCAGTATTTAGCAGATTGATGAAAATGGATGATGAGCCGCAATTGACAACAAATTCGTTGTTAAAAATTTTTGACAACATTTTCGATGTCAATGACTATGCAGCACCTGCACCAACGCCTTCCACAGCGTATTGCAGCTCGTAAGGATCACCAGCGATCCCACGGCGATGAACATGGCCTTGATCGGCAGCTTACCCACCAACCGGGCCGCAATGGGCGCTGCAAGGACGCCCCCTAAGATCATGCCTGCCACCTCTACCAGCGGGATGCTTTTCAGGAGTATAAAGAAGGTGATGGAACTGGCCAGCACGACAAAGAACTCCGCCAGGCAGACAGAGCCGATCACGTAGCGGGGATTTTTTCTTTTCGAGATCAGCGTGCTGGTCACCAGCGTGCCCCAGCCGCCCCCGGCAAAGGCATCCATGAAGCCTCCCACAGAAGCCAGCCATCCGGCCCCCTTTACCTTACTCTTCGGATCCCGCTTCGCAAAGGCCTTGCGTAAAATATAATATCCCAGGTAGACCGTATAGATAGATAAGGGGACCTTCACCCAGGTGGCATAATCCTTCCCATAAAAGGCCATGGCGGCGCCCAGGATGGCGCCGATAGATCCCGGAATGACCAGGGCGCGAAACAGTTTTTTATTGATATTGCCAAACCGGTGATGACTATAGCCCGACACCCCGCTGGAAAAGACCCTTGCCGAATGCACCCGGCTGCTGACAATCGCCGGGCTGACCCCATACGCCAACAGGAAAGTCGTGGAGATCGTACCATAGCCTAGCCCCATCGACCCATCCACCATCTGCGCCAGAAAGCCCGTGAGCATCATGATCAGAAAGGCGTTCGTATCCACATGCTTAGGCAGCGTCCGGACAAAACCCAGGATCTCCCCGAAAGGGGCCCAGGACAAAACAGCATGCCCCAAGATCATAAAGACAAAAGCGAAAAGACACCATTTGACGATCTGCTGCCATTTCTTGTCCCCGGGCTTATGAAGGATAGATGGATCAGCTATGGCTTGTTTGGCTACCAGCACCTTGGTCAAATCATTCAGCTGCCGCACCTTCTCGCTAAAGTCGCCATTCAGGCTGTGCCGGATAGTCTGCATATTGTCCAACACCTCCTCCATCTCATCGGGGATCATCCCCCCAATCTCTTCCTTCAGGCGTTTGGCGATGGTCGGGGATTTGCCATTCGTGGAGATGGCGATTTTCAGGTTCCCTTTTTTGACGATGGAACCTAAATAAAAATCACAGAGGTCTGGTTTATCCGCCACATTGATCAGGATGCCTTTTTCTTTGGCGTCCTGCCGGATCCGGGCGCTGAGATCCCGGTCATTGACGGCTGCAATGGCGATATCGGCCCCATCCAGGTCTTCATCGTGGTAAGGGCGTTCCACCAGCTCTATATTGGGATGGGCCGCCGCCCGTTCTTTGATGGCCGGCAGGATCGATGTAGCCACGATCCGGATAGACGTTGCAGGAGAGTTTTGCAGGACCGCATTTAACTTTTCCAGGGCCACATTCCCGCCGCCGATGATCAGCAGACGCAGGGTCTCTAATTTCACAAAGACCGGGAATAGATTATTCCCGGTCTCCTGAACAGGGGAAGCCCCCCCTTCGGATGATAATATGCCTGACTCGCTTTTTCCTTCCTGCGTACTCATTTTTTTTGTCGCGTGTTAGTGTCGAATACGATGGTGAAATAATAGAACCCTCCCACCGTCGGTCCGCCAAGATACTGGTAATATCTCGTATTGAAGATATCAGTAGCCCCCAATTTTAGTGTACTAAACAATTTTGGTATCCGATAGTTCACCTGGGCGTCGATCGTTCCGTAAGAAGGCACGGTGCCTGCCGCCAGCGGGCTATTCCAATAGAAAGAGTTCTGCCAATGCCATCCTACGTTAAACCCGGTGTTGGGAAGGATCTCCCGGTTGCCGATGGATACATTGGTGATCCAGTCCGGGGTATTAAAGGCCGGCGTGAAGGCATCGGACGATTGAATGCTGGCGATGGCCGCATAGCTGGCATTGGCCGTGATATTGAATTTCTTATAAAAATTATAGGATAATCCCAGCTCTACTCCCTGGTTGGTGACCTGGCTTTTCGAATTGGTCCACATTTTATATTTGGTGACCTGCCCGCCGTATATCTGAGTTGCGGTGGCCACATTCACACTGCCGCCGATCGTACCCGTTTTCGGTTGGGTGATGTCCAGCTGACCGATGAAATGATCATAGGCGCTGAAATAATAATCTACATCGAAGAATAATTTATTCTCCAGCCAAACCCCTTTATAACCCACCTCGAAAGAGTTGATATGCTCGGGCTGGATATAGGTATAAGTGCTTTGCTGTAATACGCCCGTTTCTTTTTGAATAGCATCGGCCTGGGTCATTCCACTATTGTTGATATCCGCGTTCACGGCATTCTTAAAGGCGGTCACCGAGGAGTTAAGATAAGAGTTCTCGAAAGCCTGCAGATGCTGGGACACGTCCGGCAGACCACCCAGGCGGCGGACCCCGCCGTTATTCACGAACGCAAAACCTTCAAACAGGGTAGGGAAGCGGTACCCGTTCTGGAACGAAACCCGGAAATTATGTTTCTCCGTGGGAGAATAGACCATCGCGATCCGGGGATTGACCTTGGGGCTGAAATATTCGGTCTTATCCACCCGCACAGACGCTGTGATCTTCAGCTTCTCATCGAATAGTTGCTTCGTAGCCTGCAAGAAACCTCCATAGCTGAAATAATGGAAATCCTTGTGCGCCAGCTTGGGATCGGCATAGGCTCCGGGATTTACATAATTGTTCCCGTCAGGCGTAACGATATAATTACGATAATTAGCTCCGGTGAGGATCTGGATAAAAGGAATGATCCGCGACCAGTCATATTGCCCTTCCACATGGACAAAAGCCGATTTGAGGAGCATCTGCGCCCCTACGGTATCCCAGTTATTGGTGTGGATGATCTTATTACGCACGCTGTCGAAGGCCGCTGCGCCGGGCAGATAACGCCCGTTGTCGGCGGAAGCCCGGGCCGCATCCAGGGAAGCGGCTACATTTTGATAAGAGGCGGTTCCATTGGCATTATAGGCCGTGTTGAAGGCGGCCGTATAGTCGTTCCACCATTGCCCGGATTTTTTAAAGGCCATGTCGATGTTTTCCCCCAGCGGCCGGAAATTAAAGGAATTATTGCCGGTATTCTCGTAGGTATAATAGGCTTTGATGCCGAAATCCTGGCCCTTGATATCCAGCGCATGCTGCTGGATCCGTTCTCCGTCCAGCCTGACACGGTTGCCTCGCTGGTAGTTGTTCGTGGCGACGCCGATCCGGTAGGTATAGGCGATCTCGGTAAGGGGATTGAGCTTATAATGAAGGGCCACATCTACTTTCGTATTTCTGACGGCATAGTCGCTAAGGTCTTTTTCCAGGTAACCCGTCCTGGACACATCGTATTTCTTCCCTGCCAACGTGAGCGTCTTCATATCGCTGTTATATTCGTCGCCGTAGCGGTTGATCAGATCCGCGGCGGGATTATGGGCCGCGACGGAAGCATTGGTCTTATTGCCCACATCGAAATACTGGTCATGCGTATTGTTGGCGATCCAGTCCGTCCCCTGGGAATGAGCGGCATTGATCTTAAATGCGAATTTTTTCCCGATCGCTTTGGCATAGCGGATAGCCGTTTCCGAAAAAAGGGCAGCGCTATGATCCTTGTCATCGACATGATTGACCCCTACTTTCTGGTAAACGCTCAGTCCTTCATATTGAAAAGGCGACTTGGTCTTGAGGTTGGCGATCCCGTTGATCGCATTCAGGCCATAGATGGCGGAAGCTGCGCCCGGTATCAATTCCACGCTCTCGATATCGAGTTCGGTCGGACCTACGGCATTGGCCACCGGCGCCCCGATGCCGGGAGAGATATTATCCACTCCGTCTACCATTTGCAGGAAGCGGGAATTGGTGGTGCCGCTAAACCCCCGGGTATTCGGTACCTTATAGCCCATGCTTAGGGTAGTCATCTGAACCCCTTTTATATTTTCGAGGGCATCGTAAAAAGTAGGCGCAGGACTCTCCTTAATGGCCCGGAGATCGAGCTTCTCGATCGTCACCGGCGAACGCAGAATGCTCTCGGACACCCGGGATGCCGTCACTACTACCTGGTCTACCATCACATTCTGGGAGTTGAGGGATATGGAGATACCCCTGATCCCGTCTTCCCGGTCCCGGACCGTGAATTCCTGGGCCTTATAGCCAATGGAGGTAAAGATGAGGGTGAGGGGCAATTTTTGGGTGGTCTTCAGCTGGAAGGACCCGTCTGCCGCCGCCACCGTGCCGGCTGCTGAACCCTTGATCCGGATGGACGCGCCGCCCAGGGTCTGGTTGTTGACGGAATCATAGATCTTTCCTGAAATAAGATAAGGGTCCTGGGCGGCAGCTCCCAGGAATAGGGATACAAGGGTTAGCGTAAAGAAAGCAATTCTTGTAAGCATTAGTCTATTAATTTAGTAGATTGTATGGGTAAAAAAAAGGATGGAATGTCGGTGTTAAGCAAAAAATGTCCCGGTGGGACAACAGCATTCCTTAAGACAAAAGGGGGTGTGCAGGTGGTTCATGCTGCAAACTTAAATAAAATCCTACTAATTTAGTAGACTTTGTTAAAATATTTTTTTCTCCCCTGCGCCGGGCCTGCGGTCCTTCCAGCCCCAGGTCCCGGTCGACCAATCAGGCGCACCGACCCAGCCGGCGCAGGGGCGTAGCCGACTGCTCAAGCCTTATACCACCGCTGCCGCAAAGCGAAATCCCCGAACTTCTCCCCATTGCCCCTTTCTTTTTGGTAAAGGCGCAACAGCAGGTCCAGTTCGGAAAGGATGGCCGCCTCGTCCAGGTTTTCCTTGTAGAGTTTATTCAGGCGGGTACCTTCATGATCCCCCCCCAGGTGCATATTGTAATGCCCGGCAGCCGTGCCGATAAAGCCGATCTCTGCGGCATAGGGACGGCCGCAGCCATTCGGGCAGCCGGTCATACGGATGACGATATTCTCCTCACTGACGGCATGTTTGGCCAGCAGGGGCTCGATTTGGCTGATCAGCTCCGGAAGGTAACGTTGCGCTTCCGCCAGGGCCAGCGGACAGGTAGGCAAAGCGACGCAGGCAATGGAATTCTTCCGGATAGCGGAAGCCGCCTCCGTATGCTCGATGATCTTGTATTTGCGAAGGATCTTGTCGATGGCGGGCTTATTTTTCTTTTCGATATCGGCCAGGATCAGGTTTTGATTGCCGGTGAACCGGAAATTGGCCTTTCCAGTTTCGGCTATTTCCAACAAAGCCGTCTTCAGCGCCACTTTTTCGTCGTCCAGGATCCGGCCATTCTCCACGAAGGGAGTATAATACCAGCGTCCCTGGTGATTCTCCTGCCAACCATAATAATCGGTCCGGTCTGTAAAAGAATAAGGGCGGGCCGCTTCCAGCTCGAACCCTGTCCTTTTCGCCAGTTCTGTCTTGTACCATTCCAGCCCGTATTTGTCCACCGTGTATTTCAGCCGGGACAACTTGCGGTCGCTCCGGTTGCCATAGTCCCGCTGGATGGTGACAATCTCATACACGGCCTTGAACAGCCTTTCGTCCGCCGGCACGAAGCCGATGACAGAGGCGAGTCTCGGATAAGTCTCTGCATTGCCGTGCGTGGTCCCCAGGCCTCCGCCGATGGCGATATTAAATCCTTTCAGCTCTTCTTTTTCAATGATGGCGATCAGCCCCAGATCATTGGTGAGCACGTCGATATCATTATTCGGCGGAATGGCAATGCCGATCTTGAATTTCCTGGGCAGGTAACGGTCCTGGTATAGCGGATCCTCTTCCTGTTTTTTATCGGTGAGCTTTTCCTCATCCAGCCAGATCTCATAGTAGCCATGGCTTTTAGGCAACAGCAGCTCACTCAGTTTGGCCGCATAGGCATGCACCTGCTCATGGATAGCCGACTGAAATGGATGGGCCGCGCAGGTTACATTCCGGTTCACATCGCCGCAGGCAGCGATCGAATCCAGCCTGCTCGCGCTGAATGATTTAATGGTAGGCCTGAGATCGGATTTCAGCAGCCCATGCAATTGCAGGGTCTGGCGGGTGGTGATCTTGATGACGCCCGTAGAATGTTCTCCTGCGATATGATGCGTGTCGATCCATTGTTGCGGACTGAGCAGCCCTCCCGGAATACGCAACCGGATCATAAAGGAATAGAGACGTTCCAGTTTCTTTTCTGCCCGCTCTTCCCTTCTGTCCCGGTCGTCCTGCTGGTACATGCCGTGGAATTTGATCAAGGTCTGATCGTCTTCCCGGATAGCGCCGGTGAGCTCGTCCTGAAGGCTTTCGGCCAGGGTTCCCCGGAGCGCATCGCTCGACTGTTTGATCTTTTCAACTCCAGATAAACTTAAATTCAAATTCTTTGGATCGCTCATAATTTATAGGTGGTTATAAATCCGTCTAATAAACATCCTTCACATATCGCCCGGCTTCCTTTAATTCATCCAGGTAACCCGCCGCCTGTGCCGCATTCCTTTTCCCCTGGACCTGTACGATCTTCAGCAGGGCATTCTCCACATCGACGCTCATCGGCTCCTTGGCGCCGCACAGGTATACATAAGCGCCGGCTTCCAGCCATTCAAATAGCTCCTCCGCAAACTTTTCCATCTTATGCTGTACATAGACTTTCTCCTGCTGGTCCCTGGAGAAAGCCGTATTCACCCTGGTCAATACCCCTGTCTGTACCCAGTTCTGGATCTCTGTCTGGTATAGGAAATCCGTCGTGAAATGCTGGTCTCCGAAAAAGAGCCAGTTCTTTCCGCTGGCGCCGGTGGCATCCCTTTCCGCCAGGAAGGAACGGAAGGGGGCGATGCCCGTGCCCGGACCGATCATGATGACATCCTTGTCGTGGGCCGGCAGTTTAAACTGCGAATTCCGATGCACATAAAATTCAAGAGATTGTTCCGGCAATAACTGGGACAGCACATCCGAACACAACCCGTGTTTCGTATCCCCGTTGATAGAAAAAGTATCTTTTGCCACCGTGATATGGATCTCGCCGTCATGCGCCTCCGGCGAAGACGAGATCGAATACAGCCGGGGAGCGATCGGCTCCAGGATAGCGATGACTTCCCGGAATTGTGCCGTATCTTTTACGGGATAGATCTTCAGCAGGTCCAGCAGCCCGATCTTGGTCTCCGGAATTTCCTGCTGTATCAGGGCGGCATATTTTTTCACCACCCTTTCAGGCAGGAACACGATATTCAGTTTTTTCTTCAGCAGGTCGGATATCGCCCATTCTTCGTCGCGGTGAACCACCCTTGCCGTCGGATCCACTCCCGTGAGGCTAATGATCGCTTCCACTATCGCCAATGGATTCTCCGGGGTAATGCCGATAGAATCTCCCGGCTCATACTCCGTTTCCTCCGTGGCAATTTCGAGATGATAGGTTTCCTTGGCCGACCCCCGGTCATTCAGGTTGATATTCGCCAGCACCGTGCCGGTATGATACCTCTTCCCGGAGTGTTTGCGCGCCACCGGAGCGATCAAGGCCTGGCCGTTGCTCCCATTGCCGCCGCCATTGCCCGAAAGGATCCCGCTACCATTACCACCGGCAACGCCATTGCCGCCGCTGGCGCTGCCGCCATTCAGCCTTTGCAAGACCTGGTCAAACCAGTTGCCTGCCTCCTCTTCATAATCCGTATCGCATTTTTGCAGGGAGACGATACGCTGCGCACCCTTGCTCTGGAATTGCTGGTCCACATCTTCTCCCACCTTGCAAAAGAGGGGATAGGACGTATCGCCCAGGGCCAACACGCTGTATTTCAACTTATCCAGGCGGAATCCCTCCCCATGGATATGATCGTAGAATTTTTTGGCCGAGGCAGGAGGCTCTCCGTCGCCCTGTGTACTGATGACGGTAAAGAAGTACTCTTCTTTAACCAGGTCGGTAAGACGATATTGTTCCAGGCCGACCAGCTTGGCATTGATCCCTTTCTTTTTAGCTTTCGCGGCAAAATCCGTAGCCAGCTTCTTGGAGTTGCCCGTCTCCGTGCCATAGGCAATAGTGATCTTGCTGACAGCCGGGCGGGCAGGAGCTTCGGGTTCCTGCACCGGTGACAGCGTTTGGCCCGGCAGGATGACCTGCCCGGTACCCTGCGCCACCACACCGGCGAGGTAGCCGCTTAGCCAGATCAGCTCTTCTTTTGTCGAGCCGGCTATCAGCTCCTGTAATGTTTTAAGCTTTGGCGCTGTCAGCATATGAATATCTTTTTAAGGTTATCGTCTCTTTTGCTTCGACCGGGGGCTCTATCGTTTCTTGCACATCTGCCCGAAGCACTGCCACCTCCTGTACCCTGCCCCGCGGCGCGACCGGCGCGAAATAATGTTCTTTGCTATGGCTGTCAGGCAACCACTGGAAAGGCACCTGTAAGGCCGCCACCTTCCCGATGATCAGCAGGGTAGGGGAAACATAGCTACTGCCTCTCCCTGCAGGGAGGTAGGCATGGATCGGGCCATTGTATACGTTCTGCAGGGGAGTGGTCGCCTGTTCGACGATGGCCAGCCACTTATCGGTCCCGATCCCGTATTGCAGCAGTTTATCCACTAAAGTATCCAGCGGCTCGGAAGACATATAAAACACCAGCGTATCGTTGGTCTGGGCCAGATCCTTCCAGTACGACTCATCCAGGATATCTTTCTTATAATAAGTGAGGAAACGCACGGCGGTGGAATAACCCCTGGCCGTTAAAGGGATGCCCGCATAAGCGGCAGCGCCCAGGGCCGCCGTAATTCCCGGAATGATCTCATACGGTATCCGGTGAGCCGCCAGTGTCCGGAGCTCATCCAGGATATTGGAGAAGATGGACGCATCTCCCCCCTTCAGCCGGACGACCAGCTTGCCCCTGCCCGCATGCTCCACCAGTAAGTCATTGATCTCGGACTGGGGGGTAGAAGCTCCTTTACGGCATTGTTTGCCTACGGAAATGATCAGCGCATCCTCCCGGGTATATTGCTGAAGGATCACTTCGCTTACCAGGCGATCGGCGATCACCACATCCGCTTGCTGCAGATAGCGAAGCGCCTTGATCGTCAGCAGCTCCGGATCTCCCGGCCCTGCACCGGCCAATATCACCTTGCCTCCCAACCCTGTAAGGGCTGGCCAATCATTGCTATGTTGGTTCGTTCCGCTCATTTCAAATCATTTTAAAATCGTCAGTTTGTACAAGGGACACAGCAGCGTCAAAGCCTATTGTATCATACAAGCCCCCACCGTCACATTACTCGTTTCATCGATCAGGATCGCTCCGCCGTTGACCTGCAGATCCGCATAGGAATCGAAGGGCAGGGGAGAGGCCGTCCGGATAGTGGCCTTTACAATATCATTCAGTCCCGCCTGCTGTATGGAGTAATCCTTTTCCAGGGTATTCACATCCAGCCGGTATTCGATCTCTTTTACCACGCTTCGCACGGTCCTGCTGCCGATCTGCAGCAGGTATTTATTTCCCGGAAGCAATAACTTCGCGTCCATCCAGCAGAGCAATACTTCAAACTCCTGCTCTACACGGGGCTGGTGATCCTTTTGAGCGATCAGGTCGCCCCGGCTGATATCGATATCGTCTTCCAGCTGCAAGACAACGCTCTGCGGGGCGAAGGCTTCTTCCACCTCTTTACCACCGGTCTCTATGCTTTTGATCCTGCTGGTCAGCCCGGCAGGCAATACCGTGATAGGGTCGCCTTTCCGGTAGACCCCGCTGATGATCTTACCCGCATAACCCCGGTAGTCATGCAATTCCTCCGTTTGGGGGCGAATGACATATTGTACCGGAAGACGGGCGTGGTCGAGGTTGATGTCTTTTTCCACCTCTGTCTTCTCCAGCAGCTCCAGCAGGGTAGGACCCTCATACCAATCCAGGCTGGAAGACCTGTCCACGATATTATCCCCTTTCAGGGCGCTGATCGGCAGATAAACGACATCCCGCAGCTTCAGGGTCTTGGCGATCTCCGCAAAATCGATGGCGATATTGTTATAGACGTTTTCAGAATAAGACACCAGGTCCATCTTATTGATGGCGACCACCACATGGGGGATATTCAGTAAAGAAGCGATGATCGAGTGGCGGCGTGTCTGTTCTACCACTCCATTGCGGGCATCGACCAGGATAATGATCAGGTTGGCATTCGACGCGCCCGTGACCATGTTGCGGGTATATTGAATATGCCCGGGTGCATCCGCAATAATGAATTTGCGTTTGGGCGTGGAAAAATATTTATACGCTACGTCGATGGTGATCCCCTGTTCCCTTTCCGCGCGAAGTCCATCGGTAAGCAGGGCCAGGTCTATCTCTCCGTCTTCCTTATTCCGGCTTTGCTTCTCCAGCGCTTCGAGCTGATCCGTCAGGATACTCTTGCTGTCATACAATAAACGACCGATCAGGGTGCTTTTCCCGTCATCTACGCTGCCAGCCGTTATAAATCGCAACAAATCCATGTTTTCTTATTTAAAGTGTCTTCAATTAAAAATATCCGTTCTTCTTCCTATCCTCCATCGCGGCCTCCGATATCTTATCGTCGATCCTGGTTTCCCCACGCTCACTGGTACGGGTAGCTGTAATCTCCTTAATGATATCATCGATGACCGATGCCGATGACTCTACGGCCGCCGTACAGGTCATGTCTCCCACTGTACGGTAACGTACCTGCTTTTTCAGGATCTCGTCGGTAGCATCCAGCCGGATAAAGGGGGACACCGCCACCCATTGCCCTTCATATCCTATTACATCCCGCTCATGAGTGAAATAGATCGACGGCAGGTCTATTTTTTCGCGCCGGATATAATTCCAGATATCCAATTCAGTCCAGTTGCTGATGGGGAAAGCTCTTACATTCTCGCCTTTCCGGATCCGGCCATTGTAAATATTCCAGAGCTCAGGTCGTTGTCTTTTAGGGTCCCAGCCGCCAAACTCATCCCGCACGGAAAAGATCCTTTCCTTCGCCCTTGCTTTTTCTTCGTCCCGACGGGCGCCCCCGATCAGAGCGTCAAAACCGAACTCTTCAATGGTATCCAGCAGCGTAAAAGTCTGCAGGGCATTCCGGCTGGCAAATTTGCCGGTAGGCTCCGTCAGCTGCCGGGTCTTTATCGTATCTTCAACGCTGCGCACGATTAATTTTTCCCCGATCTCGGCTGCCAGCCTGTCCCTGAATTCCAGGGCTTCCGGGAAGTTATGCCCGGTATCGATATGCACGAGCGGAAAAGGGAATTTCCCCGGACGGAAAGCTTTCAAAGCCAGGTGTACCAGGGTAATAGAGTCCTTACCTCCACTAAAAAGCAGGGCCGGACGCTCGAATTGACCGGCTACTTCCCGTAATATGTGGATGGCTTCCGATTCCAGATGGTCGAGATAATCTAATCCACCGCCCCCTAATGGGGAGCCGGACAACGCTTCATTATTTTTCATGTTACTGCTCATGGTTTTACAATTAATTGGCCTTTTCAGCCGTTTCGGCGACATGGAGGCCGCATTCCTTTTTACTGCTGTCTTCCCACCACCATCTGCCTGCCCGGAAATCTTCCCCGGCCTTTACAGCCCGGGTGCAGGGTGCACAGCCGATACTGACAAAGCCCTTATCGTGTAAGGGATTGTAAGGGACATTGTGCTGGTCGATATAATCTTTCACCGCGGCGGTGTCCCAGTGAAGGATGGGATTGTACTTAATGACGCCATTTCCCTCGTCCCACTCAATCAGTTGATGGTCTTTCCTTTCCGGAGAATGCTCCGCCCGCAGACCCGTTACCCATACCGCCTGTCCTTTCAACGCCCTTTTCAAAGGCTCTACCTTCCGGATATGGCAACATAATTTCCGGTTGTCCACCGATTCATAAAAGGCATTGGGGCCTTTTTCATTCAGATAATCTTCCAGTAAACTCCTGTCCGGATAATAGGCCTTTACCCGGGTATGATATTTTTCATTGGTATTACTCCATACAGAGTAAGTCTCGGCAAACAGCCGCCCCGTATCCAGGGTGAAAATGGTCACCGGGACCTCATGGGATAAAATATGATGGGCGATGACCTGGTCTTCTATGCTAAAACTTGTCGAAAACACTACCTGCCCGGGAAAACCGGACGCTAAAACCTCCAGCGCTTTATCAATGCTTAGCCCAGTGATTTGGTCGAGTAATAGGGGTATATGATTTTTAAGTGTATTGTCCATGTTTGGTGGTTATTATCGGAAGAAATTGTCTAAAGATGTAATGGGGGGTAGACAAAGAAGGTCAGCAACAACAACAATTGCTGCAATAGATGGGGGACATATACAATATCGGAGAGATTTCTTTGATCATTTTTAAGTCTACCATTATGATGGACAAAGATATAGTAGAAATATGACTTAAAAAATAAATTTTTGCCCCGCCCGGCTGCCCCCTCTGCCCCGGAGCCCTACCTGGCGCAGCCCGCCTTATTGACCCTATATTTGACCAAAACAATTGAATATGAAAAAGTTAGCCCTCGCGACCCCGGTTAACAACATTAAAAAGGGGCCAGACGGCCCCTTTTTAATTATCGTATTAGTATTTTATTTACTTCAACCCTTGCTGCACACCCGGAACCGGGGCCCCTTTTGAATATTGTTTTTCCCAATCCCCCATCTGCATCAGCATCTGATAGGAAGAAAGGATATCCTGCGCGAATTTCGCCTGCATATCCGATAGATTCCCCCCCTTGCCCTGCAGGAGCATCTGCGCATTGATAGCCAGTTGTTCATCCGTCATATTATCTCCCAGGGACTTATAATAACGCATCTGCTGCGCCAGGTCTTTTTTCACCGAAGCATTGACCTTTTTGGCAAGGGCCCAATCCTCGGAGACATAACAGGCTTCCAGGAACCGGAAAGAGAAATAATCATGGAGATTATTCTGGTTGGAAGTCATCCCATATGGGAAATTGGACTCCAGCACATTCTTGTCATAATGCTCCAGCAGCTTGCGGGCAGAATCCTTTTGTCCGGCCGTGGCCAGGCTTAAAGCCACCTGCGCATGGGCATACTTGATACTGTTCAGATGACGACGGTTCTCCTCATCATAATAGACCCCGGGTTTATCGGCATTGCCGTAGGCGAACTTCTCCATGATCGTCTTATAGGCTGTCTCATTATCTACATTCCCATTCTCCACCGGTGTCAGTTGATACGCTAAGCCCTTCAACCGCGCATATTTTGCCAGGCCCAGATCCCCTAACTCCTGCGGAGACGAGAAGCAAATAGGCCTTTTCCATTTGTTGGCCGCAATGATCGCCAGGATGGCCAGATCATTCTTCAGCAAATAATGCTTCTGCGCGGGAATATCCAGGTGCAGCTCGCTCACCACACTGTCTCCCGGATGCACCGTGCCATTCTCCCTGACCGTATTGAGATCCACCGGTACGGAGAATTTCTGGGTCGGCACCAGGTTGATCATGCTGCCGCTCTCAGTCGGAGAGGTATACTTCGGATCGTCGCTGGCCACCACATTCTTTAAGATGTCATAGAGATCATAATATTTACCCTGGTCGAAGCCGGGAATTTTATCGGTAAAATAAGCGACATTCCGCTTTTCCCCCATGATCTGCTCCGGGGTGAAAATGACGTCGAACGGAGCGCTCTGGTTGATCTTATAACGCAGCTGGTTCATATACCAGTCCGTACCCAGCAGCGTATTGACCATTACCCTCACATCGGGACGGATGCCTTCCACTTCCTGCGCATACCAGAGGGGATAGGTATCATTATCGCCGAAAGAAAATAAGATGGCATTCGGAGGACAGCTCTCCAGGTAATCCTTCGCAAGATCCCGGGCCAGCGTTTTTTTGCTGCGGTCATGATCATCCCACTCCTGGCTGCCCATGAGGACGGGCACGGCAAGGAAACAAAGACCGGCAGCGGCGTAATTAGCCATGCCCGCCTTGCCTTTGAAAAGATATTTTTCGAATATTTCCTTCACCCAGATAACACCCAGCCCGATCCAGATAGCAAAGGCGTAGCAACTACCGGCATAGGCATAATCCCGTTCACGGGGCTGCTGACCGGCCTGGTTGAGATAGACGACAATGGCAAACCCGGTGAAGAAGAACAACAGTCCCGTCACCAGGAAATCCTTACGTCCGCGGCGGAACTGGAAATACAGCCCGATGAATCCCAGGATCAGCGGAAGCATGTACATCCGGTTATAGGACTTGTTATTGGTATGGATGCTGTCGGGCATTTTACTCTGGTCTCCCAAAAAGTAATTGTCGATAAAAGAGATGCCGGTGATGGCATTTCCGTCCCTCGGATTCCCAAAACCTTCCAGGTCATTCTGCTTGCCGGAGAAATTCCACATGAAATAACGTCCGTACATCCACCAGGTCTGGTACGTGATAAAATATTTGATATTATTGGCCATCGTAGGCTGATCGCCTTCTCCTATGTCCGCATACTTTCGATAGGTATCCACTTCACGGCGATCATTGCTGCTGTTCCACATACGGGGAAAAATATGGGAGGAAGGCGTATTGCCCCAATCCTGTCCCACTACCTTTCCGGCTACCTCATATTTCTCTTTTCCTTTTACATACAGGTCGCCCCCGTCTATGGCAGGTGGCTGGTCGGTGAAATCAGGTCCGTAAAGGATGGGCCAGTCGCCATATTGGTCGCGGCTGAGATAACCCACCAGGCTCACGGGGTTGTCCACATTATACATATCCACGGCCGGATCGGCATTGGAGCGGATCAGGGTGGTGAAATAGGTGGAATAACCCAGGAGCATGAAGGCAAAACACCATAAAGCGATCTTAAAGTTGGGCAAACCCTCTTTCTTTATAAGATAGCCACCCAGCGCGCCTCCGCCAAGCCCTATGATTAGTTTTAAAAACCGCATGCCTCCGTTACCGGAAGCGCCTAATAATACGGGAAGGGCAATGACCAGCACAAAGGCTATCAGCCAGATAATTAACCGGGTCTGCGTTATTTTTTCCTGTTTAAAACTGAGCCCCCAGGCGAGTAAAAGGGCCAAAAGGATAAAATAGAATCCAAAACCTGTGAAAAACGGCAGGTTCAGTTCATTGACGAAGAAGATGTCAAAAAGGCCCGCTCCCTTGATCGTATATTGGATGAGTACCACCTGCACCACGCCGGTGACCAGGCAGCCTGTGACAAAAGCGATCACCGTGCCCCAGGCGGTAGGTTTAAAGCGTTTGAAATAATAGACCATGACGATGGCCGGAATGGTCAGCAGGTTCAGCAGGTGGACGCCGATGGAAAGCCCCATCATATAAAAGATAAAGATGATCCATTTGTCGGCCCCTGGCTTGTCGGCATTATGCTCCCATTTGAGGATGGCCCAGAAGACC
>WNFI01123721.1_pt1 | contig 24895 bp, 22 predicted proteins | sample 5400471 | NCBI WGS metagenome assembly WNFI01 (sample SAMN13153348, study PRJNA577476) | soil metagenome | isolation source: 100 cm saprolite on Douglas fir-dominated hillslope | place: USA:California | collected 2013-09-17 | reverse complement strand
GCCGCTTTGAACGACGGCGTCCATCTGGCCTTTCGCACGCTGCCGAGCCGCTGGGGACTGACCATCTCGGGATAGTTCGATCGTGATCCGGTCGGATTGAGCACGATCTCCACACCAGCACTTTGCGTCTGACGCTCATCGTTCGGCCATTCGAGCCCGCGCTTTTACGTGCAGGCCGCCTCGGCTGCATGCCGTGATGGAACTTGAAAACCCGCCGCAGGGGTACGCGGCAACAACTCCATCGGAAAGCGGGTGGCTTGGCGGGCATTGAAGCACGAAATTGTCGACAGCATCGATGATTCAACGGAAACCGATCATGCCCGCAATCGACAACAGGCTGCCCACAACCTTCAACCGCCTCGCGTGGTCCAACCTCGCCGCGCAATCGGCTGAGCAGATCGCGCTGGCCGCAGCCCCCATCGTCGCCGTGCTGCTGCTTGGCGTCGGCGAAGGCCAGACCGGGTTGCTGCAGACCGCGCTGACGCTGCCCTTCATGCTGTTTGCGATCCCGTTCGGCCTGCTCGCCGACCGCATCTCCCGACGCTCTTTGATGACGGGCGCGGAGGCCCTGCGCGCGGCGGCGCTGCTTGCGGTCCTCGCCTTGATCTGGCTCGGCTGGCTCACCCTGCCACTGCTCTCGCTGCTCGGCTTCGCCGCGGTCTGCGGCACGGTCGCCTATAGCGTCGCCGCACCCGCTCTGGTGCCCTCGCTGGTGACGCCCGAACTGCTGCCGGCGGCGAATGCGCGGATCGAACTGGCGCGCACCATCGCCTTTGCCTCGGGGCCCGCGCTCGGCGGCGTGCTGGTGGGCTGGGTGGGCGCGGCGCCGGCGTTCGGATTCGCCGCGACGCTCTCGGTCATCGCGGTGGTGCTGCTGGCCGGGATCTACGAACCCGCACGCGCGGTCACGGCGCGCCGGCATCCCCTGCACGAGATCAGGGAGGGCCTCGCCTTCGTCTCCCAGCACAAGCTGCTGCGGCCGGTGTTCATCACGCAGTTCATCTTCAACACCGCATCCTTCCTGGTGCTCGCGGTGTTCGTGCCCTATGCCGTGCACCGTCTGGGCCTGTCCGCGACCGGCGTCGGCACCATCTTGGCGATGTATGGCGTCGGCATGGTGGTCGGCGCGCTGCTCGCGACCCGGGTAATGCAGCGCCTTCCCTTCGGCACCGTGATCGGGCTCGGACCGGTCACCGGCTTTGTCGCGGCGGTGGTGATGGCGCTCACGACATGGATTGCAACACCGTGGCTGGCGGGGCTGAGCTTCTTCCTGCTCGGTGTCGGTCCGATCCTGTGGGTGATCTCGACCACGACGCTGCGGCAATCGGTGACGCCGCTAAGCCTGCTCGGCCGGGTCTCCGCGATCAACATCATGAGCTATGGCGCGCGGCCGTTCGGCGCGGGCCTCGGCGCGCTAATCGGCGGCCTCTATAACGCCGAGGCCTGTCTCTATCTGGCGGTGGCGATCTTCGGCGCCCAGGCGCTGGTGATCCTGATGTCGCCGGCGGTCAGCTTGGCGCGGCAGCCGACAATGGTCGGCGAGCCCTTGAAGTGTTGAGACAAGGCCGAGACGAACCAGGGGCGCGCCGCCGCGGCGGCACTTTCGCCCGGTCCCGCGCGCCCTCCCCGCTATCATTTGTCAGCGCGTCAAATCGAGGCTTCCCAGCTGATATTGTATGATATAGATCATCCAATAAGCCGGGGAGCTTCGATGACCGACGAGACCGTCTTAGCAACCGCCGAAATCGTGCCTGCGCAAACGGCATCGACCTCGCTGCAAATCGCCGTGCTCGCGGCGCTGGCCTCGATCGGCACGCTCGCCACCAACATCCTGCTGCCCTCGCTGCCGCAGATGGCGGCATCGCTAAAAGTTTCGACTGCGGCGGTGACCGCGTCGATCACCGTTTTCCTGGCGGTGTTCGCGATTGGACAGTTGCTGGTCGGCCCGATCTCCGATCGCTATGGCCGGCGCACGCCGGTGCTGGCGGGTTTTGTCGTCTTCATTGCCGGCAGCATCTGGTGTGGCCTCGCAACCGACCTGCCGGGCCTGCTGATCGGCCGCATCATTCAGGCCGCCGGTGCGTGTTCGACCTCGGTGCTGTCCCGCGCCATCGCCCGCGACCTGTTCAGCGGCGCGGCATTGGGGCGCGCCATGGCGCTGATCATGATCGCGATGGCCGCCGCCCCCGGTTTCTCGCCGCTGCTCGGCGGCGGGCTGGATCACACCTTCGGCTGGCGCTCCGAATTCGTCTTTGTCGGGGCATTCGCGGCGCTGTCCGCGGCGGCCTTTGCCGCGGTGCTCGGAGAAACCCATCGTTCCACGCGCATCCCGCTCAATCCGCTCGCGATCGCCAAAACCTATTTCGGGCTGTCGGCGGATCGCCGCTTCCTCATCCCGGCCGCGACCGTCAGCCTGATCATGGGCGGATTGTTTTCGATGTTCGCGGCGACGCCGCGGGTGCTGATCGAGGGCTTGCACTTCACCCCGATCGCGCTCGGCCTGTTCTTCGCCGGCACCGTACTGATCGTATTCGGCGCCGGCATGCTGGCAACCAGGCTCGCTCCGCGCTTCGGGCTCGACCGCGCCATCCAAAGCGGACTGCTGCTGGCGGCCGCCGGCAGCGTCGCGATCCTGCTGGTGGCGATGTTCGACCACAGCTTCCTGGCGTTTCTCGGCGCGATGTCGCTGTTTCTGCTCGGCATGGGCATCATCAATCCCTTAGGCACCGCGCAGGCGCTGTCGCCGTTCGGCGAAAAGGCCGGCGCCGCTTCGGCGCTGCTGGGCTTCTGGCAGATGATGGGCGCAGCGTTCGGGGTCTGGCTCGCGGCGACCATCGCCCGCGACGCCATGACGGCGCTGGGGATCGTGCTGAGCGTCGCCTCGTTGCTGGCGCTGCTGCTTTATACGATACGGGCGAAGGCGCGCTAAAGCTCCACTCACCTCATGGAGGAGCGCGGCAAGGCCGCGCGTCTCGAACCAAGAGACCACGCGGTTGGTGAACCGCAGCCGGTCGGGCCCTCATCCTGCGAAACGGCGTCAGGATGAGGGATTGCAGCCCTCGTGCTTTCAACCTTGACCTGTTCCCGGCAAAGCTCCAGCATCGCAAAATGGAAGAAAAAACTGAAAAAGAAACCGGTCTGGCCGCTGCGATCAGGGGCCTTGTGCGGTGGTCGATCACGCCGCCGCAATCCTATGCGGTCTATCTCATCTGCCTGTTCGCGATCGCCGGATTGTCATTCTACGCCGGGACGCTGAAGCCCAAGAGGGCAATCGGCAATGCGCCGCAATCCACCTCCCTGCCGCGCAGCTGAACGCCACCATCCTATGGCTTCCGCGCAACGATCTCGCCGTCCTCCTTGACGAAGGACCCCACGGGATTGTCGAGCAAATCGAGCACCGCTTCCGATGGACGGCAAAGCCGGGTGCCCTTCGGCGTCTCGACGATGGGCCGATTGATCAGGATCGGATGAGCCAGCATGAAATCGATCAGCTCGTCATCGCTCCATTTGGGATCGCCAAGGCTAAGCTCCGCATAAGGCGTGCCCTTTTCGCGCAACAGCGCCCGCACCGAAATTCCCATGGCGCCGATCAGTTCGAGCAGTCGCGCGCGATCAGGCGGATGCTTCAGATATTCGATCACCACAGGCTCTGCCCCGCTCTGCCGGATCATCGCCAAGGTGTTGCGCGAAGTGCCGCAGTGGGGATTGTGATAGATGGTGATGGTCATAGCTGCGCCTCCTCCTTGATTGCGGTCCCCTCGCCTTGGCGCAGCAGCCAGTTCATCAGCACAAGGGCGACGACTGCGCCTGACAGTTCGGCGGCGACGAAGCCCGGCAGGTCTTGCGGGCGGATGCCGGAAAATGTGTTGCTCAGCGATCGCGCGATCGCAACGGCTGGATTGGCGAAGGACGTTGACGCGGTGAACCAGTACGCCGCTGTGATGTAGAGTCCTACCAGGGCCGGTACCGATGCGCGGGCGAAGCGCAGCCCGGCGAGGATGGTGGCGATCAGCCCGAACGCGGCCACGGCTTCCGAAAACCACTGCGCATTGCCGCTGCGCACCTTCAGCGCGGCCTGCAGCAGCGGCAGCGCGAACATCCCGTGCGCGATCATCGTGCCGGCAATACCGCCGATGATCTGCGCCCCGACATAGACCAGCGCCTCGCGCATGGGCAGTTCGCGCCTGAGCGCAAACACCAGCGTCACCGCCGGATTGAAATGCGCGCCGGAAATCGGGCCCAGGGTGGTAATCAGCACCACGAGGATCGCGCCGGTCGGAATCGTGTTGCCGAGCAGCGCCAGCGCGACGTCCCTGGTGAGGCTTTCCGCCATGATGCCGGAACCGACCACGGTGGCGACCAAGAGCGCGGTGCCCAACGCCTCCGCCGCGATGCGGCGCGGCAGGTCAAACCCGGGCATGGACGTGGTTCTTCTTCGCCGGCGGACAACAGGGCGTCAGGCTTTCGATCAGCGGCGCGCAGATTTCCGGCTTCCCGCCGCAGCAGTCCTGCAGCAGGAACAGCGCGACCGCCTGGAATGCCTTGAGATCCGCCCGATAGATGATGGAGCGGCTTTGCCGCTCTGCCGTCACCAATCCCGCGCGTGACAGAATCGCCAGATGCGAAGACATGGTGTTTTGCGGAACGTGCAGCAGACGCGCCAATTCACCCGCGGCAATTCCTTCCGGTTCACGCCTCACCAGCCGGCGAAAGACGTCGATCCGCGTGCTCTGAGCCAAGGCGCCCAATGCCAAGATGGCCTGTCCTGATTCCATATATCGAGAATGATGGATATATCGCCGTCCGTCAAGATGCTGCCCGGCAGCCATCCATATTTCGATAATTCCGGAAATACGGTTGACTGCTCGGCCCGCAGGTGCGATGCTCGATCCATGAAACTCGATGATGCGGCAGCAAGGCTCGAGGCCCTTGGCAATCCGACCCGGCTCAAGATTTACCGGACATTGGTGCGCGCCGGGGACCCCGGCCTTGCGGTGGGACGCCTGCAGGACAAACTGAAAATCGCGTCCTCGACGCTCTCGCACCATATCAAGGCGCTGATGGTGGCCGGCCTTATTGTGCAAAAGCGCGAGGCAACCACGCTGGTTTGCCATGCCAATTACGATGTGATGCGCGGCCTCGTCGATTTCCTGGTGGCCGAATGCTGTGCCGACCTCACTGAGGTGGGCTGCAAGGATACCAAGAGCGCGGCCTGATTTTTTCAGGATCTCAATTTCGATATTTCTAGGTAAATGGGAGGACGATCGTGCGTGAGGAAAAGACCGTCGCCATCATTGGTGCGGGCCCGGTCGGCCTCGCCGCCGCGGCCCATGTTCTGGAGCGTGGCATGACTCCCGTCATCCTGGAAGCCGGCCCTGAGATCGGCCACGCGGTGCGGCAATGGAGCCATGTGCAATTGTTTTCGCCATGGCAATACAATGTCGACCATGCCGCCGCTGGTTTGCTTGCCGGCGCGGGCTGGAATTCTCCCGACCCCGCGATCTATCCGACCGGCGCCGAACTGATCGAGCGCTACCTTGAGCCGCTGGCGACCAGGACGCCGCTCAAGTGTCATATCCGCACCTTAAGCCGCGTCACCGACGTCAGCCGCGTCGGCTTCGACAAGTTGAAAACCAGGGGACGCGAGGCCACGCCGTTTGAGCTTCGCTATCAGAACGGACGAGGCCCCGACAGCCTGACGGCCGATGCCGTCATCGATGCGTCGGGAACCTGGTTCTCCCCCAATCCTGCCGGAGCCAACGGTCTACGCGCCATCGGCGAAACAGACGTGGCAGGCAACGTCGCCTACTGCATGCCCGACGTACTCGGCAGGGACCGGGCGCGCTATTCGGGAAAGGTGGTCGCGGTTCTCGGCGCGGGACATTCCGCGATCGGAACACTGATCGAACTCGCCCGCCTCAAGGAACAGTCCCCGGGCACGGAAGCGATCTGGCTCTTGCGCGGCAACAGTCTGGCCAAGGCTTTTGGCGGCGGCGCCAACGACAAGCTCGCCGCGCGCGGCGAGTTAGGTCAAGCCTTTGCCGCGCGGGTTGCCTCGGGGCAGATTACGGTCGAGACGGAATTCCGGCTAAGCCACCTCAGCCGGGACAGCGAGCGGCTTCGTCTTGGCGCTGGATCGGCGTGCTGTGGGCGGCACGTCATCGCCGATGAGTTGATCGTGGCAACCGGATTTCGTTCGGAGCTCGGCTTTTTGCGTGAATTGCGCATCCAGCTTGATTCCGCCATCGAATGCCCGGTTGCTCTGGCGCCGCTGATTGATCCCAACGAGCACAGTTGCGGCACCGTGCGCCCGCATGGCGCGGCGGAGCTGGCCCAGGACGAACCGGGCTTCTACTTCGCGGGCATGAAGTCCTATGGGCGGGCGCCAACCTTTCTGATGATCACCGGCTACGAACAGGTGCGCTCGATCGCGGCGGCCATTGCGGGCGACCATGAGGCGGCAGCGCGCGTCGAGCTTGTGCTGCCTGAAACAGGCGTATGTAGTCGCAACACAGCACCCGGAGCCGCCGAATGTTGCGGCGGCCCGGCTCCTTCGGCCGATGCGTGCTGCGTCGCCGATGTCGCAGCGAAGCAAGTTGGCAAGGCGGGTTGTGGACGCGGATGACAGGTCGATACGGAGAGTCATGAGCCAGCGTCAGCTTCCAATTATCCTGGTGCTCGGAACAACGCAGACCTTGGCCTGGGCGTCGAGTTACTATCTGCCCGCCATACTTGCCGACGCAATCGCACGCGATCTCGGGGTTTCCAGCAACTGGATCTTCGCGGCGTTTTCAGCCGCTCTGGTCATTTCCGCGCTGCTGGGGCCGCGCGTCGGCCGCCAGATCGATCTCGTCGGCGGACGCTGGGTGCTGTCGATCTCCAACGTCACGCTCGCGGCCGGGCTTGCATTGCTCGGCTGCGCATCCTCGATGCCGGTCCTGATACCCGCATGGCTCCTGCTCGGCATTGGCATGGGGTTTGGACTCTATGATGCGGCGTTCGGTGCGCTTGGGCGCATCTACGGCAACAACGCGCGCAGCGCGATCACCGGCATCACGCTGATCGCCGGCTTCGCCAGCACCATCGGATGGCCCCTGACCGCGTGGGGATTGCAGACCATCGGGTGGCGCAACACATGCTTCGCCTGGGCTGTGGCGCACATCCTGATCGGACTGCCGCTCAACTTTTTCTTTCTACCCCTCGTCAAAATTGCGACGGCTGCCAAGGCCACCGCATCGGCGGCGCCCAAGCCGCACATTCCGATCGACCGGACCATGATCCTGCTCGCCTTTGCATTCGCCGCGGCATGGAGCGTGACCGGTGCAATGGCGGCACATCTGCCCCGAATCCTCGAAGCGATGGGAGCGACCACACTGCAGGCGGTTTCGGCCGGCGTGCTGATCGGTCCGGCGCAGGTGGCGGCCCGCATCGTGGAAGCCAGCCTCTTGAGCCGCTATCACCCGCTGCTTTCGACACGGCTCGCATGCCTGACCCATCCCATCGGCGCGGTTATCGTCGCGCTGGCGGGCGGCGCGGCCTCCGGCGCATTCGCGATTTTTCACGGCGCCGGCAACGGGCTGTTGACGATTGCGCGCGGCACGCTACCGCTCGCCATCTTCGGCCCGCAGGACTACGGCTATCGCCTGGGCATCCTTGGCGCACCGGCGCGCATGGCCCAGGCCGCGGCGCCGCTGGCATTCGGCCTGCTGATCGACGTCATGGGCGGCCGCGTGCTGATCGTCTCGTCCGCCCTCAGTCTTGCAGCGCTGGTCGCGCTGTCTCTCATCAGAAGGCCCAGTCAGTTCGAAACATAGCGGGCGTAGCCGCCGCGCACGATCTCATCCGACGCTGTCTCGGGATCCAGCGTGTACAGTTCCTGAGACTTGCCGATGCCGCGCAGCGCAAAGCGGCCGGTCGATACGAAATACTTTCGGCCCGCGGCGTCGAGGCCAGCCTGAAACGCCGACGACGCCAGGAACTCGCGCTCCACCGAATTGCACATCGAGGCGATGCGGCTGACCTCGTTGACCGCCGGACCGACCACGGTGAAGTCGAGCCGGTCCTCGCTGCCGATATTGCCGTAAAACACCTCTCCGACATGCAGGCCGACATAGGCCGATGTCACCAGCTGGTTGGCGGCGCTGCGTTTGGCGTTGATGGCCCGCATGTTCTTTCTGAACTGATACTCGGCCCGCAGCGCCGCACGACGGGCCACAGCCATATCTTCGCCGGTGAAGACAGCCAGCACGCCGTCGCCGATCAGTTTGAGCACGTCGCCGCCGGCGTCGTGGATGGCATGGATGGCGGCCTCGGCATAATCGTTGAGAAACGGAATGATCTCGTCGGGCGCCATCGTCTCGCTGATCGCCGTCGATCCCCGCAGGTCGGAAAACCACAGCACCGCATTGATCCACTCGGTGACTCCACGCGAGATGCGCCCGCGCATGACCTTGTCGGCGGCATCGCGCCCGAGATAGACCCGGCCGACGGTCCGGGCGATGCGCGCAACCGTCGCCGCCTTCACCGCCAGCGCCAGCACCGGAACGAGGTCGCGCAGCGCGGACAGCGCGTGTTCATCGAATCCGTCCGGGTGACGGGTCGCCCAATAGGAATAGACGCAGTCCATCTGGCCGATCGATCCGGCTGCGCCGAACCGATGCACAAACCCTAGAAAGTGCCGATGGCCCTTGGCGGCAAGGTCCTCGATCATCGAGAAGTCGTAGGACGCGCAATCGGCGAGATCGATGTGCAGTTCGGGCTTGCCGGTTTCCAGCATGTGATAGAACGCCGAACGCCGCCACTTGGCCGCGGCTTCGCCTTCGCTGGTCGAGCCATAGTCGAAGGCGTCGCTTTCATTGGTCTGCGTGTCGCTCCAGCGAAAGCCATGACCCTCGAAGACGGGATCGAGCGTATCGATGAAGACGAGACCGCGCGACAGATCGAGCCCCGCCGCGCGGCAGCGCTCGCAGAAGCCACGGACCAGATCGTTCTCGGCAAGGCCGGTGAGCCCCTCGCCCGCCAGCCAGTTGGTCATTTGCAATCGTGTCGTCGGGTTCATGGGAAACTCAATGCGAAGACAGAGTTATAGTTCGTCCTGCCCGGGCTCGTCCCCGGCCATCCACGTCTTTCTTCCGGCGATGCTGTCAAGACGTGGATGCATAACAACTCGGCTATGCCGAGTTGCGTTCTAATTGAAGACCCAAGCCGGAAACATCCGGCTTGGGGACAAGCCCGGGCATGACGAACTTTAAGATCGTCGGTAACGATCCGCTAGATACCCGCCCCGGTATCCTTGCTCGGGATCACCACCGAACCTGGCGCAAGGCGGCGCACCAATATGTAGAAGATCGGCGTGAAGATCAGGCCGAACAGCGTGACGCCGAGCATGCCGAAGAATACCGCGACGCCGACCGCCTGGCGCATCTCGGAGCCGGAGCCGGTGGAGACCACTAGCGGCAGTACGCCGAGAATGAACGCAAACGACGTCATCAGGATCGGCCGAATCCGCAAGCGGCACGCCTCGATGACCGCCTCGAGCTGATCGCGGCCCTCGCGCTCGATGTCGCGGGAGAACTCGACGATCAGGATCGCGTTCTTGGCGGCGAGCCCCACCAGCACCACGAAGCCGATCTGGGTCAGGATGTTGACGTCCTGGCCCATGATGCGGACGCCGATGGTCGCGGCCAGGAGGCACATCGGCACGATCAGGATCACCGCGAATGGCAGGGTCCAGCTGCCATATTGCGCGGCAAGCACCAGGTACACGAACAGCACGCAGATCGGAAACACATAGAGCCCGGCATTGGCGCCGGTGGTCTGCTGATAGGACAGATCGGTCCATTCGAACGAGAAACCGCTCGGCAGCGTCTCGTTGGCGAGCTTCTGCATGGTGTTGAGCGCGGTAGTGGAACTGGTGCCGGGGAGCGTGTCGCCCTGCAGCTCCGACGACGGATAGAGGTTGTAACGCGCCACCCGGTCCGGCCCCGCGGTGTTCCTGAAATTCACCACGCTGCCGAGCAGCACCATGTCGCCGACCTTGTTGCGGGTGCGCAGCCGCGCCAGATCAGACGTCTCCTTGCGGAACGGCAGATCGGCCTGTGCCGTGACATGATAGGTACGGCCGAGAATGTTGAAGTCGTTGACATAGGCCGAACCGAAATAGATCTCGATCGCTTCAGTGACGTTCTCGATCGGCACGCCCAGCATCTGCGCCTTGAGCCGGTCGATCTCGACGAACACCTCGGGGGTATTGGCGGTGAACGGCGAAAACACCGCGGTGAGGCCCGGCGCCTTGCGCGCCGCCGCCACCAGTTCGTCGGTCGCCGCCGCCAGCAATTCGGGGCCGCGGCCCTGGCGATCCTCGATCCGCATGGTGAAGCCGCCGCCGGTACCGATGCCGGGCCCGGCGGGCGGCGGTACCACGATGATGAACGCGCCTTCGACGCTGGAAAGCCGCTTGCGCAATTCGGCGGTGATGACCGCCGCCGACAGGCCCTTCTTCAAGCGCACCTCCGGCTCATCGAACACCGGAAACAATGCGGCTGAATTGCCGCGCGCCAGCGAGGCGGCGCCCGGCAATTGCACCGCAACGATGACGTAGCCGCGATCCTGCGCCGGAATGAACCCCTGCGGCGTGGTCACCAGCAGCCAGCCGGCCGAACCGATCAGCAGGACATAGACCAGCAACATCGCACCGGAGTGCCGGATCACAAAACCCGCGATGTTGCCATAGCCGTGTGACAGCCGGTCGAAGCCGCGGTTGAACGCCCCGGTCGCCGCCTCCCAGCCGCGCGCGATAAAATTCCAGCTTGCCGGCGGCCGCTTCTCATGATGCGGCTGCAGGATCAGCGAGGCCAGCGCCGGCGACAGCGTCAATGAGCAGAAGCAGGAGATCGCGGTGGCCACCGCGATGGTGATGGCGAATTGCTGAAAAAATTGCCCGGAAATGCCGCCGAGGAACGCCGTGGGCACGAACACCGCGCAAAGCACGAGCGCAATCGAGACCAGCGCGCCGCCGACCTCCTGCATGGTCAGGAGGGCTGCGTCGCGCCGGGTCATGCCGGCGCCAAGATGCCGCTCGACATTTTCCACCACCACGATGGCGTCATCGACCACGATGCCGACCGCCAGCACCAGACCGAACAGCGTGAGGTTGTTGATGGAAAAACCGAGCGCGGCCATCACCGCAAAAGTACCGATCAGCGACACCGGGATCGCCACGATCGGAATGATCGCCGGCCGCCAGCCCTGCAGGAACACCAGCACCACGATGACGACCAGCACCATCGCCTCATAGATGGTCTTGATCAATTCGCTGACCGACTGGGCGATGAACTCGGTCGGGTTGTAACCGATGTTGTAGTCGAGCCCCTTGGGGAATTCGGTTTTCAACTTCGCCATTGCGTCGGAAATATTCTTGGCGGTGGAAAGCGCGTTCGAGCCGGGACGCTGGAACACCAAGAGCGCCACCGCCTCCTTGCGCAGCAGGAAGCCGTTGGTGGTGGAACTCAGCGCCCCGAGTTCGATGCGCGCGACGTCGCGCAGCCGCACAGTGCGGCCCTCCTCACCGGCCTTCAGCACGATGTCCTCGAACTGCGCCGGATCCCTTAAACGGCCGGTGAAGGTGAGATTGGGCTGGAACGCGCGGTCCGCGATGGGCGGCTCGGCGATCTGGCCGCCGGTGATCTGCAGGTTCTGGGCGCGGATCGCGGCCAGCACGTCGCCTCCGGTCATCCCCAGCGTGGCGATCTTGTCGGGATCGAGCCACAGCCGCATCGAATAATCGCGCGCGGCGAAGATCTGGATGTCGCCGATGCCGTCGAGCCGCAGCAACTGGTCGCGGACCTGCCGCAGCGCGTAATTGGAGATATAGAGCTGGTCATAGCTGTCGTCGGGCGACAGCATGAACACGACCATCAAGAGGTCGGGGCTGTTCTTGCGGGTGACGACGCCGTTGCGCTGAACTTCTTCGGGCAGCCGCGGCTGCGCGATCGCGACGCGGTTCTGCACCAGCACCTGCGCCTTGTCGAGATCGGTGCCGAGCTTGAAGGTCACCGTGATGGTGAGCTGGCCGTTCGAGGTGGCCTGGCTGTAGAGATACAACATGTCCTCGACGCCGTTGATCTCCTGCTCGATCGGCGTCGCCACGGTATCGGAGACGGTCTGGGCCGACGCACCCGGATACTGCGTGGTAACGACGACAGTGGGAGGTGCCACCTGCGGATATTCCGCGACCGGCAGCGTGGTGTAGGCGATCGCGCCGACGATCAGGAGCACGATGGAGAGCACCATCGCCAGGATCGGCTGGTTGATGGAGAGACGGCCGAGATTCATGGTTTGGCGCCGCCGCCGGCAGCCGCCGGATGCGGCGTCACCTTGGCTCCGATCCTCGCGCGCTGCAGCCCATCGACAATGACCTTGTCGTCCGGCTTCAATCCCTCCTTGATGACGCGCAGACCAACGTCGAGTGCGCCGAGCGTTACCGGCCTTGCCTCCACGGTGTTGTCGTCCTTGACCACAAATACGATCTTGCGCGACTGGTCGGTGGCAATCGCGGTATCCGGCAGCAGCAGAGCTTCATACGGCGCGCTGCCGATCACGCGGACCCTGGCGAATTGCCCCGGCAGGATCGAAAGATCATGGTTGTCGACCAGCGCGCGGCCGCGCAGCGTGCCGGTAGAGACATCGAGCCGGTTGTCGAGGAAATCCATCTTGCCCTTGTGCGACGGCTTGGTTTCCCCTGACAGGGTGATCTGCACCGGATTCGGCGTATCGCGCGAACTCGGGCGCTTGCCTTCGAACCACAGCCGGCTGTTGCGCAGATAGATCGATTCATCCATGTCGAAATAGACGTGTATAGGATCGAGCGAGACGATCGACGTCAGCAGCGTCGCACCGCTCTCGCTGCCCTGCACCAGATTGCCAACGCTGACGAGATGCCGGCTGACGCGCCCGCTGATTGGGGCCAGGACATGGGTGAACTCGACATCGAGCTTGGCGCGCTTGAGCACGCCTTCGGTCTGGATTTCCGCGGCCCTTGCCGCCTGCAGAGCCTGGCGACGCTGATCCACCACGGAATCCGCCACAGCCTGGGTTTGGTTCAAGGTCAGCGCGCGGTCGAGTTCGCGTTTTCCGAGCTCGACCTTGGCGCGCGCATCCGCGAGCTGGCCGTCCGCCTGTGCGGCGACGGCCTCATAGGCACGGGAATCGATCACGTAGAGAAGATCGCCGGCATTGACGATGGTGCCGTCGCGAAACTCGACGCTGTTGACGAAGCCGGTGACGCGGGCGCGAATTTGCACCTGCTCGACGGCGTCGAAGCGCCCGGTGAATTCGTCCCAGTCCGTCACCATGCGTTTGCTCGGTTGCGCTACTGTGACCGGGGGTGGCGCGGGGGCGGCCTGTTCGGTCTTCTGGCCGCAGCCCGCGAGCAGCAGCAGCGTGAGAACCGCCATTGCGCGCGGGCGATCGAAGCAAAGACCCGCAGGCTCCTCGGAAACGCGACGAAATGTCCGCAACCTGTTCAAGGCAAATCCCCCGGAGACGACCGGCCTCAATCATCGTCCATATGAGGGTGCGATCAAGGGGAAAATTATGACCGACCTGCATCACAGCCACGAGCCCGCGCGGTCGGCGCGATCGGCAAGCGAGGGATGCGATGGTTACGCCACGCCTCGCCCGAACTTGTTCGACTTCGGAAAGCCCTTCGGCGGCAGGCGGCCGGCATCGGCGCGGTTGCCGCGCCACTCGGCCAGTTCCTTCATGCTGGCGCTGAATTCGCGGCCGGCAGAATCGCGCCAGGTCAGTCCGTCCTTGGCAACGAAGGTCGCAACGTCGGACAATCCGCCGTCCTTGTATTTCTGCAGCCGCACGCCACGGCCGCGCGCCATCTCCGGCACCTGATCGATCCCGAAGATCAGCATCTTGCGGTTGTCGCCGATCACTGCGACGGTATCGCCGCTGACCGTGGCCAAGGCGCGGGCTTCGTTCGGCATTTCGACGTTGAGCACCTGCTTGCCCTTGCGGGTGTTGCCGACGCAATCGTCCTCGTTGACGATAAAACCCTGCCCGTCATGGCTGGCGATCAGGAACTTGCGGCCGCCGGTGTTGACGAACAGCGACACGATCGCCGCGTCCTGATCCATGTCGATGAACATCCGGATCGGCTCGCCGTGGCCGCGCCCGCCCGGCAGTTTTGCGACGTCGAGCGAATAGAATTTTCCGTTGGTGGCAAGCAGCAGCAGTTTTGATGTGGTTTCGGCGAAGAATGCCTTGTCGAGCTTGTCGTCGGTCTTGAAGGTCAGGCCCGACAGGTCGGCGACATGGCCCTTCAGGGTGCGCACCCAGCCCTTGTCGGAGATCACCACCGTGACCGGCTCGCGCTCGACGAAGGCTTCCTCGATGGCGGCGAGATCGTGCTCCGGCGCGTCGGCGAACATGGTGCGGCGCTTGCCGAGCGGTGTCTTCGGCCCAAACAGGTCGCGCACCTTGCGGACCTGTTCGCCGACCTTTGCCCACTGTTCGGATTCGGAAGCCAGGATCGCCTTGATGCCCTTCAGCTCGGCGCGGAGATTCTTGTCCTCGGTGCGGATTTCGAATTCCTCGAGCTTGCGCAAGCTGCGCAGCCGCATGTTGAGGATGGCTTCGGCCTGCACCTCCGTGAGCTTGAACGCCTTCATCAGTTCAGGCTTCGGTTCATCCTCGGTGCGGATGATCTTGATCACCTTGTCGATGTTGAGATAGGCGATCAGGTAGCCGCCCAGCACTTCGAGGCGGTGCTCGATCTGCGCCTTGCGGTAATTGGAGCGGCGCAGCAACACGTCGCGCAGATGATCGAGCCATTCGCGCAGGCACTCGGCAAGCCCCAGCACCTTCGGAATGCGGCCCTTCACCAGCACGTTGAGGTTCAGCGGAATCCGGCTCTCCAGTTCGGTGAGCCGAAAAAGCGATTCCATCAGCAGTTCGGGATCGACGGCGCGGGATTTCGGCTCGATCACGACGCGAATGTCTTCGGCGGATTCGTCGCGGACGTCGCCGATCAGCGGCAGCTTCTTGTCGTTGAGAAGTTCGGCGATTTTCTCGATCAGCCGGGATTTCTGCACCAGCCAGGGAATCTCGGTGATGACCACGACCCAGGTGCCGCGCGCGCCCTCCTCCTGCTGCCACTTGGCGCGGGTGCGGAACGAGCCGCGCCCAGTGGCGTAGGCCTCGGCGATGCTTTCCTTGGAGTCGACGATGATGCCGCCGGTCGGGAAATCCGGACCCTTGACCCAGCGCAGCAGCGATTTCGATTTCGCATCCGGCTTGTCGATCAGATGCAACGCGGCGTCGCAGAGTTCGGCGGCGTTATGCGGCGGGATCGACGTCGCCATGCCCACCGCGATGCCCTGCGCGCCGTTGGCCAGCAGGTTGGGAAACCCGCCGGGCAGCACCACCGGCTCTTTCGACTGGCCGTCATAGTTCGCTCGAAACTCGACCGCGTCCTCGTCGATGCCCTCGAGAAGGAGCCGCGCGACGTCGGTCATCCGCGCTTCGGTGTAGCGGTAGGCTGCTGGATTATCGCCGTCGATGTTGCCGAAATTGCCCTGGCCGTCGACCAGCGGATAGCGTGACGAGAAATCCTGCGCCAGGCGCACCAGCGCGTCGTAGATCGACTGATCGCCATGCGGATGGAACGAACCCATCACGTCGCCGACGATTTTCGCGGATTTCTTGAACGGTGTGCCCGGATCGAGCCGCAGCAGCCGCATGCCGTAGAGGATGCGCCGATGCACCGGCTTCAGGCCGTCGCGGGCGTCGGGCAGCGCCCGGTGCATGATGGTCGACAGCGCATAAGCGAGGTAGCGCTCTTCCAGAGCCTCGCGCAGTGCGACTTCCTGGATGTCAGCCGGCTCCGGCGGAATCAGTCTTTTTCCCATGGGGACGAGTTAAACCTTGGCGGCGACTCGGGCAAGAAGTGAATCCGTATGGCCCGCTTGCGCTAAACAGCTACGCGCGCCAAATGCTTCGTGACCGCATTGATAAAACCGTCGCGGGCATCGGAATGCCCCTGCCCGCGCGGCTCCAGCACGTTGCGCAGCAGGAACCGGCCGGTGAGTTCAAAGCCGTCCCGCAGGTCCTGGTCGGACCAGCCGTTGCGGCCGTCGCTGCTTTCGCGGAGAAACGGCGGCAGCCGCAAGAGCTTGTCGCGCCACGGCTCGCCGGCCTGCCGCGATACCGCGCCGCCCGATTTCGGCGAGACGTAGATCAGATCGCGGGTTTCGCCGGTCGCGGCACAGCTGGTGAGATCGAGACCGAAGCCGAGTTCGGCCAGCATCGCCAGCTCGAACCTGATGAGATGGGTGGCGGCGTCGCCGACATCATCGAAATCGTCAAGCGTGCGCTCGAGCATCTCGTAGATACCTTGGTGCGAATCCCGCTCCGGCAGCAGCCGCGCCAGCGACGCCAGATGGGTCACGCCATAGACTGCGTGCGATGACGCCAACATGGTGGCGGCACGCATCCGCGTGCCTTCGAGCTGATAATAGCCGAGATGTTCATCGAGCCGCGCCCGCCACGCCGCACTGACGCTGTTGCCGGGCTGCAGCAGCGGCCGCATTCGCGATCCCGCGCCGCCGCGCACCAGGCCGAGATGACGGCCATGGCCGCGGGTCAGCAGCTCGACGATGGCGCTGGATTCGCCATGCCGCCGCACCCCGAGAATGATGCCTTCGTCAGTCCATTCCATGAGGCAAAGCTTACAGGATTCCGAAGCAGCGCGGTCAGCAAAAGTGGGCACCGGTTTTGCGTCCGGCCGCGCTCCAAATCATTAACGAGCGCACGATCTTACCGCCAAACCGCTGACACCTCGGATCAAGCCTTGGGCGTGCTTTGGCAAATCGTGCGCGTCGCGACTACGCGTTGAACCAGCCGCGAGCGTCGCCGGTGAAGGAAAAATACAGCCCCGAGGCGGCCAGGAAGCAGGAAAAAATCTCGATGCAGCTATCGAGCTGCAGGCCGCTGTCGCCAATGATCTGCACCAGCGAGATGACAGTAAAGACCAATGAGGCCATCAGCACCCAGCGCGGCCAGTTCTTGCGCCGCTGCGCGGCAAGCCTGACCAGGTAGACAAACATCAGGATCAGGCAGGCCGCGATCACATTCGCGACCAGGATCATCGCCTCCGTCATTTCGGCGTCGGGGGTGCGGTCCTGAAACGCCACCGACAGCGCATCGAGCGCCAGCGACAGATACAGCAATACTTCAAACCACAGCACGTGTTTGGGAACGGTCATCGAGATGCCGGCTATTCCTTCGGGAACTCAAGTCCCATTTCGCGGTAGCGGTTGGGATCGTCGCCCCAGTTTTCCCGGACCTTCACGAACAGGAACAGATGCACCGGCACGCCGACGATCTCGGCGATCTCCTTGCGGGAATCCGCGCCGATCGACTTGATGGTGGCGCCGCCCTTGCCGAGCACGATCTTGCGCTGGCTTTCCCGCTCGACAAAAATCGTCTGTTCGATCCGGATCGATTTGTCCTTGCGCTCGGTCCAGGTATCGGTCTCGACGGTAGATTGATACGGCAGTTCCTGGTGCAACTGACGGAAGATTTTTTCGCGGGTGATTTCCGCCGCCAGGTGACGCATCGGCGCGTCCGACATCTGGTCCTCGGGATAGTGAAACGGCCCGTCGGGGACCATCGCCGCCAGCTTTCGGCGCAAATCATCGACGCCGTCGCCGGTCATCGCCGACACCATGAAGGTCTCGGCAAAGTTCAGCCGTTCATTGGCCTGTTGCGCGAGCTTCAGCAGCTTTTCACGCGCGACGATGTCGATCTTGTTGATCACCAGGATTTTTGGATGATCGACCTGCGCGAGCTTGTCGAAGATCGCATCGGCCTCTTCGTCGATGCCTTCGCGGGCGTCGAGCAGCACGCAGACCAGGTCGGCGTCATGAGCCCCGCTCCAGGCGGTCTTGACCATGGCACGATCGAGCCGCCGCTTCGGCAGGAAGATGCCGGGCGTATCGACCAGAATGATCTGGGCGTGGTTCTCGATCACGATGCCGCGGATCAGCGCGCGCGTGGTCTGCACCTTGCGCGAGACGATGGTGACCTTTGAGCCGACCAGCGCGTTGACCAGCGTCGACTTGCCGACATTGGGTGCGCCGATCAGCGCGACGAAGCCGCAGCGCGTGGCCGCCGGCGGGGCCTCGGTTGTCATTTTATCCGTCATTGCCGCCACTGCTAACCCCTTCGCGCGCGAGCATCACAGAGGCCGCGACCTTCTCGGCGGCGCGCTTGCTGCCGCCGACGCCTTCCGCCGGCGCCAGGCCGGGCAAATCGACAGCGACGCGAAATTGCGGATCGTGGTGCGGCCCGGTTCGCTCGACCTCGCGATAAACCGGCGTCGGCAGTCCTTTGCCCTGCGCCCACTCTTGCAGCACCGTCTTGGCGTCGCGCAGCGGCCGCATCGGCTTGCGCATCCGTTCGGTCCAGTTGCGCTCGACGAACTCGGCTGCCGCGGCATAGCCGCCGTCGAGAAACACCGCGCCGATCACCGCTTCGCAGATATCGCCGAGCACGGATTTGCGCAACCGCGCGCCGGCACCCGCGCCGACCGTGCCGAGCTTGATGCCCTCAAGCAGTCCTAAGGTTTTCGCGACGTCGATGCAGCTCTCCCTGCGCACCAGATCGGCCAGCCGCTTCGACAGCTCGCCTTCGTCGGCCTTCGGAAAGGCGCGGTAGAGCATGTCGGAGACCACCAGACCAAGCACGTGATCGCCGAGAAATTCGAGGCGCTGATAGCTGTCGCCGCGATTGCGTGCGGATTTCAGCGCCGAAACATGGGTGAACGCGGTGGCCAGCAGCGAGGGGTCAGCAAACTTGTGACCGATGCGCGCCTCGACCTCGGCCGCTGCGGTTTTGGCGCTGGTCCTGGTACGTTTCTTCTTGGCCGCCGCGGTCTCGCGACCGGGGCCTGGGCCGGTCGGCGGGCTCACCTCGTCGGTTTTTGCAGCTGTCTCTATGTTCGTTGATTCGTCGTTCATCGCACAATGGAAAATATGCGATTCCAGCGCACCGCGGTGGGCCAGCGCCAGATCTGCCAGGCGTGTTCGCCCTCGGCGATGGAGAAGAAGATCATCTGCGCTCGGCCGACGATATTCTCGAACGGCACGTAGCCGACCGCTGACAATACGCGGCTGTCGGTGGAGTTGTCCCGGTTGTCGCCCATCATGAAGAAATGACCGGCCGGTACGGTGTAGACGTTGGTATTGTCGTAGAAACCGTTATCGACGCAGTCGAGCGATTCATAGCTGACGCCGTTCGGCAATGTCTCTTTCCAGCGCTTGACCCTCGCCGTGGCGTCGGACCCGCAGGGATCCTCTCCGACGAAATCGGAGAGACGTTCGCGCACCACCGGTTTTTCGTTGATGTAGAGCAGGCCCTCCTTCATCTGGATGCGGTCGCCGGGCAATCCGATCACGCGCTTGATGTAGTCGGTTGAATCGTCCTTCGGCAAGCGGAACACCACGACGTCGCCGCGCGACGGCTCCGAGCCGAAGATGCGCCCGGAAAACAGCGGCGGCGACAGTGGGATCGAGTAATGACTGTAGCCATAGGAATATTTCGAGACGAACAGATAGTCGCCGACCAGCAGCGTCGCCTTCATCGACCCCGACGGGATGTTGAAGGGCTGAAACAGAAAGGTCCGGATCACCAGCGCGATAATCAGCGCGTGGATGACGACGCGAATCGTCTCGCCGACGCCGCTTTCAGTTTTTGTTCCGGAGGTCACGCTCATCGCTTTCCCGATTCCCTCGCGATTGCACGCGGTATGGCAGAACATTTTCCTCGCGCGAAGCGTTGTCGCCTCGCGTCAGGAAATGTCTTGATTCTGATATCTGGAACGAATTCCGGCGCAGACCCGAATTCGTCCGGTTTGAGGCTTCATGCGGCGTTTTAGACCGTTGTTTGCAGGGGCGCAATCAACAGCGTCGGTAAAACTTGCTAATCCTATGAAGAGCCTGTGATTTTTAGTTTTTCGGCTGGTCCTGAAACGGCATGGGGCACAAGCCTCAGCTTTTGGGCGCGGGGACGGCCGAAATTATGACAAAGGCCTGGGCCAGCGGCCAGTCGTCGGTGATTGAAAGATCGATCCGCGCCTCATAACCCTGCGGCGTCAGCGCATCCAGCCGGGCCAGCGCCCCGCCGGTCAATTTCATGGTTGGCCTCCCGCCGGCCAGGTTCACCACCCCCATGTCGCGCCACCAGACGCCCTGCCGGATGCCGGTGCCCAGCGCCTTCGAACAGGCTTCCTTGGCGGCAAATCGCTTGGCGAAGGTCGCCACCACCATCCTGTGGTTCTTGGCGCGGCGCTCGGCCTTGGCGCGCTCAGTGTCGGTAAAAATGCGATCGAGGAACCGGTCGCCGTGCCGCTCGATGACCTTCTCGACGCGGCGGATGTCGATCAGGTCGGACCCGATACCGATGATCATTTCTGGCTCTCGAGCTTCTGGCGCCCGCGGCCCATCGCCGCCCGCATGGCACGCACGGTTTCGCCGAGCCCGACGAACAGCGCCTCGCCGATCATGTGATAGCCGATGTTCAGTTCGACGATTTGCGGCAACGTCGCGATCTTCTCCGCGGTCACATAGTCAAGCCCATGGCCGGCATGGACCTCGAGCCCGGCTGATTGCGCCAGCTTCGCGCCGGATACGATCCGCCGCCATTCGGCTTCGGCCCTGGCTTCCGCGCGATCGACCACGGCATCACACCAAGCGCCTGTATGAATCTCGATCACCGGCGCGCGCAGCTTCGCCGCCATCTCGATCTGAGCCGGATCGGCGGCGATGAACAGCGACACCCGCACGCCGGCATCGTTCAATCTGGCGATGAACGGCGCCAGCGCGTTGTGCTGCCCGACGACGTCGAGACCGCCTTCTGTGGTGAGCTCGGTGCGGCGCTCGGGCACGAGGCAGACCGCATGCGGCCCGGTCGCCAGTGCGATCCGCAGCATGTCCTCGGTCGCCGCCATTTCGAAATTCAGCGGCTTTGAGATTTCCGCCTTGAGCCGCGCCATGTCGTCGTCGCGGATATGGCGGCGGTCCTCGCGCAGATGCGCGGTGATGCCGTCGGCACCGGCTTCGATCGCGGCCAGTGCGGCGCGCACAGGATCCGGATGACGGCCTCCCCGCGCGTTGCGCAGGGTGGCGACGTGATCGACATTTACTCCGAGACGCAGCGGAGAAGCTTTCGGCATGACGAACTCGCGGCAGATTTAAGAGAAAACGCTATCCATTGACGCGCTCGACCGTTGCGACCACGGCCTTGGCGCGCAACTGGGCGATGATAGCGCTAAGATGCTTGAGGTCATAGACCTCAAGGTCGATGGTGAGTTCGGTGAAATCCGGCGAGCGCCGGCTCATGCCGATGTTGTCGATATTGCCGTCATGCTCGGCAATCACGGTGGCAACCTGTGCCAGGCTTCCGGGCTCGTTGACGTTCTGGACCAGAAGCCGCGCCGGAAAACGCTGCGGATTGGAGTCGTCGACGTCCCAGCGGACATCGAGCCAGCGCTCCGGCATTTCCTCGAAATCCTTCAGCGCCGGCGACTGGATCGGATAGATGGTGATGCCCTCGCCCGGCGAAACGATGCCGACGATACGGTCGCCGGGCACCGCGCCGCCGTTCGGGGCGAACTTGACCGGCAGGTCCGAATTGATGCCGCGGATCGGTATCGCCGGGCTGCGGCCGATCTCATCGGGCGACTTCAGCTTGAGCTTGAGCGCCAGGCTCTTTTTTCCGGCAACCCGCCCGACCCGCTCTTCCTTGTAATCGGGGTACATGGCGCGCGCGACGTCGGAGGCCCTCATCTCGCCGCGTCCGACCGAGGCCATCACGTCGTCGATCGATGACCGCGCCAGCCGCGGCAGCGCGCCCTTGAGCTTGTCGTCGGCATATTCGATCTTGGCGCGCGCAAACAGCCGCTCGACGATCCTGCGGCCGAGGCCGGCATATTGGTCGCGCACCGCGGTGCGGGTGGCGCGCCGGATCGCCGCGCGCGCCTTGCCGGTCACGGCGAGCGATTCCCACGCCGATGGCGGCGCCGACTGGGCGCGCGAGGTCATGACCTCGACCTCGTCGCCGTTCTGCAACTCGGACGACAGCGGCGCAAATTTGCCGTTGATCTTGCAGCCCACCGCGCTGTTGCCGACGTCGGTATGCACGGCATAGGCAAAATCGATCACGTTGGCCTGACGCGGCAGTGCGATCAGCTTTCCCTTCGGGGTGAAGCAGAACACCTGATCGTGAAACAGCTCGAGCTTGGTATGTTCGAGGAATTCTTCCGGATTTGAGCTGTCCGACAGCACTTCGATGGTATGGCGCAGCCAGGCAAAGGCGTTGGATTCGCGCTTCAAGAGTTCGGTCGGCGAACCGACGCCGTCCTTGTAGAACGCGTGCGCCGCGATGCCGATTTCAGCGATCTGATCCATCTCTTCGGTGCGGATCTGCAGTTCGACCCGCTGCTTGCCGGGACCGATCACGGTGGTGTGGATCGAGCGATAGTCGTTCTGTTTCGGGGTCGAGATGTAGTCCTTGAACCGACCCGGCACCACCGGCCAGGTGGTGTGAACGACGCCGAGGGCGCGATAGCAGGCCTCGACGTCCTTCAGCACAACGCGAAAGCCGAAAATATCCGACAATTGCTCGAAGCCGATCGACTTGCGCTCCATCTTGGTCCAGATCGAAAATGGCCGTTTGCGGCGGCCGGTCACCCGCGCGGCAATGCCGTTCTTTTCCAGATTGGCGGACAGCTGACTTTCGATCTCTCCGATCAGGTTGCGGTTGCGATCCGCCAGCGCATCGAGGCGCTGCATCACCACAGCATAGGCTTCCGGATCGAGCATTCGGAACGACAGGTCTTCGAGTTCCTCCCGCATCTCCTGCATGCCCATGCGGCCGGCAAGCGGCGCATAGATATCCAGGGTCTCCTCGGCAATCCGGCGGCGCGACGTCGGCGGCACGAATTCGAGCGTGCGCATATTATGCAGACGATCAGCGAGCTTGATCAGCAGCACGCGGACATCGTCGGCGATCGCCAGCAAGAGCTTGCGCAGATTTTCAGCCTGCTTGGCCTCGCGCGACACCAATTCCAGCCGCTTCAGCTTGGTCAGGCCCTCGACCAGCGCACCGATTTCGTGTCCGAAGATGTGGTCGATTTCGGTGCGGGTGGCCTCGGTGTCCTCGATCGTATCGTGCAGCAGCGCAGCGACGATGGTGGCGTCGTCGAGCTTGAGATCGGTGAGAATCGCCGCCACTTCCAACGGATGCGAGAAATACGGATCGCCGGATGCGCGGGTCTGCTCGCCATGCGCCACCATGGCGTAGACATAGGCCCGGTTCAGCAGCGCCTCATCGGTATCCGGATTGTAAGACCTGACCCGTTCGACCAGGTCATATTGGCGCATCATGCGGGAACGCGGCGATTTTACCGCTTTCACCGGCACAGACAGCGGCGGGGCCACAGCGACCGTATCGGTCGCGGCCTGCATCTGCCGTGGGTTGCGGCGCCAATACGCCATCGCTGCCTCATTGCGTCGGGCTCAGCCTTGAGCCCGCATTAGTGATCACAACTTTGCCCTGAAAATGTCAGGAAAAGCAAAAGGCCCGAACGCTTTGTCCGGGCCTTATGGTAAATTAGCAGAAGATCCGGCGCTGCGCGGACGCGATGGCGTCCGCGGCCGCTCTATTCGTCTTCTTCGGGCTGCTCTTCCGGAGGCGCCAAGCCCTCGAGACCCTTCAAAAGCTCTTCCTCCGTCATGCGCTCGACGGCGACCTCGGTGTCATCGGCGTCCACGCTGGCACCGGCGGAGCCGATCAGGGGGACGGTATCGGGCTCCGGTTCGTCCACTTCGACGAATTTCTGCAGCGAATGAACCAGTTCTTCCCGCAGATCTTCAGGGGAAATCGTCGAATCGGCGATTTCGCGCAGCGAAACGACCGGGTTTTTGTCGTTATCGCGATCAATCGTAAGTTGTGAACCGGACGAGATCATTCGCGCCCGGTGTGCTGCCAAAAGCACCAGATCGAACCGATTGTCGACCTTATCAATGCAATCTTCTACGGTGACGCGCGCCATCGACTGTCGCTCCGTTGGATTTGGGACCGAATATGTTGATTATTTGAGCTAGGTATAGCGGCTTAGAGCTTTTCGCAAGAACCAATTTGTTATTTGGCCTCCCCGGCCTCTTTCTGATACGCGTTCTTGGGGGGGGGGCTGGCATTCGGGACATTGGGACACAACGAGCAACCGGTCGGACAAGAAAAGGCTGCATTGCTTTGCCAAGCATGATCTTATCGCCGCCTGCCTTGCTTCATTTGCCGTAATGCCTGCTCCAACGGATCTGCGCGATCCGGTCCACAAACGGATCTGCGAGATTCGGACCACAACTGATTAATTAAAATGCGTGGCTGGTCGTTGTCGTGCCAAAAACGTTAACAACAACAACAACGTGAGAAAACTTGATGCCCTCTGTTTCCAACAAGATCGCGCTCTTTATCGACGGCGCCAATCTCTACGCGACTGCCAAGACGCTTGGCTTCGATATCGACTATAAGCGCCTGCTGAAGGAATTTCAGAGCCGCGGCACTCTTGTACGCGCGTTTTATTACACCGCGATTATCGAGGATCAGGAATATTCATCAATTCGGCCGTTGATCGACTGGCTCGATTACAATGGCTACACCGTGGTTACCAAAGCGACCAAGGAATTCATCGACGCCAGCGGCCGCCGCAAGGTCAAAGGCAACATGGACATCGAGCTTGCCGTCAATGCGATGGAGCTCGCCGAACACGTCGATCAGATCGTGCTGTTTTCCGGCGACGGCGACTTCCGCTCGCTGGTTGAGGCGG
>WNFI01680762.1_pt2 | contig 24902 bp, 21 predicted proteins | sample 5400471 | NCBI WGS metagenome assembly WNFI01 (sample SAMN13153348, study PRJNA577476) | soil metagenome | isolation source: 100 cm saprolite on Douglas fir-dominated hillslope | place: USA:California | collected 2013-09-17 | reverse complement strand
ATACCCCAAAGTCAGCCATAGTTTTATCCGGCGCGAAATCCAGGCCCTAGAGCGACAGGGCGTCAGCGTGATGCGGATTGCGTTGCGCGGCTGGGACGATGCGCTGGTGGATGATGACGATGCACTGGAACGCGAACACACACGCTATGCGTTGCAAGACGGCGCGTTCGGTCTCATCGTTGCCTTCGTCCGGGTGCTGCTGAAGCATCCGGTCAAGTTGCTTCGGGCACTGGGGCTCGCGGCGAGGATGGCCCGCCGCGCGGAACGTCCCCTGCCCGTTCATTTTATTTATCTCGCGGAGGCCTGCAAAATCTTCTTCTGGTTGCGGGAGCAACACATCGCGCATTTGCACGCCCACTTTGGCACCAACTCCGCCGAAGTGGCGATGCTCGTGCACGTACTGGGCGGCCCGGAATGGAGTTTTACCGTTCATGGGCCGGAAGAATTCGACAAGCCTTATTCTATTGGTCTTGGGGAAAAAATTCGTCGTTCCGCCTTTGTGGTTGCGATCAGCTCGTACGGCCGAAGCCAGCTCTACCGGCTTGTGGATCACACCTACTGGCCCAAAGTGCAGGTGGTGCATTGTGGACTTGATCGCACGTATCTCGATGATTTTCCCGTCCAGCCAGCTTTCCCAAGGCGGTTCGTTTGTGTAGGCCGGTTGTGCGAGCAAAAAGGACAATTGCTTCTGCTGGAGGCCGCGAGAATTTTGGCAGCCGAAGGGGTGGATTTTGAACTTGTGCTTGCCGGTGACGGGGAGATGCGCGCCGAGATCGAATCATTTATCGACACTCATAAATTACAATTTGTTGTGCGCGTCACAGGATGGATCAGCAGCGTCCAAGTCCGCAAGGAGCTGTTAGCCGCGCGCGCGCTTGTGCTGCCAAGTTTTGCAGAAGGCCTCCCCGTGGTGATCATGGAGGCGATGGCACTCCGACGACCGACTATCAGCACGTTCGTCGCTGGAATCCCGGAGCTGGTTCGTCCCGGCGAAGATGGCTGGCTTGTGCCGGCGGGCGATGTGAAAGCCTTGGTTGACGCGATGCGAACATGCATCCATACCTCCATAGATGAGTTGACCGCCATGGGAGATGCTGCTCGCAAACGTGTACTTCGTTTCCACGATGCGAATAATGAGGCTACGAAGTTAGAGAAATTGTTCCGAGCTAAAGCGGTCATCGCTTTAGGGCGCCGGAAGACGCAAGCTGAAAATCAACCTCTCTAAGAGGCGCTAATTCGGTAGTAAACCAGTCTTTGCTCACGCCCGAGCGAGCTCCTTCAGCAGGATTTCTTGGCGTTTCTTGTGCATCGCTCGATGTGTAAAGTGCTCGCAATCGTTCAACGCATTCATGCCCATAGCCTGCAAGACCTGCCTGTTCCTACTGGCCCAATTCAGTGTGACCGCGAGTGCAGCTGCGTCCCCTTGCCCGTAGATCTTGCCATTCATTTGATCTTTAACGACCTCCCGTATGCCTCCTGTGTTCGAACCGAGCACGGGGACGGCCTGTGAAAATGCATCAAAGATCAATCGCGGCTGCTCATCGGACAGCGACGGAATAAGGACAGCGTCAAAGCCACGTAACAGGCTTAGGAATGGAGTCCCATAACTGACGGGCTCCAGCAGACTCACTCGAACAGATGAGCCTTGAATTTCCCGCATCAGATCTGAGCACTCCTGCCAAAGCTCGCCACTTCCGATGATGACGACTTCTAATAGAGACCTATGTTGATTTGCCGTGACGCGTAGGGCGTCCATCAATACCTTAACTCCTTTGTCGGCTATCAGGCGGCCTGCAAAAAGCAATCGGACGCTGCCGCGCTTGGAAGCCCAGCTGTCGAGCGCTTCGTCGGTTCTCAATATAGCGTTCGCGTCGATCCATGTTGCGGGAATTACGTAAGCCCGCTCGTTGTCTCCGAGCAGGAAGTCCTCGGCATAGGCTTGCGACGTGAACAGCCTCAAATCTGCGATCTTCACGCAAAACCGGTTGATGCGTTCTATAAGGACGCTGCGAACACGCTGGATTACCGAGGTATGCGATCTCGTGCGCCAGAACGATGATTCGACGTTCGTTATAACGAACCTTCCCAAGAGCTTGCCCATTGGGACAGCGATCCACCCCTCGCTGACCGGCCAGCCGCCGAAGCCGGTATGTACGACCTCGCATGACCGCACCCCCTGCCACATCCTTGCGGCCAGCCGCGGGAGCTTTAGCAATGCCTCAACGTGGTTCCTTGGGTTAGGTAAATCGATGTATCTGATGCGATCAAAGGGAAATTTATCCATTGATATGTCGAATTCGTTTGGCTCCCGAAACTCGCAAGGACAGCCAAGCGTCAGATTAGATATATAATCGAGGTGGAGCGCGAGATCCTTCGCCCAGAGCTCGTTGCACCAACGGCCCCCCTTTGAGTCGATGATGACCGGGGCCGCCACGGACAAAAAATAGGTTTCTTCAATTTGGTGCATGATTTTCGCTACTCACCTCGGCTTCAATTACGTAGACTTCTCTTCGTTTGCTCTGCGACTTCAATTGGATAATTTTCAATGAACAACGCTAATAATATGCTTCTGCTAACTGCTACGATCAGGCCGCCTGTCGGTATCCCCGAGCTGCAGCGAACCGATCCCGTGGAACGCATGAATGACTATATTCGCGCACTTAGGTTTTACTGTAACGTTTCCGAGAAAGTGATTCCTCGGATCATTTTCATCGAAAACTCCAAGTCCGACTTATCTCAGCTCCACGACGTCGCATCCAGCGCCAGCGCATCGCACCGTGTCGAATTCCTGAGTTTTAATGGATTGGATTATCCTCCGAGCTATGGTCGCGGATACGGTGAGTTCAAATTGCTCGACTACGCCATGGACCACTCTTCGACGCTCGCGGCCGCGGGCGCCGATACAATGCTCTGGAAGGTGACAGGCCGATATCGCGTTCTCAATATTGGTCGCATCGTTCGCGCCGCGCCACCGAATTCTGATCTTTATTGCGATATGCGTAAGCGGCCAATTCCCTGGGTCGACCTGCGGATTTTTGGCTGCACATTGGACGGATACAAAAGCCTCCTGAAAGGCGTCTACCTGCAGCTACGGGAGGACGTCATTAACATGGCACCGGAGCAACATTTGTACTCGATCATCGACGAGCTAGCCAAGTCTCACAACGTAGTCAGTCGCCTCAGAAACGAACCGTTCATCGACGGCATCCGCGGGAAAGACTCAAAAAATTATGCGTCCGGTATCAATTTGATCAAATATCTGGCCCGCTCATTTAAGCGAATGCTTTTCCCTCGATGAAAGGCTATTGGTTACGATGTGAGGGCGCCTCAACGGCATGCACGCGAAAAATTATCAGGGAGCCGACTTAACGAGCCGCTTGATGCCCCGCTTCAACGAAGCCGTATGATGGGCGAGTGTGTGGTGCAATTTTTCCGCAGGCGCCGCCACGTACTTCCGGAAGCGTTCTTCCGGTCGAGCGCGGAAGATCGTTCCATGTACGCTGCCCTGCCAGTGCGCAGGGGCTTCGCGGGTATAATAATAGGTTGCAAACGAAAGCCGGGGATACGGGGCGGCAGGTGAAACCGGTGTCACACCATGAAAACTGATATCGCTAGTTTCAAAAATCACACATCGGTTCAACGCTGGCGAGAATTGTTCCTCACAAGTCTGAATTTTTCTGTCCCAGAGCTGAATTTGGCCTCCCCACTCTTCCTGCCAGGTCGGATTGAGATATAGCAGCAGGTTCACGCGACGATGAAGCTCGCGCTCTTTCATATAGTTGAAATCGATATGGACATCCAATCGGCCACCGGGACCTGTTACGTGGACGCCGCCTCCGACCAGTTCCTCGTCGGCGAGTAGGTTGGGAATGCCGGTGATATAAGAGAGATCCGCAAGAAATTCGGGCGAAGACAACATTTGATGCAGGCGCAAGATCGGCGCTGGGAATCTAGTTGCGTCGGTGATCTGCACTTTCTTACGCTCGTTGACGGTCTTAAAGCTCCTCCCGGTGGCCAGCGCGTCATCAAAGGTAGGGAACGCAGACGCGACCTCGCCCGCGAAGTCCGGGTCTACGAAATTCTCGATTTTCATGAAAGGGAACGGCCTGGCGCCTGTAAATTGGTGCCGCAGAGCTTCACGATCTGCAAAATTGACTTCCATTGTCCACCTAGCTGAATAATCTGCCCCGTTCTCCGGTGCCCCCACTTTCTACCGGTTGATTAAATGCTTATCAAGCCTGCGACGCCTGTACATCAAGAATCACTGTTAAAACAAGCGCGTGCAGGATGGTTAATGTGTGGGCGCCTCACAGCACCCTGCGCCCCATGCGCAAATCTAGCAACGTCAACCAGCATCATAAAAACTGCTCGGGCAAGAGCTCCAACAACCGCGAGCCATCAAGAGCTACCTATTTGCCAATGGCATTTTAATGATGTAGCTCATGGCAGGCGATTTAGCACTCACGTTTTTTGCAGAGAGACTTCGAAATTGTTGATAGTCTGCTGCTCGGAAATCCCCGATCCAAATTGGCGCTGGATAGCGGACCATTTTTCTGAAAAAGACGTACGTTTCCAGTTCGTCGATTGCTGTCCGCGTAATTGGGTTGAACGACAGTTTAAATTCCTTAATCTTGCCCGTTTACGCGGATCTTTCGAAGCGGTGCTAAACGCGAAGCGCAATGATGCGGCGATCCTGGTTAGCCATGGTCCGACACTTGCAGCCTGGAGCGGTATTTTCGCCCGCCTTGTTCTTTTGCAGTCCGCAATTATTGCGCACTCCTTCAATTTCGTTGAGCTTCCCAACTCGCTTAAAACCCGGATATTTTCGATTGGGCTTAGTCGCGTGGATCGTTTCGTTGTTTTTTCGCGGATCGAGGTCGAGCTTTACGCGCAACAGTTTCATATTCCCAAAAGCCGCTTCAGCTTTGTCCACTGGGGTATTCGAAGGCCAATCACCGGTAGCACCTCAACTCATCGGTTAAATCGCTACGTCTCAGCGATTGGAGGCAATGCACGAGACTATGGCACTTTAATCGAAGCAGCGCGCCTGTTGCCTGACATTCCGTTCGTGATCGTAGTCCGTCCATCAAGCCTCGAAGGTCTGATTGTTCCCGCTAACGTAACGGTGCACGTCAATCTTTCTCTTGAAGCCACGATGAATGTTCTTTTCGAGTCCTGCTTCATGGTCCTCCCACTGAATAGCTCGGAGGTGCCGTGTGGACACGTTACGATCGTGGCCGCCATGCATCTTGGCAGGACAATGATCGTTACGGCTTCCGCTGGTATTGCGGACTATGTCAAGGACGGCGAGAACGCATTAACGGTGCGGGTCGCATCGGCGTCAGACCTCGTCCAAGCAATTGCGCGGCTGTGGCGCGACGCCCCCTTGCGTCAGTCGCTTGAGAAGCGCGGCTTTCTTTTTGCGACAACACATTGCACCGAGGCGAACATCGCACAGCATTTCTTGCAGGAACTGTCACTGGTGCACAGTCAACGTCATTGACAAACGTGCCGCCACGGCATCCTTTAGTCAGGAAGGATTGCTTGCCGGACTTCATCAGCCCCAGAAAATTGCCTTTGCGCGAATCGAGGCAATGTCGCCCCCTCCGGCAATGGTATTCACTCATAACCTTGAGTTATGTCCTTGAGGGCCTGCTCGAACAAGATTGCAGCGTCTTCCCAAGTGTAACAGGTTGCTGTCGCAAGAGCCGCCGCAGACATTCTCTCCCATTCGGATTCGTTCTGCCGCAGAACTTTGATCAGGCCCTCCGACAATCCGACCTCATCATCTACGTCGGCTAAAAATCCATTGATGCCGTCTCTCACCGTATCCAAGGGACCACCCACTCGCGTCGATACAACCGCACACCTGCAAGCCATTGCCTCCAACGGAGGAAGATGGAAACCTTCGCTCCTGCTGCCGCACAACCAGACATCGCATTGACTGTAAAGCTTCCTTAACTGGTCCTGAGCCGGAAGATGGTGATATTCGACCCACGCCGGCAACGGTAGCTTTGGTGAGATTGGCTCCGCTCCGAACGCAATCGCTCGCAAGGACCCGATTTGCCTCTTTGCCAAGTCAAGCGCCGAGAGCGATACATCCACGGCCTTGAAGGGAACGGTCGAATAGAGAAAACCAACGGTCGGGATTTCCTGCATCCCTCTTGGCTCGCTAAAGAACTGCGTCTGATCAACACTGTTGGGTACAAGCGGAACGTTTTTTTCACCGTATTCATTTTCCATAAGGTCCTTCAGCCACTTCGAAATAACTATCTTCCGAAGCGGCAGACGATAGCTTCGCTTGCAACGTTCGACCGGGAGATATGGAAAAATCTCATGGTGTTGAACAAAATACGCCTTCGCTCCCTTTTTTGCGCTAAGTTCGGCAACCCATTCGGCAGTCTCCCACCAAGTTGCTATTACGATATCAGCGTCCGGAGCGTCGTCGTTCACAACAGGTCTGCGTCTTTCAATCACGCGCAGCGGAACGTTGAGGTCTTTAAAGTAAGGAGCTGTCTCGGCTACGCCCGTCCAGGAGCCACGGAAAAGCAACCCATTGAGCCGATCATATAGGGTCGGCTTGGCGGGGGGCTGCGAGATAACTTCGACAAAATGACCGCGTTGAATAAGGTGACCCGCGTAGATCGCGATCACCCGATTGCCCCCAGCCATCCCCGCGTGCGGCATCAAAAACGTTATTCGCATACGAAGACTCAACCTTTACCGACGCCCGATAAACACAACTATGGCAAAATCTGAACGACCACTTTTCCCGCCAAAGCACCGACGAGAATAAAACTCAAGGCAATCATTTCTTTTCGCAGATCAAACAATTTGTACAATACCTTGTAGATCAATTGCAGAGGTACCCAGGAGAAATGGCTCAATACGATGGCCCAAACTGCCCCGGGAAAACCGAAAAAGTGAACTCCGATGGGAAATGCCACGAAAAGCGTTACCAGACGAATGGCCGTGCTTGTCGACAACAGTTGAGGCATTCCCATTGCCAGAAAACATTCCGTCGCCACTCGAAACGGAACGGTTAAGAGAGCGAGCCCGAGAAGTTGAAGCACCCAGCCGGCCTGCCCATATCGCGGATCGTACAAGAACGCGATCAGCTTTGGGGCCGCAACAAGAAAAACTCCCGCACAGAAGTAGCTGAATCCCGCAATAAACGCGTGGAACTTATAGTAACTGACCTTGAGATCGTGTCGGCGCTCCCGCGCGACCTCGCTGAGCGCAGGAAAAATTACGTCAATGATGATCTTGCCAATTATCTGGTCGGCAGACGAATAGATCAAGAACGCGATAACATAAACGCCAAGTTCGGAGGCGCTGACAGCCCCTCCGAGGAGCAGCCGATCTCCATTGTTTACAAAAAATCCGAGAACGGAGGACAGAAACAGCCATTTTCCGAAGTGGAATATTTCGCGAACCGCAGGCTTATCCCAGCTCCATCTATTTGGCGTACCGGTCAGCCAAGCATGACTAAGAACCGTTTTCGTTGCCGTCGAACCGATGCTCCCTGCAACCAGAACCCATATGGACTGATCAAAGAGCAGCCAGGCAATCATGACGAACAAACCGGAAACCTGCGAAGCAAGGTCGATCTTCGTCACCTGGCTCAAAGACAAATCGCGACTAGCTTCGAGTAATTTCGTCGAATCGAAGCCGGAAATTATCGCCGTGACCGATATCGCAACAATAACGAATGGCAAACTAGGAGCGCTGTAAACACTGTCGGAAAGGACAAACCTTGTTTGCTGCGCGACCAGGATCGTCAGACTTATGCCAGCCGCAAACGCCCATAGGAACAGGCCACGAATAATCTGCATGCTCCAGGCTGTATTCAGAAAGGAAGGGTCATTTCCGCGGGAACTCTGAATAACGTTCTGCCTCAAGCCAATGTCGGAAAACATGCTGAGCCCAACCATGATCATGGAGGCGACCGCCATCACTCCGAACATCTCGGGTGCCAGGACTCTGGTCATCAACAAGTTCGTCCCAAATCGAATGGCCAGATTAATTCCGTAACCGGCAATGCTCCAAACGCCTGCTTTCATCACCCTTTGACGAAGAGCAATTCGTGCCAATGGCATCCTTGAAATTTCACTCGACATATTTTTTCACGTAGTCAGGCAGCGCGGCCACTAGCCAGTGGAATCAGCCCCAGATTCATCTGGAAGACGCAATCATGTGGCCGAGCCGCCGACTCCTCCGATTTACCGATGATCGAAGAAGCTCGCTCCGTCCGTCCAATCCCCCAACCAGAAACCACATCCAGGGGCTCAGGGACGCGTTCGGCAATTGTTCGACCAGACTAGCAGCGACAATAAGCATCAGAGCGGCCAGGAAGGCCCTTCCTGCTGGATTGGTTACCATTCGGAGCGCGCGTGCTGCCTTGAAGACGGGAAAAGCCAAGAGTCCGAATTCTGCCAAGAAGCCAACGAGACCAAAAGTGGTTATGGTTATAATCCAAAGCCCGTCTGTAATCGTCGTATCTTTGCCGGTGCTGTCGTAAACGCGATTTCTGCCGAAGCGACCCCAGCCAAACAGAAAACGTTGAGACGAATGTTCGAGGAGGATTGCCTCCTGGTCAAACCGTGTCTCGAGGGATTGTGCACGTTCGTCATTTATCGCTTTTGCTACACTGATCAAGGCATGATCTGGAAACAGATCATTGGCCTTGAGCACGGGATAGGCAAGTGCCAGGACCGCCAGTGCGACCGCAACGCGGGCCTGCGTCTTGGCCTTCGTCAGAAGCACCAAAGGCACAAGAACAGCGCAGTTCAGAAGTGCACCGGCGCTTTTGCTCAAGACCACGACGACACCAAGAAACGAAGCAGCCGCGCCCGCGGACCACCGGCCTATTTTTACTCCTGTTCGCCAAAGTGTTACCGCGGCAACTGCAGCCGTCATTACAAAAAAGGCCAATATCAAGCCATTACTCATGAAGACGACGGGCCGATAGCCGCCGTATCGCATTTCGTTGACAAAGCTTGAGGCGGAAAAGCCGTAAACCCAGACACTCATCTGAGGACTCATTCGAATCTCGATCAGTATGGGCACGGAGTAGAGTAACGCGCCAACGACCAGTGCGTGAAAGACTTCCGAGAGGTTTTCAGTGGAACGAATGAGTTGCCGTCCCAATATAAGGGGAATTAAACCAATTGTTTGACTGATCACCGTTGATATAGCATCGTAGATTCCCACACCTGGTAAAAACGTATCTCCCACGATTATAGGGTCGCCGTTCTGCGCTGAGGTCACAATCGGAACCAGTAAGTAGATCAGGATTAGTGCTTCTATCGCCCCGAAACGCGACCACAGTCGAAAACGGTTGCCACCAGCCGCAAGGCAGCCAGCTAGCGCGCATAGATTGGGAACAGAGCTTTTGTCCAGCTGCGGGATCATATCGAATTTTATCACCACGTCGGCAGGCAGAAGCAGAAACCCGCCAAGGATCGTCCAAATCGTTGCCTGTATCAAGGGTAGCCTAGCGAAAAGCAATATCGCTACCAGCGGCCAGCACAGAAGAGCTGCATTAGCGACCCAATACGGTGACATAAATTTTTTTCAACCTGACCTGTCGCAAAGCGGCAACATGCTCATCAACCGCACCGGTGGATGCCCTAATGGTTAAAGGAGGTCGGGCGTTCCGAGCGTCTTTTACAAGAATACGAACTGCTCTGCACTAAGTTATTCTTTTTCCGAGAACCGCCATTCAGCGGCGTGCTATCGGAGCTCTTTCTCTCCGATACGCTCCAGTTTAAGCTGAAATATCCGCAGCACTTTGCGGCCGCCGAGTCTGTTTGAGGTCGGTATGGCGTTGGGATCTGGTCGAGAGGGGCGAATGGTTGGTTCTCATAGCAAAAGATGAAACCGCAATGCCGTTATCGCGATGGCCTCCTACCCCGCCAGAGGGGCTAGTCGGGGTAGGGGAGGTGGGGTAACGTTGGGGGCCTAAATTTAAGAGGTCCATTAATGGTCGAACGCCTCTCATTGTCTGATAATACCCTGTTGTCATCATATGGAGACCACATACAGCGCTACAGATTTGCAGAGCGGTTTTGCGTTGGCCAACGCGTCCTCGATGCAGGTTGCGGGATTGGCTACGGCTCACATCATCTCGCAATCAACGGTGCAAGGTCGGTGCATGCCTTGGACATTTCGTCCGAGGCGATCTCGGAGGCTTCTCAATTGTTCATCAGAAGCAACCTGTCGTTTCAACAAGCGGACGTGCATGAAGTTGGTCAAATGGCTGAGGCTTATGACACCGTCATTAATTTCGAGAACTTGGAACACCTGATGTATCCTGAGAAATTTATTTCTGGGGCAGCAAAAATATCAAAAACGCTCATCACTAGTACGCCCAACGGGGAATTGACTGTCCTCAACCCATCCGGCAATCCGTCAAACAGATTTCATATCAAGGAATTTACTGCAGACGAGCTTGTCGGGCTTTTGTCTCCGTATTTTTCAAAAGTTGATTTGTACGGCCAATGGCTCACGCACGCCGGTCGGCTTCGGCAAATACGTGCCAAAGAGCTATTTGATCAAATCAACGAGCAGTTCTACAATCCGATGAATCGAATAGGCAGGTTCATAAAACGCTTGGCAGGCAGACAATGTTTGCCGCCGCTCGGCGGTGACATGCTGACCGACTCGATGGATGGCGACTATTCTGTCGAACCATTATCGAGCGAGGCATTCCCCTGGAAGCCGACAACTTTGATCGCGGTATGCTTCCATGACTAGACGCCGCGATTGCCGCCCACTTCGGCGGGGGTTAATACCTGATGTCCGGATTCCGATACCTGGCAACGTGGGGTAGCTTTTTGGGATGATCGAGATAAAGTCGCACACCGCCTTGCGTGGCGTGGCGCCGTTTTAGTAGTGGCGCTACATTTCAGTCAGACGTTGCGACCGGTCTTTGATATTGACCGATACACGTCGTTCATCGCCAAGGGGTATCTGTGGGTCGATTTCTTTTTCATCCTCAGCGGATATATTCTCTGCCATGTGTATGCGACCAACACCGGGCGAGAGCGAAAGCCTCGAGGAGACTCTTAGGTTTTTTAGAGCGCGATTTGCGAGGATCTATCCGTTGCATCTCGCAACGCTTTTGTTCCTACTGGCGCTGCAGGGTTCAATTGTCTTGTTTTTAGACGAAAATTTCCAGATCGACAATGGTCAACGTTCTGTCTCAACCTGATTGACGTTCACGCATGGGGACTTCTTAGCTTCTTAGGGATTATGATTGGAATTTTCCCTCGTGGTCAATCAGCGCTGAATTTGCCGCTTATCTCGTTTTTCCCGTCATTTGCTTCGGTCTGCGGCGTAAAACCGTCTTCACCAGCTTTGCAATCGCCTGCTCGATCGGTGCAGGCATAGCGTTTGCTTGCATTAATAGGACGCGGCAACTGGGAGCGCCTTGTACTTTTAAAATGCATTCCAATGTTTTGTCTTGGTATCGTTCTTTATCGGACGAGACCGCTTGCGTTTACTACCAGCTCAACAGTGCTGAGCGCAATACAGTTTGCTTCAGGTGCCGCTATCCTTCTTTTTATGCATAGCGGATGGAACGATGCCCTTCTAGTCGTCCCGTTTGCGCTTCTGATATTCTCAACTCAGACGGATAAGGGGATAGCAAGCCTTTCCATTGTGTTCGGCTATACCGGCCGCTGTCGGGCTCATGTCATACTCGAACCGGTCCCGGCAAGAAAGTAGCAAGATGCTCGCGGTCAGCAGACTCGAAGTCGCTGTAGACCTACCTCGTGAGCGTCTGCCGGACAGAGGCCTTCTTGGCAACCGCCCTGCCGTAGCTGGTTATTGATTCCCAGCGGCGCTTGAGGCCGTGTAAGTCCCAAAGGCCGACCTATCAAACACTAAGTGAAATCAAATTAGAGTTGCCGCTTCCATCATTTTGACGGCGCTGACGACGTGACAAGGGAAGCCTGCCGGTATAATCATGGCTCGCAATAGTCATGAACCATACCGTCCCGAAAAACAGCGACCAGCCCAAATCCCAATACATCCAGAACATGCTAAAATCCTTGGTTTAGGGGCTAGGCGGGGGTAGCAACGTGGGGTAGCGTTGAGGAATGAATACGATTGATAGCGCTTTAGTCGAATCGAAGGGCGTTGGGAAAGGTTTTGACCTTCTACGACTCGCCTTGGCCGCAGCCATAATATTCGATCACTGCTTCACAATATCGACTGGGTCGACAACGGTTATTGGAACCGGAATAGCTCAATCGTCCGTTGAGTCAATAAATCAAACGGCAGCTTTCGATCCCGTCGCGTGGTTGAAGTTCGTATTTCTTCGTAAGCATAATCCGGACGGTCATTTTGCCCTTATGCTCGTCCCGATGTTTTTTGCACTGAGTGGTTTTCTAGTCACCGGGTCCGCCTACAGAACCAAAACGGTGGTCAGATTTCTGGCCTTCCGTGGAATACGGATTGTGCCTGCCCTCTTTGTTGAAGTGTCGTTGTCTGCACTTTTACTTGGGCCCATTCTGACAACAGTCCCGCTTACCAAATATTTTTCCGACCCGACATTTTATGAGTACTTTGGCAACATCATGGGGCGCGTCCGATATTTGTTACCTGGACTATTTCTTTCCAATCCGTATGGAGCCATTGTCAACGGCAACTTGTGGACCCTGCCCGCAGAATTCTACTGCTATTTGATAATCGGGACGATTATGGTTCTCGGAACGCTCTTTAGAAGGGCAGTGTTTTCGGTAATTCTTTCCGTTGCTCTGACCGCATTCATTATTTTCGATGTTGCGTTTCGGGAGACCTACACGTCAGATATGCAACATTACACCGCAAATGCGGTTGCTTTTTTCTTTTGCGGGTCGCTGTTCTTCCAATGGAAAGAGTTCATTCCGCTTAACAAGTGGCTATTCCTGTTCTGCGCAAGCCTCGTATACATCAGCGTAGTATCGACGCCGACAGTTCATCGATGGCTCGAATATGGGAATTTGTTGGCTCTCACCTATGCCACCGTCTACATTGGATTTATGAATCTGCCTCGAATTCCGATTTTGCAAAACGGAGATTATTCGTATGGAATGTACTTGTACGGATTTCCGATCCAGCAATCTCTTATCGCGATATTTGATCAGTTACGCGGGCATCCGTTTTATTTATTGGAAGCCGCACTACCGTTGACCATGATCTTCGCCATGTTCTCTTGGCATTTCTTCGAGAAACCCGCCATGCTTCTTAAGCAAACGCAAGTTTGGCGGAGGCAATTTGGCAACTAGTACCCACTTTTTTTTGGAACATGAGTCGATTTTTGTCCACGCATGCAAAGAAAACGCTGAACGCAGCAACCAAGAGAGAGGTTAGTCACTGTTGGTTCAAAGGCCGCCGTATCACTCACCTCTGATTCGGGGTACTAGTTCGAAAATCCCGTGATTGCGCGCGCTCGCCTATCTTTTGGGTAGTGTCTCCTGAGACACTACCTCATGGGTTCGCTCATTCGACCTTTAATCTTATTGAAGAACCTTTTCGGCGATGGTCTTGACGAGACTTTGAAGCGCAGGTGCCCGCCAGCGACGCTGACGACATGACAAGGGAAGCCTCTAATGCCGGTACAATCATGGCTCGCAATCGTCATGAACCAAACCGTCTAGGAAAACAGCGGACCAGCCCAAATCCCAGTAAATCCAATTCATGCTAAAAAGCTTAGTTGAGGGCTAGGCGGGGGCAGCAACGTGGGGTAGCGTTGGGCCAAGAAGGAAGACGAGCATGGGCATCTACGAAACACTGAGATCACTGAAATCAGGCACCAACGACGAGACGAACGGGCGCCACATAATCCCGGGGCTAGCCTCTTCCATGGTCAATGGCAATGATCGTCCTAGAATTCTGGATGTTGGCGCAGGACACGGCGTCGATCTTGCCAACATCGCGTTCGACTTGAGTAAGTCCGGAAAATCGCCGGAAATTTCAGCTATTGAAACGTTCCCCGTGGCCATTGAGAAATTAAAAGATCTCGGAGTTTCCGTGTATAGCATCGATATAGAGCGAGAGCCACTTCCATTCGGAGACGCTCACTTCGATATCGTTATTTGCAACCAAGTGCTGGAACACACCAAAGAAATATTCTGGATTGTTTCCGAGCTAACTCGCGTTACTAAAAAGGGCGGCAAGCTAATCATCGGGGTGCCTAACCTTGGCTCTCTTCACAATCGGCTCGCTCTGCTAGCTGGATACCAACCTCCCGCGATCGGTGTTTTAGGAACTCACATCCGAGGATTTACGGTCCCGGGTCTGACTGAGTTTTTAGAAATAGGAGGCCTGCTGAAGGTCTCTGCTGTCATCGGAGGAAATTTCTACCCTTTTTCGCCGATGATCTCACGAAAGCTTTCGAGATTGCTTCCTACCTTATCGGTTTCCTCGTTCTACCTAATCGAGCGCACGCAAAAAGAAGGAAGCCTTTTGTCAATATTTGATTCCGGGATGGCGGCCAGCCTTGTCGATACTCCATATTTTAGAGGGCAACTATCAAAGTCCGCCGGTGAGACTGGGTTGGGCTGATGCTCATCTAATTATCGTTGTCCGTATTTTGGTTGGGTTCCATTAGACTAGTGATTAAACGCCACGATCGCATTGAACTGCAGCAGCGTTGTCGTGCTGTAGATGTCTGGATCAAGCACGGACCAAACTGTTCCCGTCCCCGCCAGACAGAAGCACAATGGAAACTCCCCTCCGGCCGCCGCAGCAAAGTCCGTGTCGAGTTGCAGTGCTAAGGTTTGTAGTACGGGCGCCTGCTTAGCCCCCGCTCGCAACGCATACCGGTTCGCTGCATTGTTTCCGTAGACCGCCGTTGCGCTTGAAGCTGTATAAGTTCCATAGGCCAAGCTACCAACACTAAGCGAAATCAATTAGGGTAGCCGCTTCCATCATTATTAACGGCGCTGACGACATGACAAGGGAAGCCTCTAATGCCGGTACAATCATTGCTCGCAATCGTCGTGAACCAACCCGTCCAGAAAAACAGCGGACCAGCCCAAATCCCAATAAACCATTCATGCTAAAAACCTTAGTTGAGGGCTAGGCGGGGGTCGCAACGTGGGGTAGCTTTGGGGTTTAATGGAGACTATGGAAATTGCGAATTAAGTTTTTGGACGGCCTGCGTGGGCTGGCTATCTTAGCCGTTCTGCTTTTCCACGCTTACGTATCGGACCCGGCACACCTTCCATTCGGCGAAAGGTACACTTTTATCCCGATCAGACTCGGCTGGGTCGGAGTGCAACTTTTTTTCCTCATTTCTGGCTACGTCATTCTAATGACGCTAACGAAGTGCTCGACCATTATCGAGTTCGCGTCGCGAAGATGGTGGCGCTTGTTTCCAGCGATGCTCATCGCCTCGTTCATCATCCTGTGGTTCGATCTGACGGTCGGCGTTGGCCCCTACACTCAGCGAACATGGGTAAATTTGTTGCCGGGCCTATTGTTTGTTAACCCATCGATTATCCACACACTGACGGGTAAAGTAATAGATTCGATGGATGTCACGTTTTGGTCGCTATATGTTGAAGTTTGTTTTTACGTAGTTTTCAGTTCGGCTTATTTTATCCTCGGTTCGACGATGGCTATCGTCGGCGTTTTTGTCCTCTTCGCTCTGACTTATTTTGCTGAGCTTATTGCTAGCGGCGGCGATCTCTTCTCAAGGGCTGCGGCTGCCGCTGATTGGCTCGGCTTTATCCATTTTGGCTGGTTTGCCAGCGGTGCCATGTTTTACAGATTTTCCAAAGATCGAAGTTCAGTACTATTTGCGTTGGCGGTCGCGGCAGGCGCGGTCTCCGCCATTACGGCAAAATATCCGCTACCAGAAAAACTTGGGCTGCTCTTTGTAGTCATTCTTTTTGCTTCGGCGGTGTTATCGCTAAACATTCAGCGCCTGCTTTCGAGTCGCATCTTGCTGTTCTTCGGATTCATCAGTTATCCACTGTATCTTGTACACAACAACATTCTAATTGGTCTGATGAACCTCACCGCATCCAGCATGCCATCAATGCCACTGATTTTAAGCCCAGTAATTCCCCTGGTTGTAGTTGTTCTGGTCGCATGGATAATCGCCAAATTTGGCGAGCCGGCATTTAGGTCTTTGCGGGAAATAACAGCGAAGATCCAGATCTCCAGCTAGTGATTAAACGCTGCAATCGCATTGAACTGCGGCAGCGTTGTCGTGGTGTAGATGTCGGGATCAAGCACGGACCAAACTGTTCCCGTCCCCGCCAGATAGAAGCAGGATGGAAACTCCCCTCCGGCCGCAGCAAAGTCGGTGTAGAGTTGCAGGGCTAAGGTTTGCAATATGGCCGCCTGCTTAGCCCCCGCTCGCAAGGCAAACCGATTTGCTGCATTGTTTCCATAGACCGCTGTCGCGCTCGACGCCGTGTAAGTCCCATAGGCCGAGCTATCGATGCCAAGCGAAATCAACGTCGGGTTTCCGCTGCCGTCATTGTTGACGGCCGTCACAATGTGGCACGGGACGCAGTACATGCCGCCATAGCTTCCCGCCGGGGTGCTGATGGCTGCACCACCGTTCGTCGCGGATAGCGTGAAGTTGTTGGCATCGGTCACGGTCTTTACGTAATAGACCTGCCCCGGAACAATCCCTCCAGGGATGATAGTCGTTGGACCATTCATCTCGATGTAGAACGTATCGCCAACGATCAATCCGTGACTGTTGAATTGAACACTTCCCGGCGTGTCTCCGGTCATGCCCACTGCGCCGAGAGCCTTGTTGTTTAGCTGCGTCATTCCCGCCGCGTTCATGATCAAGAGCGGCATTCCCACAGCCGATGCGGGGCCGGTTGTCGAAGTAATATTCTGCGATGCTGGGCCGGTCGGAAATGTCGCACTCAATGTTGTGATGACGCAGGGATTTGCTTTTGTGGCGGCGCTGATTGGTGAAGCGATCTGCGCGTTGTTTGGCACGTCGGTCAGATAGAACGGATAGTCCGGCGAGTAACCACCTTCATATCCGCAGAGTTTGTTGACGCCTTGCGCCGCGCCCCAAGCTTTCCACGAAACTGCGAGCGCTTTAAGTGCAGCCAGATTAAACCCAGTGGCAGCCCCGAGCGCAGTGTTCAGCCAACTTGTCGCGATGGTGTTTTGAGCCGATGGATTTCCGGCATTTGCGACCGCATACTGGAAGGAATTCAACACATCTAGCGGGGTATCTCGCGCTGCCGGATTCCAGTAATTCGCCATGCAGACAGTTGTCGTCCAACCAGAAGCGGCACTGGTCGTATAGCCGGGCTGAGGCGCTGCCGCCTGCGCGACATAGAGAGCCGAAGTCAAACGCGGGTTGTCGCTGCTGCTTCCGTTGTTGACCGTCATCACGCCGCAAAGAACATCATACCTTGTCCGATCGTTGGCATAGACGGCGCTGACGGCCTGCCCGATCGTGGACATGATCTTGCCATACCAATTATTTTGATCCTGATAGACGCCCCAATGATAGTAAGCCTTATTCCATCCGTAGCGCGCTGCGGGGAATCCTTGCGCGGTATTCCATGCCTCGTTGCAGCCTTCAAAACGCGGCTTCATCCATGAAGGACCATTCGTTTTGACATAAGATGCGAGGCTCGGGACAAAATCCGTCATGGGATCGACGGCAAGATATGGCAGTGTGAAGTGTGGGTGCATTCCAATCTCAATGCAGAGCTGCACCATCACTTCATAAGGTGCCCCGTTTTGCAGTCCGACAGTTTGTCTACCGACCGGATCGGCATCTGCTCCCTGCTTCAGCCATCCGCCAATATCGGCATCATAGGTCATCGTCCCGACTGAGTTCTTCCCGCAATAGGGAGCTTGGTTGAGAAACGGATTGAAAGGGTTGCCCCAAACATCGAGGATCGGCTTTGTTGTGCCGTTCAAATTAAAGGTCGCGACGGCTGCGGCAAGAATTGTCCCGCTCTGCGTGCCGCCCGTAGTGTTGACTGCCGTCCCCCCCGGTGTGGCCGATATCTGGAACGAATTCGCGGTGAAGCCTGCCGCGATGGCATACCAGACCTTATCGTTGACCATCGGCGCAGGCATGCCGAAATTTTGTGTGCTGCCGATCCCCACCGGATCGCCAACGGCGAGTCCATGATTGGTCCATCCAATCGTGGTCGCCGCTCCTATCGTCAAGGTCACTGCTGTCTGCGGGACTTGGGTGGCGAAGGCGGTGGCGTTGACGGATGTTACGCCCGTCGTATTGATATTCGCGCCGCCATTTGTCGTTGAGATCGTGAAAGAGTTGGTCGTCGTGCTCGCCACATAGTAGGTCGTATTTTGATCGAGCGGAGATGGCAAACTTGCGCCAGAGAGCGGGTATGGCAAGCGAAACATAACCGCCTGCCCGACCCTCAGGCCGTGATTTGTCCAGCTTACGACTGCTGGACTGGCCGCCGAGACAGAGACTGCATTGTCATCGAAGTTGACGTGTATCGTCTGCTTATCGACCGGACCTCCAGACCCAAAAGTAGCCGCGAAATTTAATCCCGTGCTCGTTGTCGTTCCAGCATACAGGCTATTGCGCAGTTCGTAACCGCCATAGAAAGCATAGGTCAATGGCTTTCGCGTCGCCCATGTTGTAATGTTCGCGCCAGCCAACGCCCAGTCCATAAAACGCATCACACCGCAGTTTGCAGCTTGCAAGGTTTGCTTATATTTCAGACTGAAAATATTCCCGGCATTGAGCCGGGCTTCCTCCGTCTTCATGAATATTTTTACATTGGTGATGATCGGGCCTGTGAGGGCCGTGATTCCAAACACCAAAAGATCGCGATCGATCGTTGTGGTGAATTCGTAGCGCCCAGAGCCGCTCGTACTGGTCAAATTAGCGTTAGTATATCCCGCTGACGGAGTGATCGTTCCGTTATTCTGTGGCGCTAGAGCGATGGTTCCGTTGCCATCCCACGTCGCAACCCAAATTCCTGAATAATTAGCCAACGCCGGCAGCTGAAAGCTTGTTCTTACGCCCCCATTTGCAATGGTGAGTGGATACCCGTTGCTGTCCAGGTTGCTCGGTAGCGGACCTCCTCCAGAATTGTCGAGATTACTCCACTGCGGCGCCGTCTTGAGGAAATTGATAAACGGATAGTCGCCCCCGAAATTGAGGTTGGCGGACTGGATCTGTGATCTGCCGCCGTTGAAAGCGGATTGGATGCCATGAAGGCGGGCAGAATCCGGAGTCGCCGCGGAGAGTGCGGCGGCACTGGTGCCGACAAGAAGTTGACGACGATTAAAGTTCATCATGAAGGATTGCTGCTCGCCGGTGTAATCGAGCCAGCAGTAATAGTAAATCCCCCGCCCGTTCCCTTGTTCGTATTCCAGCTTGCTGCAGCGCCGGCAAAGAACATTGCCGGAGACGTGCCCAAAGGAGTTGCGCCTGCGACACCAAGATCAACCGGCGCTGCGCCCGCGCTGATGAACTTCCGACGATTCGCGGTTGCCGATGCCATTGGTGGCAAGGCCGATCGTGATAATGCCACGCGCACCGCCGTCCTTTACGGGGTTACGCCCGCCTGGGCCGAAAACAGTCTTGAACCGTTGAGCCCTGGCGTTGACGTCGCCATGACGAACGACGCCCCAGACGCCGGGAACGTCGCGATGTTAGCAACGGTCGTCCGCTTCATCGTCCCGCCCTGAACGATAGGCGCGCTTTCGCTGCCGTCGAGCGTAATAGCCAACGGGCGAGACGAAATCGGGATATTGGACATTTATGGGTACTGCACTGGATGGTTCGGATCGGGCAGCGGCGCGTCTTCGATTTCCCAGATTAGAATATTCCCGCCCTCTGTGGCGATGTCCGAGCCTGAGAAGTTTGAGGATTCGGTCGCGGCGAAACTCGGCACCGTCACTCCATATTGCTCTGGCCTTGGGTTAAGCACCGGCAACGGTTTGGGGCGGGATAACGATGGTCTTGAGCGCAGACTGTGGCGTATCGAAACATGTGGGGCAGACAAGCTGCCGTAGATTCTGCAACTTCACTCCGGCCCATTGAGACTGCCAAGAAAGCTGAGCGTGCAGATACCCAATCACCCAGAACGGCGTGGTTATCCAAATCGGACTCTATCAACTTTTGGTCCAGGACGCCTGTTCCGAGGTGAACTCAATCTTCGCGCTTTCCGCAGTCGGTTTATGTCTATGCGTTTCGTTGGCATGAAAAAATTTGCGGGCTAACTAATTCTTATGGCCTGATTATACCGATTACCACCGCCGCCAATTTTTTGAGAGTTTTGGCGATGGCCCTGATCGCTTACTACGCTGGTGTCGAAAAAATCGACTTTGCTGCGAAATCGTGGCTTCCCAGTACGCTGCTGGAACACCATCGCCTTGCGACATAGCACTTCAATCTGACGAGGCAGCACCACCAGGATCTGCTCCGGGCTCGGCGTACCAAAGGCCCCTTTCCAAGCTCACCTTCTCGCAAGCTGGTCCAAAATAAGCCGATCAGGTGCGCGCAAGTAGCATATGCCCCTCATCAGGTCGCACGATGCTCTTGTTACGACCGAAAAAGGCTCTCGCCTAATTGGATGTAACTGAGATAGCTACAAATGTGACGAAAGTGATTTGCCTCAATTGAATCAAGGGCATTTGGAGGAACGAGCTGAAAAGAATATAGATTCCCTACCTAGGAGCGTCCATGTCTTTGAACCTGGTTCTGGATTATGAAAGTTCGGCCCTGGCGGCTCCGCAGAGCTTCAGGGACGCGATGCAGACGGCCGCCAATATTCTGGACGCGACGATTAAGGACAATATCACGATCACCATCGACGTCGGCTATGGCGAATATCTCAACAACCAGATCACCGGGCTGGGAACCAGTGCAGTCGGCGGCGACCTCAACGGCACCTACGTCTCTTACACGAGCCTAAGGGCAGCCCTAGCCAGCCACGAAACCTCCGCCCTTGATCAGACCTTTGTCAACTCGTTGCCCAATACGACCTCGGTGAACGGGATGTCGGGCTTTTATGTCCCGTCGGCGATTGAGAAAGCACTGGGGATGATCTCGCCCACCGCCTCGGCGATCGATGGCGCGGTCGGGATCGGGACTGGGATTCCCACCAGTGATCTAGTTGGTGTCGCCCTGCACGAGTTCACCCACGCGATGGGACGCGAACCCGGCGCGGGCACCTTTGATCTGTCGCGCTACACGAGCGCCGGAAACCACCTGTTTTCGAGCGGCAGCACGGCGCCTGCGTCCTATTTTTCGATCGATGGCGGTGTTACCAAACTCGCCGACTACGGCCAGAACTCGGACCCGAGCGACTTCCTCAACAGTGGTGTGCAGGGCGCCAACGATCCGTTCAACGAATATTACGGCGGCAGCACGGTCCAGGCACTTTCGACCGTCGACCGCAAGGGCTTCCTAGCTTATCGGTAAAGAGCATGAGTTTCGCACAGTCTGATACCCAGCCTCGATCGGGGCCTTCTTCGGGCGGTCTTTCTTGTTTGGTAAAATCTATCTACTGGGAGGCGGCTGAGTGTCCAACTTGTTAGACCGCAGGACAACCACGCACAAAGCGCTCGGCGGAATTGTCGTTGCCGCCGCAGTTGTCCTGAGCGCGCTTTACACGAAGGGGGTCGGGCTATTTAGGTCCAAGCTCGAACTAAGCCATGAGCGATTCTACGCGATCAAAGCTGCGATCAGCCGAACGCCAGATGCCGTCATCGTGTTTGGTGACAGCCTCGTAGAAGGAGCCACGCTACCCAAAAAAATATGCGGATACGCAGTCGTCAATGCTGGTGTGGTCGGTGCTGCGGTCGGGTATTTCGAACGCCATGCAGCGGAATTGTTGGGCTCGTCGCGCCCTACATTGATCGTCCTCGCCGTTGGCATAAACAACGCAAATCCGATAGCGGGAGAGCAATTTCAATCAAACTACCGAAAAACAGTCGCGTCGCTTTCCCGCGTGGCACCCGTAGCGGTCGCGACGATTACACCAGTGAGGAGCGGAAAGGCATCGGCAGTTTATGATGCGACGATCATCTCAAGATTCAATGACGCGATCAAGGCGACGCCAAACATCAGGGCGGTCATCAACTTAGACGAGCCTCTCTCCAGCGCAAACTGGACAACAGATGGCATCCACTTCGGGCCTGCTGGTTACGATATTTGGACGAATGCGATGGTCGACGGCGTGAAGAATGCCCTTGGCTGCACCGAGTAGTGCTACCCGGCACACGTCTGCGGTTCGCTCGACATGCACGCATCGGAGGATGCATCTGCGAACCTGCACTTGTTGGCTCGGATCGCTCCATCATTTGCGAAGGCCGTACCAAGCAGCACGCATAGGACGGCCCTAGCCAGGGTGAATTTCATACGGGCCCCTCCTGCCGCATTGTCATAGTAGCGTTTTAGCCTAAAAATGTCCAAAAGAACCATATCCTGTCGTTCGTTTGAGACGAGGTTTTCGTTATGGCATCGATTTTTGAGCAGAGCCGGCTATGTGTGTTGAAATCAATTCCGCTGTTGTTCAGTTTGTCTGGGTCTTTCGCTCTATCCCTTTCTTGCGCAATTGCTGCTGTTGAATACGACTTCGAACGAGCGTCGATCGCGACCCACCGAACGTATTTCGTCTCCTTGAACGGCAGCGATAACTGGCCTGGCTCGGCAGACCGACCGTGGGCGACCATCAATCATGCTTCTGCCAAAGCCGTTGCGGGAGATACCGTGATCGTCCATGGCGGCCGATATGTTCTGCCTACGCAAGTGCGCGTGCGCAACTCTGGGCGAGCCGATGCCTGGATCACTTTTATCGGATATCCGGGCGAAGAGCCTATATTGGACGCACAATCGATACGGCTACCCGCTTTCGTTAAAGGCGCTCTAAATAACGGAGCGTTTCAAATCGAGGGCGCCTCGCACATTCGGGTTGCGAACCTAAGTGTGATCAATTCGCACGACGCCGGAATCACTGTGCGGGATAGCTCCGATATCGAATTGATTAACAACTCCACTGATGGGTCTTATTCCTCCGGCATCGCGGTTTGGAACACCAACCACGATGATAAGGGAACGAAGCGCATCCGGGTTATCGGAAACACCATTATCAAAGCGACAACTTGGGACCTGGCAGCCCCTGACGTTCCCCGGCGAGGTGAACCGCCTCACGAAGCGCTCAGCATTGGAGGCGCTGTAGATTTCGAGGTTGCTTACAATCATGTCTACGACAGCGACAAAGAGGGAATCGACGTTAAGGAGACCAGCAGCCGAGGAAAGGTGCATCATAATCACGTCCATAACCTTCACCGCCAAGGCATCTATGTCGATGCCTGGTTCGGAAAGATCGATGACATCAAGGTGTTCGCGAACGTTGTCCACGACTGCGGGGGTGCAGGCGTTGCATTGTCTGCCGAGAACGGGACGTCCATTGAGGATGTCGATATTTATAATAACTTGATCTTCAATAACAATGGCAGCGGACTTTACTTCTCGCGCTGGGGCGCCAACAATACGCGTCGCAGGATTCAAATCTTCAATAATGTATTCTACCACAACGGCTATGGCCCACCCAGCAACGGTCAGGCCTACTATTGGCAAACGGGCGGAATTTATTTGTACTCGGCTAGCGTATACGATGTGTCAATCAGCCATAACATTATGAGCGAGAACAACGGATTTCAAATCGGCTATAGCGAGCTTTTCTTGAAAGACGGCCCATCATCATGGCAAGAAGCAGCGCGCGAGCAGAAGATCGTGATCACTCGCAACTTGATTTATGGAAGCAATCCAATCGCTTCCCCAATCGAAAGCGGAGGACAGCCATTCGATCGCGTCAAGATTCACTCTACTACCGGAGACAGAGCCATCTTTGGCGATCCGTCGTTTAGAGATGCTGCTGAGCAGGATTTCGGCTTGCGCAATGATTCTCCTGCGACCAAGGCGCATATTTTCGCTGGAGCATATCCACCGAGCTTCCTGTCGCAGAAGTGGTGGACGAAAGATTTTCCGCCCAAACTGGTCCGCTACCCCAGGACGAATGAGAAAAATAGATCCTGGAAATGACATCCTCAGTATGGCTTCGATTTCGAACGACCGTCTCACCGCCACCCGGTCGGTCTATTGGTTTACAACCGCACAGCGGGATAAGCGCATTTCGAGAGCTAAGCCTCATCGGGCGGTTAGGCTGAAGGCGGTGACTAAAATTGAATTCGATCTTGTCCTGCTCGATCTGATGATGCCAGATATGAATTGATTAGAAAGTGTTGACCCGGCTCAAAGTTACCATTCCAACAATAGGGTGGTGCCTTGAAGCCGGCGATGGCCCGTTCGGCGGACGGAGCGAAACGGGCGATAAAATACGGAAGGCAAGCAGCGGGCGTCGAGTTCATCAACGAAACGGCGGGGGCTCAGGTGTATGATTTGCGAAAGCCGATCGAGAGCTCGAAGTGAAAGTAGTGTCAAAGAGTGCCAAGCAAGTTCACCGGATTTTACCCGGCGACGATGGATACTGGGTTTCGCAAGCGACGACGGCGCACCATTTCGTCTGATCAAACCCCGGTTGCCGTATTCCTTTCCCCTGCGATAGTAACTTAACTTAGCTGCGAAATTTCCCACTAGCTGCTGGAGCACCATTGCCTTGCGACATCACCAATTCAATTCTGACGATCACCACCAGGATCTGCTCCGGCTCGGCGTACCCAAAGGTACTTTCCAGTCTGACAAGCTGGTCCAAAATAGCCCGACCAGGTGCGCACAAGTAGCATAAGCTCCTCATCAGGTCGCACGATGCTCTTGTTACGACCGAAAAAGGCTCTCGCCTAATTGGATGTAACTGAGATAACTACAAATGTGACGAAAGTGATTTGCCTCAATTGAATCAAGGGCATTTGGAGGAACGAGCTGAAAAGAATATAGATTCCCTACCTCGCTGGGACACGTA
>WNFI01115727.1_pt1 | contig 24906 bp, 31 predicted proteins | sample 5400471 | NCBI WGS metagenome assembly WNFI01 (sample SAMN13153348, study PRJNA577476) | soil metagenome | isolation source: 100 cm saprolite on Douglas fir-dominated hillslope | place: USA:California | collected 2013-09-17 | reverse complement strand
TGAAAAATGCGAGATTGAATCCTTCACGGAGCCATTCTTACGCCAGTTCAACGCGCTTTCTGGTGCTGTTGTTCCTGATCTCCTCACCTGTCTTGGGACAACAGAAGCGTTCTGCAACTCCGGCGGCGCAAAAAAGTCCCGAACAGAAAGCTGAGCTCAGTCTCCAAGCGGCGCGGCAGAATCCGCTGCAGCTTCGGAATTTTCTTCTGGGGATGCCGAAGGGCGGTGACCTGCACAATCATCTGAGCGGGGCCGTTTACGCGGAGTCGTGGATTCGCGCAGGGGCTGAAGATCATTTGTGCGTGGACGTGGCCAAGCTAGCTTTCGCGAAGCCGCAGTCGCCTTCCGTCGGCGGAGCGGAGCAACCCGCGTGCGGAGAGGGTAGAGTCCCTGTGGCAACGGCTTATAAAGACCAGCATCTGTTTGACGCATTGGTGGATGCTTTCTCGATGCGGGGTTTCGTGCTTTCGCCGGGAGTGACGGGGCACGATCATTTTTTTGATGCCTTTGCGAAGTTCGGAGGGACCGATCACCAGCATCTCGGCGAGTGGATTGACGAGGTGGCCACTCGCGCGGCGGCGCAGAATGAACAATACCTCGAGCTGATGCACACGCCGGAATTCAACCGTACGGCCGCGGTGGCAATGGAAATTGGCTGGCAGGAGGATTTCGGCAAATTCCGCAAAGACTTGCTGGACCGCGGGATTCGAGATGACATCGCGCCAGCGAGTGCGGCCCTGGATCATGCGGAAGCACTGCGACGCGCGCGCGAGCACTGCGGCCAGAAAGACGCGACGGCGGCTTGCGGAGTGCAGGTGCGCTACCTTTGCCAAGTCTTGCGGGGGTTGCCCAAGCAGGTCGTTTTTGCGCAAACGCTGCTGTGCTTTGAGACGGCGGCCGAAGATCCTCGCTTTGTGGGGATTAATTACGTGATGCCGGAAGACGGTTACACGGCCATGAACGACTACGCGGTGCACATGCGGATAGTGGCGTTTCTTCATGCGTTGTATCCGAAGACGCACGTGAGTTTGCACGCAGGCGAGATTGCGCCTGGCTTCGTTCCGTATGAGGGTCTGTGCTGCCACATTCGGCTGGCGGTCGAGCAGGCTCAGGCCGAGCGAATTGGTCACGGTGTGGACATCATGTACGAAAATAAACCTCACGCGCTTTTGAAAGAGATGGCCGCGAATCACGTGATGGTGGAAATCAGCCTGACAAGCAATGACGTGATCCTCGGCGTGACCGGCAAAGATCATCCATTCCCACTGTACCGGTTGTTTGGCGTGCCGGTGGCGCTTGCGACGGATGACGAGGGTGTCTCGCGCATCGACTTGACGCATGAGTACGTCCGCGCGGTTCAAACTTACGATCTCCACTACGCTGACCTCAAGCACATGGTTCGCACTAGCCTGGAACACAGCTTTTTGCGCGGCGCAAGTCTGTGGAGCGCGCCGGATGCCTTCAGTCGCATTATTCCAGCATGCTCGCACGATGCTCCAGGAGCGGAAAAACCCTCTGCCGCGTGCGCGGCTTTTCTCAAGTCCAGCGAGAGAGCCCAGCAACAGTGGGAACTCGAACTGCGTTTTCGTGCGTTTGAATCGCAGCCTTGAGCGCCAGGCTCCAGCCGCTGCGTTGACGATTCACCGCCTTGACAGCGAGCAAGAAGCCCGCGGCCGCAATCCATACTAGGCTGTTCTGAAGTTTTGGAATCGAAGGGAGTAAAAGTAGCAGATCGGGAAGGAAGTGGCGCGCCCGGGGGGACTCGAACTCCCGACCTTCTGGTTCGTAGGTTTGGGATCGAGAATTCTAAGCCTTGCCGGGATAGCATCTTACGGGCAAAACCATTCTGGAATTCGCCCTTAAATAGGCTACGCGGGCTACAGCCTAAGCGATGAACTGCGGCCCCGCCCACTTATTGGGGAGTTTCTGTTCCCGGATAGCCGGAATGTGGTTTGACCTTAACCCATCCAGCCCAGTTAAACCCGTGGACTTCGCCAGTCAATTTATCAAGACGCACAATGACATAGGGTCCTGTCAACTTTTGGTCGCCGTACAGAAAGGTATATCTATCGACAAGCCACAGCTTTAAGAACCAGACGATAGAAGGTACCGACAAAGGAACCAGTGCGAGCACTAAAGATTGTGAAAAACTCATAGTTCCTCCGCTCTGATAATCAAGACATCCTGTATTTGATCGCCAACCGGACGTGAAGCATGTTGCAGCATTCCGCGCCCTTCCTTCTACCTTTCGGGGAACCCTCGTTACCGTGACAACACAAAACGAATTCATCAGCAAGCTTCTTGGACAGGACCATTTTCTGTATTTCGCGGTCGATCTCGTAGCCGCCATCTACGCATCGCGGATTGCTGCATCGCATAAGCGGTTCTTCAACCTGGTGCGGTTTGGTGTAGCTCGAAGGATCGGAATAGTGCCGATTCTCAAAAACTCCGTCGCCTGTTTCGCGGTATTCGATAAGGGCTTGATCTAATTCGGGAAATGCTTCCTTGAAAGAACTTGACGGTTCAAACCAGAAACTTCGCTTCATCGGCTGACCCATGATTTTATCCGGCCCAATTCTACTGTGGCCTGACTGGGGATCATTGCGGGGATTCTGGCGAGTGTGACGGAAAAGGGACTACCCTCTTGCGTTACCCTTGGAGAAGAGAGACATTCCGCGCTGCGTGATAGAATCCGGAGCACAAGAGGGGTTTTTTAATGAACAAAGAAGGCTGGCCACATTTCCCTTACAGTCATTGGGATAGTGTGAAGAAGTGGAACATGTCCTCGCTGCGATTAATCGCCTCACGCCTTAAAGATAAGTCTTTCTCACCCCGAACGCAGGCTGGCTATCGCGGCGATACGACCGACATGGAGAAGCAAATGATCGACCATATAGGTGAGTTAGGGCAGCGCGTCGCTGAACTGGAGGATGCAGTTCAGGCTTTGCTGCAAATACTTGACGACAACCGGCCAACGGTTAAAGCGCGAAGGGCGCGAATGTGGGTCGCGGAACGAATAAGACGCTGCAAACAAAGCCTGCAAGAAAGCACTACTTACTGGATTCTCGGATTTTTGGGAGTTTTGATAACTGTGTACGCTGTGGCGAAATACGTTCTTCATTATTTCGTAAAATGAACTCGGATGGTTGGAAGTGTCGAGGAAGTTACCGAACTACTTCTTTGGCTTTTCGTTTTCGATGTGTTCCCGCAAATCGTTTTTGTACCGGGCGATGGCAGCGTCAAGTTCGGCTAGCATCTTGTCAATCTCTTTCGGGTCCGTTGTGTGAACGTCTGTCGCGTTAAATGTAAACGACAAGTCATCATTGAACATGCCGGGAGAAAGTCCGCTCGAATAAGTAATTTTCTTCGGCAAGTCAAATTTGAACTGGCACTTCATCGTGGCTTCCCTCCCATACGGCCCGGCCTATTCCTTATCAGGATGGTTCCAATTGCGAATTTCACCCGTAGAATTGCTTGGCTTTGCAGATGGCGGAACGATAGGGGCGTCTTCGACCAGAACACCAGGCGCGGGCTGTACGTCCAAGATGAGTGTCCCACTGTGCGCCAAGGCCCACGCATTGCCGCATGTTTGATGAACCACAGCCCAAACAAATTTCTTGCCTTCACCGTCACGTTGAAAAATCTCTTGGCTGTTGCTATCCGTGAGCGGAATATCGGCGTTCTTGCAGTGGGCACAAATCTTTTGTTCAGGCATCCATTCAACTCCTAAATGCTGCCATTGTATCACCGGCCCCGGATGAACTGCATGGTAGCTTGCCAGTATAAAGATTTAACGATAGTGTCTTGCTTAGAATGTCTCCTCAATGCCAATTCTGGTGGAACTGGTGGGTAAACTTCGCTGTTGCTGGGGGCACTCTGCTGCTGGCCGCCATAGCGTTGTTTGGCGATAAGTTGCGTGCAAGGTTTTTCCCGCCACAATTGGAACTGAGAATACGAGCACAGGAAGGCGAGAAAACACAACTGACGGACCAGAATGGCCAATTCTTGGATTACACTCGGTACTACTACATTCTTGTTTCCAATTCTCGGCGATGGTCGCCCGCGGAACAAACCCAAGTGTTTCTCACGCGCATTGAGGTGCCGGGGCCTAGCGGCGACCTTCAGGTGAAATGGTTCGGCGATATCCCTGTACGATGGCGCAACCAAGAGTTTGTGCCGCTTCTTAGGACGATCGGTCCCAATGTTGATTGCGATTTCTGTAGAGTGGAGAAAAAAGGGATTTTAGTGCTCATGCCGCTTGTGCCTGCAAATAACTTCCCTGTTGTTTGGGAAGGAAGTTGTAAATTTGTGGCGACACTTCAAGCGCGGTCGAACTATGCAGATTCACAAATATTTCGAGTGCTCGTCGCGTGGGACGGCCAATGGGACGACGGCGTCGAAGAAATGAAGCAGCACCTACAGATTAAGCCAGCTTGACAGAATCAGCAAATCAGCGAAACGATGTTGCCCAGGTTATCCCCGGCGCTGGTCCGCACGAAGAGGAGCTTATCCGGGGTTTCTTCAGCTTCCTGTATCCAAGGCTCCCAATCGGCATGGGCGCGCCGCCTTAATTCCGATAGCCGCTCGCCCCTAGAAGTAAGCGGATCATCTTCCGGCTTGCCGAATTCGGCGTTGGTTGTTTCAGTCATTGCAATGGCTCCGCGTCTTATCTGACTTTGCCGAGCTTGCTGTGGCGGGAAATGTTCACTTGCCGCATTCGTTCGCTAAACACCGGATCATTCATTCGCCGCCGATTCCGCTTGCTGCGCGCTTTTTTCTTCGCGGCAACGACTTCAAAAGGCCATTTCCCTTCGTACATCTCAAACATCTCTAAGGAAATCCTGCGCCCTTCCGCTTCGATGTACTCTGCAATGGCTTTGAAGCAGGCCCCCTGCACAAGGTCAGCAATTCCTGTGTTGTGATATCTGCGAAGGTCTTGGAGCTTGCCCCAGAGTTTATCCGGCACCTTCAGATGGAGTGGGCCGCCGTCAGTGATTCTGGAATTTTTGCTCCCGACCCCTTCCTGTTCCTGAGCATAAGCCCGCAACCATTCAAAGGATCGGGGCCGCTGGCCTTCACGCAAACAGGCTTGCAGGTATTCAAGGCGGCGTTCGTAGCCGCTGACAATCATGTGGTGGCAGAACGGCAGCTGGGGAATTCGCTGCTCGGGCGTATAGGCCCTGGCAACCCAAGCGTAGTCTTTCAACGTAGATTCGGCCATGCCGACTTCTTCGGCTGCATCTTTCCAGAAGTTGGGAACTTTCGAGCTTGCAAACTGATTCGTCGTACCGTCATCGCTGACACGCTTCTTATGAAGGAGCAGGTAGCCGGGGATGCTCCCTGCAATGTCAAATTGATTCTGACCTTCAATCAGCCAATCGCCCAGCGACCATTGGTGCCCGGAATGTTTTTCGGCAAGGTCGCGGCCACGCGCGAGCCAAGCATCGTAATCGGGCGTAGGTGTGGCTGGAATATTTTCTGGGTAATCCACGGGTGCCTCCAAATCGAAAGTGGAAGTAGACATAGGTGTGCAAGCAGGCGGGCGTGTGTTTGGGGAGACCGAGAAAAGAAAAGGCCGGAGGATTTCTCCTCCGGCCCGGTTTCTGCTTACATCAAGGGTCACGAATGCATTTGCAAAATATTGATGGGATGCGTACCCGCATCAACCAGGTTTGAATCCACGCGGCTAAAGCCGATGAATCCAACTTCCCCGAAATCAGCAAAGCGTTCATCGAGGCGCAGGATCGAAAGCTCCTTCACCTTGCGGACTACGAATTTGTTCCACTGGCCGAACGCCACAGTGAAAGCACTGGCAGCGATGGTCGGCCAGCTTTGGTTGATGACGTACGGATACCCGCAAATCGTATCCGGTTCACTTGCAATTACAGATGGAACCCACAGTGGACGCCCGAACTTGTCCAAACGGGTTTTCAAGTGGGCCAGGGTTAAATCGTGGAACATGAACTTCGCTCCGCGACGATATGATGGGTCAACGCTGTGAATCAGGTTGATTAGGTCGGTGTAGCCGATGCTATTCGCACCGTTGCCGCCCAAGTTATCGTTGGCATTCGAGCCAGCCGCTGTCACGGGGCTTGCGCCGCTGGCCAGATATGCCGGGATGATTCCGGTCGGCTGCCCGGAGCCCGTGCCGTTGGTAAAGTACGCCTCGTAACCACGGCCCAAACGCTCAGCGAATCGCTCGGTCAAAAACGTTTGCAGATCGAAAGCGGAATCCTGCAAAAGCTCAAGCGATACACGGACAAGGCCCGTGCTGCCTTTCCACGCCAAGAGATTGACGTGACCAAGCTGCACGTTACCGGCATCCGTGCTGGGTAGCTGGCCCGGCGTCGGATAGTTCTGGTTGGTGCCTTGGTCGAGGATTTGCGAGCCTTCTCCCAAAATATGCCACGCTTCTTGCGTGTCATTGCTGGTCGGATGGGGAAGGACTGCGCCCGTATCCGTTTTGATGACCCTCACGACGTTCATCAGGTCGGCAAAATATTTGGTCGCCTGTTCGATGTCATACACAAAGCCAGCGGGCACGAAATATCCGCCCGAAGAGCCTTGTGTGTAGACAATCGATTGCACGCCCGCAAACTGGTCGCGCTGTTCTGGCTTTGCGTTTTGCAAAGCTGTACGGGTCTCCTTTAGAAGCGCAAGCGATTCCTGGCGTGCGCCAGTGCCAACGATTGCCCGCTGGCCGATTTCGCCGTTTCGGAGATAATCGAAGAACGCCGCTCTGTATTCCGCCGCCTTCTTAGCCGCCTCGCCGGTAACAACAGACCCGGTTGGCAGGCCGCGCATTTCCATCGCAGCGCGGTCGGCGCGGTTGATCCTTTCGATGTCACCGCTCATGGATTCAATGTTGGCCAACATGCGATCACAAACTGCGCGCTGTTCCGTAGTCTTGGGACCATTCAGAACCGCGACCAATTCGGCGTGAACCCGCGCCCTTTGTTCTAACAACTCAGTCAAACGAGACATACACACACTTACCTTCCCCGTGTTGAAACACGGACAGAAAAATAGACTTCTACTAAGTTTTCAAACGGGGTTTTTCCCAACAGACGGCTATGCGGCTGGGGCGCAGCGCCACACTAGGCAGTGGCCAGCGTTACTACTACAAAATCTTTCGCGGCTGTTAGGCCGAATCACCATCGTTAGCTTCTAGGTCGCGGAAAAATCGGCGCTTATCTTTCGCGTGCTTTCTGTCGTTCACTTTCTGGCGAAACTCCAAGGGAACTACGGTGATGCACTTTTGCGAACTTTCACTAAACAAAACCTTAAAGGTCTTGCCATCGAAGTCCACGAAATAAAAGTTCCTGTCGGGGTCAACGGAGTGGCACGCAAACCTAGCTTGCCCCGTGTAGTCGGGGCAGTTCGGGTGGCTCTTAACAAACCTTCCCTGTGCCGCAAGGATTCTATTTCTGAATTTGTTAAGGTGAATGTTCACCCCGTAGTGCTTGACGCATTGTTCAACCGCGTGCGGGAGCTTAGTTGCTGCTGCCATAGCTGGCCCTGTCCCGCACATCGGTACCGCGCAGTTCTGGATTGGCGGCCCAAGCGTTGGTATAGCTTTCGCAAACCTGCGGCGGGCACGGCCTTCCAAAGCCACTTAGAAAGGACTCGCCGCCAAGCGGCGTCCGCAGCTTTGCGTTCACCAGTTTGGGATCTCCAAAGTAGACCGCGCGATGATTTCCGATGCGGAACTCTATGGCAAGAAATCGCAGACCTTCCAAGCTGTCAACGGCCAGCACATTCCACTGTGGTTCCAGTGGTTTGAAATCGCCGGGCCTTGGCAGCTTGACCCGTCTGTCATCGGATTCGATTCTTTCCGCCAAACCAGTGGCCACAAGCGCCGCGCCAGCGGAATTTTCAATCGCCATCTCCGCGCCTGACTGCTTTATACGAATACGCATTTCTTCCTCCTAGACTGCGATTAACAACTATCGAAACCTTCTTTGGCCTGTTACGCCACAGGGGTCTTAGTCTTCCAAAGACTTCAGCGCCCGTCCGCAGACCACGGCAGCGGCGCGGGTTACATGCTTTGCATCTTCGTAGGTGTCGCCCATATAAACGCCCGCTTCAAGGATCACGCGCGCGGCTTTTACTGTACGCACGGCCAGAGTTTGGTCATGACGCAGTGCAAGCTCCCGCTGTTTGTTTACACAAACATGCTTTTTCTTTTTGCTCATTTTTCTTCCTCCTTTCCTTTCTCGAATTTCTTCCGATTACGCTCTTATGGCTCGGCCTCAACTAGCCGCTTAAAAGATGCGCTGACCTTTCTGCTGGCCGCTGGTGGCCCCGGCGTTAGCAAGAAGACTTGATGCGGGTCGTTGTATTGATCGCAGGCGCGACCTCCGCAACTAGAGTGGCGCAAAAACGTGACCTGCTCCTCCGTACAAAACACGATTCGCCGGGCGGATGAACAGACCAGCGCATACTGCCCTCCGGTCCCGCACTCCCAATAGCCGACGAACAGTTCGCGCAATCGTGCATGGGTCAGCGGCTCAATCATCGTCATCGTCATCATCGCCATCGCCAGGTCGCCCAAAGCAGTTCATGGTTTTTCCTCCAAAGATTTCTTTGCGGCTGTTCGCCTAAGCGGTGCGCTTCTGGGCCTTTCGGCTTAGGTAAGCAGCTTGCGCTGGTGGCATGATTGCCACGTCCGCCGCCCGCAGCCGCCCGGTCGGTTCTTCCCGCGTAGGCTCTGCGATGCCGTTTTCGTGTTACGCAACCGTTGGGGGCGAGATAACGCTCGGGACGAAATCAACGCCTTCCTTCCATTCGGGCGTTCCGGCTTCGCCTCCCGGATGGCAGTTCGGGCACAAACAGACGACGTTCTTAGCATCCAAGAACAAATCCGGGCGCTGTCGTGGCGAAATCAAGTGATGCACGACCTTGGCTGGAGCGTGGCACTGCTCCCCACGAATGATCCGCTGACAGATCGGGTTTCGGTTAAGAACGTGAATCTTAAAACGGCCCCAGCTTGCAAGTTCGTACAAACGGTTCACGTGGTCGTTTTTCTTGACGAAACGGGACTGTTCTTTGCTGTCCGTGCTTCTCCCGCTATTCAGCCTTGGAGCCCGCCACACGTGCGCGCTCCTCCTTGTCCTTGTCGTACTCTTTCATTCGTTTCTCCACATCATTTTCAAAGTCGGCATCAACCTTTGGCCGCCCATAGGCGCGTTCTTCACGAAGCTGGGCGCGCATTCGCTTCTTAATCCAACTGCGCGGGAGTGCATCCATATCCCGCTGATTGGCAAGGCTTCCGAATCCGGCATTACCCTTGCCGTCGGGGTCGTAGACTTCATAATTCACCTTCGGCTCCGGGCCATCCGTGGGAAGAATCAACGGGCCACTTTGGTCATGGTGTAAAGGGCTGGCCGCGTAGTCCAGCAATGAGAGAACATTGCGGGTTTTGGTGATATGAAGCCAGTAATTACCGTCCGCTCCCTTGGCGTAATCCGTGGCGCTGATATCAGCGCCCTGCTGGGCCGCCATTTCAAAGAATGCGTCATACGGTTTCAATTCGTCTTGTGGGGCCGCCCCAGCCACGGGCGTCAGGCAAATCTTGGTTTCCTTTGCGAAGTTCCAAACCCGTCTGCATGCGCCGTTGCTGCAAATGGCCTGCCTGCCCGCGCCGCCCAGATACAACTCGAATTCGTCGCGGGTATAGGATTGGCTGGTGCCACAGCTACAATTTAATTCGACCAGGTTTATCGCACCGCTGGATGGGCTGAGTAGAACCGTCAAGCCGCCGCGCTTGCGATTGTGGACGGGGCCGACGCCGCTGATCCTTTCCAGCCGGTTAGACTCTTCCACGAGCTGTTGCTGGCGTAAACTCCCCTGCAAAACGCCCGCTTCGCCTGTGGCCTTCGCCTGATTGCTCTGGCTCTGGCCTACAAACGTGTTCCAGGCCGCACGAAAACTTCTCCAAGTAATTGCCATTTTCTGTTTCTCCTTAAAAAGATTTATAGCGAAAAAACTCTTGGCGATACCGGCGGTGGCGCTTTGAGCATCACCGCGAAGGCGTTAATCGTTGCGCTGACGCCATCTATCTTTCGAGTTTCGTCATTCCCGGCCTTCCGTGGTTTGATACCGTGGTTTTCGTCCTCGGCCAGCACAACGTTTTCAATGTTCCACTTCAAGACTGGGTTGCCGAAATGAACGATGTTGCCGCGCCTGATATCCCCAAGAAATTCTCTGGCGGGGGTCGTCAAACTACTAGGAATTTGGGGAACCGCCGCACACTCGATTACTTTTTCCCCAGTCAGCCGCCCGCAAATCGTTTCTGCTTGCCACCGGTCGAAACCGAGTGAATGGATGGCGACTTGCTGGGAAGAATTCCGCAGTACTTGTTCCACGAAAGAATCATCGATAAGGTCGCCCGGCGTGGTTTTAATCCATCCCTCTCTAATCCACGTGTGAAGGGGCACGCCCCAGCGTTTGGCCTTTTCTTCAATGCCGTGCTCCGGCATGAGATAGAGCACGGTTAAAAAGCGCAGTGGCACATCGTCGGCCCAGACCTTGATGTTGCCCAGCTTGTCGCGCACGTGGGGCTTCAGGTGCCCGGCGCGCCACAGGAACGCAATCGCGGTCATGTCCGAAGTCTTGCCCAAATCGAGGCCGACCCAAACGTGCTTGCCGCTATTCCAGGCCATGAATTTTTCGTAGGCATCCATCGGGTCTTTGGCTTCTGGAATTAAGTCAAGCCGGGCGCATTCATCCCAGCGGGCCAACGAGATTGTGGCCTGTTCAGAAATATCCTTCTCAGCCCAGCGGTTGGTGTGGTACTGAATCCATGCCGGTAGCCCCGTGGCATCCACAAGAACCTCGTCGCGGATTTTTCGTAAGTGTTCAATCTGGAGCGTCACGCCCAAACTTGGATTGGCCTTAGCCCAGCACTCTTCGTTGTGCAGATGGTCGTCATCCTTATCCACGGAAAATATCGCTACGAAAGTAGTGTCGTCGGCAATGACGCCGTTCAAAATCTTTTCGCCCAAATCGAACTTGTTCCAGGCGAAGCTTCGGTACCTGTTGCCCGCCGTGGTGATACAGAAAATCAGCGGTTGGGTTCGGTTAACAACGCCCTTGCTGAGTTTGTCCCACTGTTCACGGCCTGAGGCTTGGTCCTTCGTACCCCAGAAGGCAATCTCATCCCCGATGATCGTAGAAGGCCGAAGACCGTCCAGCGATTGTTCCTCGCTGGCAAGTGGTTCAAATTCACCATCGCCTTCCACGGCAAGGCTGCCAGCCCACCGCTTCACGTAGGATCGAAGTTCCTCGTTATCTTCAACGGCCCTGCGAGCATCCCGCCAAACTATTTTTGCTTGGTCCTTCTTTGTAGCGGCGCTGAAAACGGATGGGTACTTCTCGCCGTCGCAGATAAGCCCCCACAATCCGATGACAGAAGCGAGGCGCGTCTTGCCATTCTTCTTCGCGCAACTAGTCCACGCCTCCGTGAAACGCCGCTGACCGAGCACACGCTTCCAACCGTAGATATTCGCAAGGATGAACACCTGCCACGACATGAGCTTGATTCCGCAATAGGTCTCAGCAAACCGGCAGACATCCCGAGCGGCTGCCGGATCGAACCACAGTCCCCGGCTTGCCCCTGTGTCCAGATCATTCAGAAAACGGAGACACGCCCGCCGCGCCCATCCCCCTGTGTGGACAGTGTCTTCCCTGCCCGCCAAAGCATAAGTTCTGGCAATCGCGGGGAAGTCATCGGCTGGCCATGTGTAGGGCTGGCCGCTGATGTCCAGCGTTACCGTGATGCCATCCTGCCGCCGCTGGGCGAATGATCCACGAGTAGCCGCCACGGATTCCAGAAAGCCCGCCAGATTAGGCACGACAGGGATGTTGGCGGCCGTCGGCGGGTCGTCCGGCGCTGGTAGGGGTTTGCCCCCAAGTTTCGCCAGCCGCGCCAGCGCCCGCGCTTTTCGCGCCTCAATCTCCTGCTTGGACTTATGGGACTTGGACATTTTTCGTTTCGCCTTCCAGTGCTTCCACGCTGGCCCACTCATTGCGATAGGGCACGTCCAGCGACACAGACGGCTGGACATTTTTCTGGGCCGCCAGCTTCGCCGCTTTCACGGCGCGGGCCTTCGCTATGTTTTTTTGTCCAGCGGCCACCTTTGCAGGGCTTCGACTCTTGCCGCCGATGCGACCGCCAACCTTTCCCATATCTTTCGAGTCCATTGACGCTCCTTTACAAAAGGTTTTGCAACCGTACAAAACCCTTTGTGTGTGTTTTGGTCTCTTTCTGGGTCTTTCCCCCAATTGGGGGATGCATAAAAGGGGCTGGCGCGCGGCTGGCGGCGGGCTGGTACTTTTTTTGTCGATGCCCCCATACCCGGCAAGGGCCTTGCGTGTGGACATTCTGATCACGCTGGCCACAAGCCCTACTTCCTTGCATTCCAGCAAATGGAATTCGCTTCCGAATCCCAGCGGCGCGCGGCGCTACCCCAAGGTCCTACTTGCCTTCCCTGTCTTTCCTGCTTTTGTCTTCCTGCCGACGACCTAGCGCGTTTCACTTCGCCGCCAGCCACTTCCTATGAGTTTCTTCGAGGGTTTCTTCAGCTTCAAATTCTTCAGGCCACTGCTCCAACGCACACTTCCGCGAGAAAGCCGCCGCCGCTTCTTGCTGTTGGTCTTCCTGGCGCTGCTTGGCGGCCCGCGCCTCTGGCGTGTTTGCTTTGGCTTTCTCCAAGTACGGAGCGTATTCCTTCAGGAAGGCCCGGCACTTCAATTGTCGAAGGTCTTCCACTGACATAGGACGTTCATCAATCCAAAGGGTCACTGTCGCCAGGGTCAGCGGCGCGCCTTCTTGCGCTACCAGCGTCTTGAAAGCTGCCAGGTCTGATTTGGGCAGTAGGGGGATTTCTTTCTTCATCATGGCTGGGAGGTTTTCAACAAGGGCCATCCATCCACCCGAAGTGGCGGAGGGTTTGGGGTTTGGATGGATGGTTTGTTGTTCTTCTGTTGATCTTCTGTTGTCTTCCGAATCAGGGGCGGAATGTTTCCGGGGTTCATTCGGAATGTTTACCGCATCTCTTCGGAATGTTTCCGCCTGCCCTTCGGAATGTTTAACTGCCTCATTCGGAATGTTTTCCGCCAAACATTCCGAATCAGCTTCGATGAACCACTCCCTTTTTCCGCCCGGCGCGCGGTCAGGATAAGCTGGATGCTCCCAGCAAATCCGATACACGCTCGCCTTCTTCCGGCCATCGCCTATTTCTGTTCTTTCGATTAGGGCTTTGCCGATGAGAATTTGCACGCGCCTTAGCATGGCCGACAATTTCAGCGAGGCGGCAACGCATAGGTTCACGTTACCGGGCCGCGCGCCATACCCGGATGCACTTCGAGCGTCTCCCGCTATACAGCTCAATATGTTTTTGTCGGCGGGGGTCAAACCCTTTTCAACCAAAGCCGAATCCACATATTGAACCGCATGGCAAAGGGCTCTATGGTCTTTGGGTGCCCGCCGCATTTGTTATCTCGTCGTATAGCCTTTCTTCCGGACTGCCCCCCAAGCTCGGCGGAGTACCTCGTTCCTTCGGTGCTTTTTCCCGCGCCACGCGCGACTTGAACATCGCAAAAATTGTTCCAAGCGCATCGCCACGGAAAGCACGGAAGCCTTCGGCCACTACCGATTGGTCATCGGTTCGGAAAATCCGAAACGTGTATACCATCGCAAACTTCGATACCTTATCTTTGTTCATGCTGCTCCTTCTCCTTCAAACATGACCGCGCTTCCTGATTCTGATCCCCACACATCCCAGCCCGGCATTGGCCGCCGTGCAAAGAGTTCGATGTAAGGACCGGGCGAAACCCGCTCAATCATTTCCCTGAATTCTTCCGGCTTCGTTGAATGCTCGCCACGGGCGGCCAGGATTAGCGTTGTGCCCTGTAGCCGCTTATCCTCGCCAACTACTTCTTCCTCGATGCCGGGAAACATCGTGGTAATTTTCTTCACCGTGCCTTTCTCAACTTTGTAAGGCAAGCAGCCGCGCACACCGAAAAGGACGTGTTCGGTTTGGCCACGGAAGTACTGGCCAAGCCCGATTCTGTTCTTGCCCCATGTGATTATCGTTTTGTAGTTGAAGCCCCACGCCTTCATCACCGCGAGGCCATCCGGCAGGAAGTTGTTCGTTACCCACAGATAAAGATGGGCGTCATTCTCAGCAAGCGATTCAACTGCGCGGCCATCCACGCGAAGCGCGCAGATTTCCGCCGTGCTCATAAGCGTATAATGTCGCTGTGCGCCGCGAACGGTTTGACCTGCGCCCCTTTCCAGCCAGGGCGGGTCTGCATAGATTGTTCGATAGCGTGTCATACCGTAACTCCCGACTTTGCAAATTCGGGGTCGGCCCGGAAGCCTAACTACCTTAAAGGGCCTTCAGCAGATTGGGGCGCGCCGTCTGTCAATCGCCAAAGGGCCTTAATGTAGTTAACGCCTCGCCAACGACCGGCGAACGTGTTAACCTGTATTTTATGGGGCGACGTTGGTTGGGAGTGTCGAAGCGTGACTATTTGCGGATGCCACACGCGGATGGCTGGCCGGAATCGCTTTGGTGGTTTGTCCACAATCGCGCCGACGCAAAGGCCGTTATTGATTCTTACCTAACCAGATACGCGCGCGGGGCAGGCGTCCCAGATGGTTTCCGCGATGAACTGCTCACTTGCTTACGGGGCTTGAGCCAGATTCAAAACCTAAAGGCTTGGGGCAAGCCCCGGACCAAACGGTATTGGACAATTCCGAATTACGCCCGCGCCCACGGACTTCAGCCATTTACCCTTATGAAGCGCCTTCGGGAACTAGAGAAAATCGCCAAGGGCATGTACCCCGACCGCGCCGCTATTCGCGGCAGAATCCGCGCACCACTTACCGAAGCCGAAAAAGACGCTATTCGCTTTAAGTATCTCGAAGGTGTTGATGTTGAAGAGATCGCAAGGGAATTCAAAATCACAGAAGGCTACGTTGGCCGCCTTTGCAAGGTTGAAAGAGAGCTAAAGCGTGCCTCTGTGTAGTTAACGCCTCCCCAGAATCATCCCCAAAACACGCCCGCGCTACTTCGCAGCCGAATAGGTTGCCGACCGCAGTTTCGCAATCCAGTTTTTCAAGCTCGCCTAAAAAGCGAAACGCGGCCCGGTTGCGTTGTGTGCTTCACATGGCGCAATCGGGCGCGGTCGAAATTCGCTAGATGAAAGCGGGTTTCGATGGAATCAGTACAACCCAGCCCCGATACAGCCGCTCCCTTGCAATCTGACCCGGCTCGCGCTACCTTGCCCGCCGCTACCCCGGTAAGGCGGAGAGGCAAGTGCATGAGCCGCCGAATCGGACAGGATGGAAACGTGTTTCAAAGAGGTTTCGCAAGCGAATGGAATCCAAAAGCAACCGCCTTTGGGCGTTATTGGGTTGATGTTCCCGGCTGCGATGAAAGGAAGCGCCGCGTGGTTTCGCTAGGCGCGTGCCCTTCGCGTAGCATCGCAAAACGAAAACTCCGCGAGCACATTGAACGAGAAGGTGTAAACAGCAAGGCATACTTCGACACAAATACGGCCCCGGCTACGACATTTCGCGCCCAAGCAAAGAAATGGATAGAGTCCCTACCCACACGGCGGCGCAAGCCGATTAAGCCCGCAACAATCGCAAACTGGCAACACTCGCTGGACAAGTGGGTACTTCCGCATCTGGGGGACAGGCTTCTGGCGGACGTATCCAATGCAGCGTTGAAGGAGCTAGTTGAAGTGATGATGGCGGCGGGGCTCGCACCCAAAAGTGTCGTGAACCATTCACAGGTAGTGAAGCTTGTCGTAGCTTCCGCAGTTAATGATGATGGCGACCAGCTCTATCCCAGAAAATGGAATCACGACTTTATCGGTATGCCCATCGTAAACGAAGAGGAGCAGCATCGCCCGACAATAACCGCACCGGAAATCGAACAAGTTCTTTCCGACTCCAAACATCGCTATGCCGTGCTGTTTGCATTGTTGGCTGGGACCGGTATCCGAATCGGGGAGGCGGTTGCGGTGAAGGTCACAGACCTTTCGCCAGATTGCCGAGTGCTTTATATCCGGCGTTCAATCTGGCGCAATAAGGAACAGAAACCCAAGACCCCAAACGCTGTGCGCGAAGTAGATATTGCCCCGCCACTGGTTCACTTGTTGCAGGAACACGCGGTGGGAAAAACAGGTTATCTCTTCCCTACGGCCAATGGGACTGCTTTGCAGCAACGAAACGTGCTCGGAGTGCTTCACGACACAAAGAAAGTCGGGCTCCACGCCTTCCGCAGATTCCGAGTTGAGCGGTTGCGAAAGGCGCGTTTACCGGAAGACCTGATTCGCTTTTGGGTTGGGCACGACCGCGACCACGGACGGAAATCCATTACTGACCTTTATGCCGATGGGCTGAAGTTTGACCTCGCATGGCGGCAGGAATGGTGTGACAAAGTGGGCTTGGGCTTCTCGCTCAATGGGCTACGTGGGCTACAAAATGTTGTGCAGATTGACGCTGCGAGAGTGGCGTAAGTGAATGATTGGGCGAATTTTAGAATGGCGCGCCCGGGGGGACTCGAACTCCCGACCTTCTGGTTCGTAGCCAGACGCTCTATCCAACTGAGCTACGGGCGCGCGGTAAATAAATCTTAACACAACGCGTCGAGCTCCCGCCACGGACGCAAAGCAGTGCGGATCACGAATTCGCTGTGTCGCGCCTGCCAAACTCAGTGCGGTGTGCTTCGGGACCGAAGGAGACTACGAGCGCGCCTAGCAGGAGCACCACCACAGCGAACAGCCCCATCGCCCGGCCATAACTCATGAAATGCGCCATTCGCGCTTCAAAGTAAGCGCTGCCGGAAGCAATCAGCACGCCAAACTGGTAGGCCAAGCCGGGAAAGAATCCCCGCAATTGATCAGGCGAAAGCTCATTGATGTGGGCTGGTATCACGCCCCACACCATGGCACGGCGTCGCCCGCGCTGGTCGGAAAAATATCCGAACGCCAGGCCGCCGCAAATCGCTCCGACCATGGAAAACGCAGTGAAATCGGACGTCCGCTGCGGCGTGAATCCATGCTGCTGTTGCAAATAGGTCGGGTACATTTCCTGGGTGCCATGGGAGACGAAATTCATCATCGCCATCAAAACCACGACGTAAGCGAATCGCTTCCAGTTGCGAAATATGGCGCGCTGGTAGGTTGTCCAATCCGTGCGCGAACGGTGCCAAGCTTCAGGCTCTTTCACTTTGGCGCGCACGAACAACGTGAGTAGCGCCGGCAGTCCGCCTATGAAAAACAGCGGCCGCCATCCCCAATGCGGGTAAACAATACGATACACACCGGCCGCCAACAGAAATCCAAGCGCGTAGCCCTCCTGCAATAGGCCCGAAATGAGTCCACGCCACCGGACAGGAACGGATTCCATAGTGAGCGATGCTCCCACGCCCCACTCACCGCCCATTCCGATGCCGTAAAGCAATCGCAGAAAGAAAAAAACTCTGTAGTTCGGCGCGAGTCCAGAAAGAACTTCGATCAGGGAAAAGTACAAAATGTTGACGATGAGCGGGATGCGCCGCCCGTAGCGGTCGGCAAACAAACCGAACGCGAGCGCGCCGATCCAGCGGGTTGCCAGGCTGGCGGTAATCGTTAGTGCCAGCGCGGGGATGCCCGTGCCAAATTCCCTGGCGATGGGAGCTAGCACGAATGCAACGATGAAGAAATCGAAGGCGTCGAGCGTCCAGCCGAGGAACCCGGCGAGCACTGCATGATGAGCACCTGAACGAACCGGCTGCGCCGCGTCAGCCATTTCAGTTGGCTTGCCACTCCGCGGGCTTGGGCATCAGTCGCGAGATGGCCAGCCCGCAAACAATCGCCAGCAAGGCTAGCAGGAAACCCGCTTGGTATCGGCCAAAGCACAACTCACCGAGGGAAAAGAGGGCCGAGTATATAAGGACGCAGCCCAGCAGCCAGTTCGCCAGGTTCCTACCTAGATCTCGAGTGATAGGCACATCGCCAGCTAGCCGGGCGACCGGTTGCCATCCTGTGATTTGCGGGCGGACCTTCGCATAAAACTTGATAAGTATTTCGTTGGGCTCCGGCGCGGTGAAGAGCGTGACGGCGATCCACACCAGTGTCGTAATTCCCGTCGTGCAAAGCGTCGTCTTAGCGAAAATGACTGGGTCAGAGCCGCTGAAAGGTTGCGGCCTTCCGGCGATGGCATTCCACAGAGCGCTGTTATGCAGCGCGAGGGTCGTCACCAGCGCCGCGATCATGGCGGAGATTTCGCTCCATGCATTCACACGCCACCAGTACCAGCGCAGTAAGTAGACGCCGCCGGTTCCGGCTCCCAGTTCGAGTACGATCTTCCAGCCGGCGGAAACGGAGGTCAACTGCCAAGCGACGGCGGCAGCCGCCAACACGAGAAACGCTGTCGCCAGCCGCGATGCATTCACAAAATGCGACTCACTTCCCTCTTTCTTCAGGAAACGGCGGTAGAAGTCTTCGATCAAGTAGGAACTGCCCCAGTTCAATTGCGTGGCCACCGTGGACATAAAGGCGGCCATGAAACCGGCAAGCAAAATTCCCAGGACCGCATGAGGCGTCTGGCGCGTCGCTACCAACATATAACCGCGCTCGGGCTGCGCAAGTCCTGGGTAAAGCACGACCGCGGCAAGAGCCGTCAAAATCCACGGCCAGGGCCGCAACGCGTAGTGCGCGAGGTTGAACCATAATACGGACAACAATCCGTTCCTCTCGTCCTTTGCGCTGAATATGCGTTGCGCGATATAACCGCCGCCGCCCGGTTCCGCGCCGGGATACCAGAAAGCCCACCATTGCACAGCCAGATGCACGACAAAAGTAATCACCGGCAGCGTCCAAAGAGCTTCGCTCGTGAAACCGCGGGAAAAGTCAGGCAAGAGCGCCGTGATGTCGCTTGCTCCGGGGCCGGCAGCTGCGCGCTTCGCCGCTAGCGTGGCAAGCATCTGTTGCATGCCTCCGGCGGCGTGCACACCGTACCAGGCCACGCCAATCACAATCGCCATCTTCAGCACGAATTGAAACAGATCGGTCCAGAGCACGCCCCACAATCCGCCCAGCGAGACGTAAATTCCCGTGAAGGGCATCAGAAAAAATACGCAGATCCCGAGCGCCTTGGCGTCGCTCACGCCCAGCGACGTGCTGATGATGTTCACCATGGCCTTCGTCACCCAGCCGAGAATCAAGCAGTTCATCAGCAGCCCCAGGTAAACGGCACGGAAACCGCGGAGAAAGGCAGCGGGCTTCCCGGCGTAGCGCATCTCCGCGAATTGCACGTCAGTGATGAGCCCGGAGCGTCGCCACAGACGCGCGAACAAAAACACCGTCATCATTCCCGAGGGCAGAAAACTCCACCACAGCCAGTTGCCCGCGACGCCGTTCGCGTAGACGAGACCCGTGACTGCCAGTGGAGTATCCGCAGCAAAGCAGATAACCGACGATGGCGGCCCAATCCGAGGCGGCGAGTGTCAAAGGGAGTCCTTTCTCAGGAAGGCTGCTGCGCGCAGTACTATATAGCACTTCCAGGTGGTTGGCATCATGGTCTTTTCTGCTTTCTGCGCGATTTCATGGAAGCACGCGCTGCAACTTAGGAAGCTCACTGAGAAACCGGGGCGCGCGCGGCCCGGCCGGGAAATACTCCTTCAACCAGCTTCCCATCCCTGACGACGGGCACGCCGTTCACGAGCACAAACTGAATCCCTTCAGAGTATTGCAACGGCTTTTCGTAGGTGGCTTTATCGATGACGCGATTCGCGTCGAACACGGTAATGTCAGCGTCCGCGCCGACGCGAATCCGTCCCTTGTCCTTAAACATCGGCGCGCGCTTTTCCAGCCGCTGCGCTGGCATCAGCGTCATTTTTTTCAGCGCGGTCATCAAATCCAGCGCTTTCTCTTCCCGCACGTACCGGCCCAGCACCAGCGCATAGGTGCCGGCGGTTCGCGGGTGCCCCTTGCCATTCGCAAGATGACCGTCGCTGGCGATCATCGTCAATGGGCTTACCGTGGCCAAGTGAACGTTTTCCGGCGTATTTCCCGGAACTATCACCATTCCGCCTTGCTTGCGGTAACGCAGGAATAATTCCTTCGTCAGGTACTCCCCGGTAGCGGGCCACAGAAATGTCGCATAGTAACTTGCGGGCTCCTCTTCCTTGTGATCGAACATGGCGGCCTGGATGCTGGTCATTCCCATCGTGTAAGGATAGCTTTCCGTGGTCACGTCCATGCCGTGGGAGCGCGCATCCGCAATCATCTGCAGTTCCGCTGTGACGTTCGGCCCGCCCGTGCTTTGGATATGTACGATATGGAGCGGGGCTCCAGTGATCGCGGCAGCCGCCATCACCTCTTCAAACCCGGTGAAATTCCCCGCCACCTGCGTCAGTGGCGCGCGAATGTGCACATGGCACGATGCGTTGTACTTCGCTGCCACGCGAAACACGTCGAGGATTTCCTGATTGGTCGCAGCTTCGGTGTAGGCGGGCCCTAGCCCGACGGCAAGCGCGCCGCGCTTCAATCCCTTCTCGAGCAGGGCGCGGATCTCTTCCAGTTCTGCCGCTGTCGCCACCCGGTGCGCTGCGTCCCCGCTCGGCAGCAATCCACCCGGGTCGTGCATCACAACCATGCGGACCGCGATATGCCCGGCGCTCGCGCCAAAATTGATGAGCGCCTTCCCTTCCCGCTCGCTGTACCATCGATCGACATCCGCTACGCCGACTTCCAGTTCCAGCGCCGTGGTCACGCCGTCCGCAGCTTTCGCGGCATAATTCTCTGCGTCCTGCCCGTGCTGGTGCAAATCGATGAATCCTGGCGCAACGACGAGTCGCTTGGCATCAATCGTCTGCTTCCCTTGGAGCGCTCCGCTCGAAATCACCGCGATTTTCCCGGTGCGAATCCCAAGATTTCGGATCGCGTCCAACCCCGATTCCGGATCCATCACTCGTCCGTCGGCGATGACCAAGTCATAGATTTCGGCGCCGTTGGTTGCGCTGGTTCTCGCCGACATCCCGAATGCGGCGCCAAGCGTCGCCGCCGCCGCGGCCAACTTCCACCATCCACGAACCATTGAACGTGACATTTGACCGGCGTCCCTCCCGTGCGGCGCTAAGTCTCTTCGCGCGGACTCCGTCTGTCAAAGGTTTTCTGGATCGATTAATAAGGGCGAATCGCTAAAGCGAAATTTGCGACAAAGAAAAACCCCGGATCGCTGGGGGGAGCGACCCGGGGTGGGGGTATTGCTGAGGGGGGCCGGAGGAAACTCGTTTTTGCCTAGTGCACCTCGTGCACGGCCAGCATGCAGATCTGTCGCAGCTCTTCGTAAGTGAAATACGTTTCTTCCTGTTCGCCTGCGACTTCTTTGTGCCCGAATCCCGATTCGCTCGAGATGCGGCTCAATTCCATTTCCGACAGACCGAGCAGCACGGCCGCACGGCGCCGGGTTACGTATTTGAGCTCTTGTGCTTTCATGGCAGCCTCCTTACGCCGGAAGTAGAACCATGGAGTCTTTTTCGACCGCCAGAATCATGGCCTTATAGATATCCACGTCCCAGCCATCGCCGATGCGCATTCGTACAGTCTCATCGCCGTCTTTCAGCAGTTTCCCGCGCAGCGGCACCTTGATATCTCCCAACGCCACTTGCAGGACCACCGGCTGCCCGACCCAAGCCTTGAACGCATCGTCCATTCTTATTGGCCCCCTCAAATGATTCAGCAGCCTGACGGAAGAGAGAATCGCGCAGCGGACTGCCGCTCACAATGGTACAGAGAGGGCAGTGGACTAGTAAGTTGGTACTGTTTAAGCTCGCGGCAGGAAAGCAGGCCAAGTTCCCATGGCAGTACAGAAGTACTGCTCTTCCGGGACGCCCGACCCATAGGATAAGGATGCTCATCCTGCGATCCTGCGGGCATGACGAGGCACGGGCACGCTGTGCGCAAGACCCTGAATGAGAGTGCAGCCGCCATGCCCAGGCGGGCAGGCATCGGCCTAGCCCTTGGCGGGGGTTTCGCGCGCGGCTTTGCACACCTGGGTGTTCTGCAAGTCCTCGAACAGAACCACATCCCCATCTCTCACATCGCCGGAACCAGCGTGGGGAGCATCCTGGGCGCCGCCTATGCCAGTGGTGCGCCGCTCTCGCACATTATCGAGACCTGCCGTACGCTGCGCTTTCGGGACATCGCCCGTTGGCGCGTTTCGCGCCTCGGCTTGGCTAGCAATCAGCGCCTGGAGAGCCTGATCGGGCGGGTGTTCGAATCGCGACAGTTTGACGATCTGCGCATTCCTCTAGCAGTGGTTGCCACGGACCTGACCTCCGGCGAACCAGTCGTGTTCACGCAAGGCAATCTCGTGGATGCCATCCGCGCGAGTTGTGCGTTCCCAGGGTTGTTCGAACCCGTGGAAATTGGCACGCGCTGCCTTGCAGACGGCGGGCTCGTCGCCCCGGTTCCGACGCACGCCGCCCGGGACCTCGGTGCCGCTACGGTAATCGGCGTCTCCGTGGGCATGCAGGACGGCTACCGCGGCGCTCCCACGAATATCTTTCAAGTCGTCAGCCGGGCGGTAAACGCGGCACAAAAGCACCAGCTGGAAATCTGGGAACGCTACGCCGACCTCGTCCTACGCCCTGACGTTCAAACGTTGGCTTGGGATGACTTTCACCGCGCTGAAGAGGCTATCGCTGCGGGCGCCTCTGCCGCGCTCCGTGCACTCCCACGTATAGAAAAACTGTTGGGGCAGCAGGGAGACCCCGCCCAACATCTCCAGGCTCGGCTCGAAGCTGAAGACAAAAGCTATCTCTGGCTCGCGGAGGCGCACTGATGATTCGCATAGGCATTTGGCTAGCGGCTTTTACCATTCCACTCCTTCTCTGGCATGAATGTGGAGAGGATGCTGGCGTTTTCTGCTACCGTATAGGTCTGGGTGCTTTTACGAATTTGCGCTCACGCGCACTCGTTCCCGTACCCGTAAGAAACTCAGTTTATCCATCCACCGCGAGGAACAACGCCGCGTGCTCGACGCCATCCTTCACTTTTTCCACTCGCTCTACAATCCAGAAGGACTCAAAGAGCTAATCCGCTCAGGCGGCGCGCCGCTTATCTGCGCGATCGTCTTTGTCGAAACGGGGTTTTTTGTAGGATTTTTTCTTCCGGGTGATTCCCTGCTCGTCACCGCGGGAATATTCTCCGCTGCCGGCGTCATCCCCCTGAAGTGGCTTCTTCTGCCCGTGATGCTCTGCGCCATCGTGGGCGACCAGATTGGCTATTGGATCGGCCGCTCGGCTGGCACCGCTTTGTACCGCCGCGAAGATTCTTTTTTCTTCCGCCGGAACCATCTTCAACGCGCCCATGACTTCTATGAAAAATATGGCGGCCGCGCTGTCATCCTTGCCCGCTTTGTTCCCATCGTGCGAACCTTCTGTCCGCCAGTCGCCGGTGCAGCAAAGATGTCTTATCCCAGCTATTTGGTTTTTGACATTTTTGGCGGGATCTTTTGGGTCGGCGCCATGATTCTTGGTGGCTACTCCCTGGGCCGTTCGGTCCCGAATATCGGCCAACGCATCCATTACGTCATTGTCTTCGTTGTAGTGGTTTCCGTGCTTCCCGCGGTTATAAGCATCTATCGCTCGAGGCACACGTTCGGTGCTGCCGGCGACCGAGGCTCCAAAGCCACTTCCCATCCAGAGGGCGACTAGACCGTGGCAGTCCCCAAGTTCCGCGCCATCATCTTCGATATTGGCCGCGTCCTGATCCGCGTTGACATCTCTCGCGCCATGGCTGGCTTGGCTTCTGGACTGGCGCTGAAACCTCAAGAGATTTGGTCCGCCATCGAAAAAGATCCCCACTGGCTGGACTGGCAGGAGGGACGTATTTCTCCTCACGATTGGCACATCCACCTAACCAAACGTCTTGGAGCCTCGCTTACTTTTGAGCGATTTTGCGAAGTCTGGAATCTTGCCCTGGACCCCAATCCGATCCATTCAGAATCTTTTCTGGAGAAACTCTCGAAGAACTACCGCCTCGCCTTGCTTTCCAACACCGACCCCATCCACATGTCCGAGGAGGAGGCGCGCTTCCCCTTCTTCCGCTTTTTTCCCAACCGTATCTATTCTTACCGCGTCGGCGTCGGCAAGCCCGACCCGGTTATTTATGGCGAGGCCCTTCGCGCCTGTAAAGTCGGGGCTGCGGAAGCGGTTTACATTGACGACGTTGCCGCCTACGCGGAGGCGGCCCGACGCCTTGGGATGACGGGAATTGTCTTCCAGTCGCCCGAGCAGCTCCAATCCGACCTCCGGACTCTTGGAATCCGATTTGATTGATGCTTCTTCAAGCAAAAAATCCGCTGTTCGCTCTCTGTTTGCGTAAACTTTGCTAGGACTAGTACTGCCCTCTGGTTTCTCCGTTCCCACAACCGTCCATTCCTCCTGTACTTACGGCCAGCCTTGCCTTACCTTCTTTGGCTGCTTGCATGCAACCTCCCGGTTACAGGCCGATTAAAGCGGCATTCCCCGAACCGGGGTGAGGAGAAAGATTGACTATGTCGGATGATAGAATTGAAACGCACACAGAATCACCAGCTTGGATGCTGCCAGCGGTTGTTGTTCTGGGCTTGATCGCTATTGGTGGACTGGCATTTGGCTGGAGTGCTTCTTCAAAGCTGGATGGCACGCAGCAGGCAGTTGCGACGCAACTGAAATCCACGCAGCAAGCTGTTCAGCAGGACATGTCCTCGTTGAAAGATCGTCTTGCCCAAGACGAAAAAGCTAACACGGATCTTCAGGGCGACCTGAAGGTTGTCACCGATAAGCTCAAGATCACCCAGGGGCAGCTCAAGAAGGCTCGCCAGGAAGCAGTAAAGCTTAATGACGCGACGACCGA